>Ga0209706_10000125_pt1 | contig 37655 bp, 29 predicted proteins | sample PPLLaktember2015_6_FD_187263 | JGI IMG/M metagenome (GOLD analysis project Ga0209706, IMG submission 187263) | Freshwater sediment microbial communities from Prairie Pothole Lake near Jamestown, North Dakota, USA - PPLs Lake P8 Core (1) Depth... | ecosystem: Environmental > Aquatic > Freshwater...
CGGTTTTCTCCTTAAGACACGAAGACCCAAGACCGGCGTTTTTACCCTTCGGGCAAGCCGATACGGCCGCATCTGCTTCGTTGCAAAGGGTTCGCAGTACCCGGAGTACAGCTTCACCCTTTGACGCCTTGCATCTGCAGCCGCCTCGGCTCGTGAATAATCCAGGCTAGGCCGTCTCGGCCTTCGCCGGCGGCCGGAAGGCCGCCAGCAGCAGGACGGCGGCCCCGAGCGCTGTCAAGCACGGCAACAAGAACAGTGACCGGAAGTCCGTTACGCCATTCGCGGTAAAGACCGACTGTATCAGCCACGGGCCCAGCGTGTTGGCGGCCAGAACGCCCAGGCCGAGGATCATCACATTGAAGAGACCCTGGGCGCTCGATCGAACGTCCTTGGGGAAATAGGTGTCCACGAAAATGTAGACCGTGGCGAAGAAAAAGGCGTAGCATATGCCATGCAGGACCTGGATGGCCACGATGACCCACGGCTGGGAGGGGAAAAAGGCGTAGACCGCGAACCGGGCCGCATGGCCGAGAATGCCGATGAGCATCGTGAACCGCCAGCCCAATTTTTTCAGCACCACTCCCAGGACGAGCATGGTCAAGATCTCGGAGACCTGGCCCAGGCTCATGACGGGCATGATCCAGTTGCCCGGGATGCCCACCCCCCCGGCCGCGGCGCTGGCGCCCAGGAACGAACCTGTCCAGTTGAAATACAGGTTATGGACGAACGCATCGACGAACGTGATGAGCCACAGGATCAGGACGAAAGGGCGCTTGAGCAATCTGACCGCTTCCAGCCAGGCGAAGCGTTCCGTCGAAGAAGCCCCCGCGACCCTCTTCTTCGGAGGGGTGTGCGGGAGAAGCAGGCTGGAGGCGGCCAAGGCGAGGGAGACGATCCCCGCCACGATGAAGGTCCAGCGGGTCGCCTGTTTCAACGCCTGGCCCGTGAGCCCTGAGCCGAGGACCGTCCCGATCCAGGCGACGAATCCATGAGGCGCGGCGGCCTTGACGCGGGCCCAGTCCACGAGGATGAACGTGAACGGCCAGGCGGCAAGGATCCAGCCCAGGGTCCCCCCCATACGGATGAAACCGAACTCCCTCTTTGAGTCCTTCATATGGGCGAAGGCGATCGAGTTGGCGATCGAGATGGTGGGAACATAGAAAAGACAGTGCACCAGCATCAGGGCGAAAAAGGGCCAGAAAGCGCGGGTGAACCCCAACCCGAGTATCGCCAGGCCGCCGACGAGGTGGCTGAAGCCCAGGAACCTTTCGGCGGCAAAATGGCGGTCCGCGAACTGGTTGCTGAAGAACATGCCGACTATGGCGGCGATGGGGAAGGCGTTCAGGATCCAGGCCTGCTGGACGGGCGTGAAGCCGAGGCTGGGCAGATAGCCGAAGATCAGCGGAAGCCACGCACCCCAGATGAAGAACTCCATGACCATCATCAGGAACAGCTTGTTGCGGGTCCTCTTTGTCTCTGTCATGCTCGACTCTCCTTATGTCTCAGCGCTCTCCGGATGCCCAACCGCCGGTCAAAGCTCCTTGAGATAGACGTTCCGGAAGAACGGCGGGGACTGACTGTCGTGGTTTTGGAGGCCGATGTAGCCTTCGGGTGACAGGTCGCGGACCTTGCCGCCCGGGTGGGCGTCCCAATCGAGGACCGTCTTGCCGTTGAGGTCGACTTTGAGGCGGATCCCCTTGAACTCGATCCGCATGTGGTTCCATTCCCCGGACGGCCGGGAGGCCAGGACCTTGGGCGCCTCGATGTCGTAGGCCGCCCCGGTGTGGTGGATGCCCGTCGAGGTATCGTCGATCTGGATCTCGATCGAGTGGGTGATGTAGTCGTCGCTCACCGGGACCTCGGGGATGCGGAGGAAGATCCCCGAATTGGTCGTCGGGGTCGAGCACTTGAACTCGCACTCGAGGACGAAGTCCTTGACCTTCTTTCCGTTCCATAAGAGGCCCATGCCGCCCTGGCCCTTGAGGACGCCGGTCTTCGGGTCGCACTCGAAATACCCGGGGCCGTAGTGGTTCCAGCCATATTTTTCGTAGCCGCTCCCCCCGCGCCGCAGGATCTGGGCGTAGCCGTCGTAATAGGTGACGCTCTTGACATAGGCGATGCTCTTGCGGAAGGCCGGCATGGGGTCGCCGGCCTCGGATTCGTTCTCGTACTCCATCGTCAGGTAGCCGTCGTAGTCCTGGAGGGTCAGCTCGGCCAGGAGGTCGCGGATGCGGCCCTTGCCCGAGCCCCAGGCGACGTCAGCGACGCCCTTGGCCGTCCCGAAATCGCTGCGGTCCTTGAGGTGGACGTCCAGGATGCGGCCCGCGAGCAGCTTGAAGGCCTCGCGCGGGTCGTTCATGCCGCGCATCCAGTGGCCGCTGTCGGCGCATGAGCCGATGCGCGGGTCCTTGCCGTCGACATGGCTGAAAACGGTCTCGGGGAGGTTGTACTTCGACGGAGCGGGGTGGTTGTGGATGGCGATCTTGATGCCGTATTCCTTGACCAGCTTCTCGAGAAGGGTGAAGTCGTCGTCGGCCGGCTCGCACACGAGGACGCGGATGCCCATTTTCCGGGCGAAATCGAAGACCTTGCGCATGCTCGCCTCGGTCGTGCCGATGTCAACGACGCCGTAGCCGTAGAGCGTGACCCCGGAGGCCTTGAGCGCCTCCTTGGCGAACGCGACCTGCTCGCCGGTCATATTTTCGTCGAATTTGGCCCCCGGCAGCTCGGCCGCCAGGGCCTGGCCGGGGAAGGCCTCGATCGCGCCGACGCCGAGCTCCTGGAGCTTTTTGAGGGTCTCCGCGAAGGTGAACTTGCGGAACGTCCAGGCCTCGGAGGCCAGGGGGAAGCTCTTGATGCGGACGCTCCCGTAGTCCGTCGCGGCGACAGCCTTCTCGAGATCGGCCGAGATGTGACGGATCTGGGGCGCGGCACCGCACGCGGGCCCTGCCGCGGCCATGACGGCGATCAGGATGAGGGCGGCGATAGTGCGTTTCATGGGTCCTCCTGGGATCACTTGGCTTTCGGGTTCCATTTCCCCTGGGCCACGGGGGGAACATAGCTTTCGAGGCCCTTGAAGGGGAAGGGCAGGGTCTTGCCGAGCTCCGCGCTCCTGTAGGCGGCCATGAGCAGCTCGGCGACGCCGACGCCGTCGGAGAAATTCTCCTCGGGCCGGACGCCCTTGAGGAACGATCGGACCATGTGCCGGTTCTCGGCGACGTAGCCGTACTCGCCGGCCTCGTCGGGGACGACGGGCATGAGCCCGATCTCGGCATTCTGCTTCTCGACGAGGTCCTCGCCCGCCTTGCCCCTGACCTCGCGGCTGAAGAAGACCTTGAGGCCGGCGTCGAGCGTGTTGATCTGCAGGGCGTATTCGGGGCCGAGGAGCTCCATGCTCAGGCGCAGGCCGGCCCCGACATAGCACCAGCTCGTCGTCGTCTCGACGACGAGGATCTTGCCGGCCTTGTTCCTGTACTCGACGAGGGAACGGGCGAAGTCCTCGGATGGCCGCTTGAGATAGTCGGTTTTTCCGCCGCTCCTCCTGGCCAGGATCGCGGCGTACTTGGGCTCCTGCCATTTGAGGCAGTTCGTATAGGCTGTGACGCTCACGGGGGTGAGGACGTCGCGCGGGGCCCCCGGAGGGGTCAGCATGAAGCGGGCCTCTTCGACCGAGTGGCACATCATGTCGTTGAGTACGCCGCCGCCCTGGAGCGTTCCTTCCCAGAACCAGGGCATGTGCGGTCCGCTGTGCTCCTCGGCCGCCCGGGCGAGGTAGGGCGGCCCGGACAGGGCTGCGCCCCGGGCCCAGATGATCTCTTTGCCGCGGACGACGGCGGGGGAGAAGACCTGGTTCTCAAGATAGCCGTCGAGAAGGCCGGCCTTTTCGGCGAGCTCGAGCATCCGGCGGGCTTCACGGACGTTGCGGCCGAGCGGCTTTTCGCAGGTGACGCCGACGAGCTCGGCCTGGCCTTTGACGAGGGCATGGTGGATCTCTTCCATGACCTCGCCGCGCGTATAATTCGGGGCGCAGATCCAGAGCGCCCCGATGCGCGGGTCGGCGGCCATCTCGGTGATCGAAGCGTAGGGCTTGGCTTCGCCGACGCCGAGCGACTTGACCAGCGCGCAGGCCTCCCGGGCCCGCCCTGCGTCAGGATCGAAAATGCCCAGGATGTCGGCGTCGCGGACGCCGACCCATGACCGGATGTGGAATCGGGCGATGAACCCGCCGCCGATGATGCCGACACCGAGGGTCCTACACTTTTTCGCCATTCGATCTACCTCCCGGACGTAGACGTGTACTCAGAGCTCTCGTCTCCCATGAGTATCTTAAAAGAAATATCGGTAATTATGGAGTCCTACATACCTTAAATAAACGCGGGTTGTCAATCCGTCACGGCGCGTCGGAGAGGCGGCTGATGATCGTCCGGTTCTGGGGGTTGGCGATGTCTTTGGCCGCCGCCGTGAAGAGATGGTCGAGGCGGCTGCGGTAATGATCGGCGATGCGGCCGCGGACCATCTTCATGGTCGAATTGAGGAACTGGTTCTCCTCGGTGAAGCCCTCGCCGAGGACAGCCACCGCGGCGGGCAGCCAGCGGGCGGGGAACATGCCGGCGTGCTTGCCGCCTTCACGGAAAGCGCCGATCTCCCCCTCGATGAGGCGCAGGGCGGCCTCCTGGCCCTCCGGGGTCTTGGGTCCGAGGCCCTTGTCCTTGAGCCAGCGCAGCAGCGGCTCCTTATTCGGCACGAGCAGGGCGACCGTGTAGGGTGATTGGTTGTTGTAGAGCATGACCTGCTCGATGAACGGGGAGGTATCGGTGAGGGCTTCCTCGATCGCCTCCGGGCTGTATTTCTCGCCGTCGCTCGCGATGAGCAGGCTCTTCATCCGCCCGAGGACGTAGAGGTAGCCGTCGGCATCGAGGTTGCCGATGTCGCCCGTATGGAGCCAGCCGTCCCGGATCATCTCGCGGGTCGCTTTTTCGTTCTTCCAGTATCCGGCCATGACATTCTCGCCCCTGATGACGATCTCGCCGGCCTGGCCGGCGGGAAGCGCCGCCCCGGCCTCGTCGCAGATCTTGAGCTCGATCCCGGGGGCCACCTTTCCCGAGGAGCCGAGCTTATTGTGCTTCAGGCTGTTGGTGGAGATGACCGGGGAGGCCTCTGTCAGGCCGTAGCCCTGGAACATGGGGACGCCGAGGGCATAGAAGAATCTCTGGAGCTCGATGTCGAGGAGAGCCCCGCCGCCGATGAAGAACTTGAGGCGCCCCCCGAAATTCCCCCGTATCTTGCTGAAGAGGATCCTATCATAAAGGGCGACCAGCGGCTTCTTCAGCTTCTTCAGCCCGCGCCCCTTGTTCCAGCCTTCGGCATTATAGTCGATGGCCACGGCAAGGGCCTTGGCGAAGAGGGCTTCGACCTTGGGCCCTTTTTCACGAACGCCTTTCTCGATGTTCTTGCGGAAGCCCTTGGCCAGGGTCGGAACGCTGAGGAGGAGGTGCGGCCGGGTCTCCTTGATATTCAGGGGGATGTTCCGGAGCGATTCGATGGGCGTCCGGCCCAGCTGGGTTGAAGCCAAAGCCGCACCGCTGGCCATGATGCTGTAGATGCCGCAGGTGTGGGCGAAGGCGTGGTCCCACGGCAGGATGATGAGCAGGACATAGTCCTGGGGACAATCGACGAGGGCCCGGGACTGCTCAATGTTGGCGGTGTAGTTCCGGTGGGTCAGGACGATGCCCTTGGGGTCGGCCGTCGTTCCAGACGTGTAGCAGATGTTGGCTGGATCGCTCTCCCGGACGGCCCCCAAGGCGGCATCGAGCTCCCCCGGCCGGGCTTTCAGGAATTCGTCGCCGCGCCGCATGACCTCGGCCGCGGCTATCTCGTCGCCGGCGTGGCTTTCGGTGTCGTCGAGCACGACCGTCACGGCCAGGTCGGGCAGGTCGTTCTTGATCTTCCGGATCTTCGGCAGCTGAGATCCCGAGACGACGGCCATCCGGCATCCGGAGTGGGCCAGGCGGAACTTGAGATCGTCAAGCTCCTCGATCTTGACCGAGATGGGGACGTTGACGGCTCCGGCGAAAAGGATGCCGAGCTCGCTCACGATCCAGTCCCGGCGGCCCTCAGCGATCAGCGCGGCGCGGTCCCCGTTGCCGAGGCCGAGGCTCAGCAGGCCGGCGGCGAACCGGTGGACGAGATCGCGCATACCGGCGTAGGTCGTCGGCTCATAGCGGGAGCCGGTTTTCTCCCAGACCAGGACGTTGTCGGGATGGGCTGTGACGCTCTCTTCGAAGAGAGCGGGAAGTGTCCGTTCGGGCATGGGTTCCCTCCTCGGCGAAGAATCGCCTCATCCTACGTCCGGAGAGACGGAAAAGTCAAAGTCCATCCGGGCGGGTCCCGGCTCGACTAAACGTATGCGGGCAGGAGCGGATATGACTCCACCGGGGAGAGTTTTTTTGGCGGCCGAGATGGGAATAATGATCGAGCGCGAAAGGGTCCGAAAAACGGGAGCTGAACCTCGTCCCCAGGGAACTTGCCCGTGAAGGACAAGCGCCGCGATGTCCGCATCTTCGAGGAGAACAAGGTCGTCCTCTCCCTGATGACCGGCGAGGTCAGGCCCGGCGTGCCGACCGTGTATTATTCCCTGACCAGGGACATCTCCATGGGCGGCGTCCGCATCATGACCGGCGCCCCGCTCGAAGCCGGGGCCCGGGTCCGGATGGACATCACGCTGGCCCGCCCGCGGAAGCGCATCCGGGCGGTGGCCGAGGTCCGCTGGGTCCGCGACCTCTACGGCGGCGAGGTCTTCGAGGCCGGGCTCGAGTTCGTCGGCCTGGACCCCGAGGCCGAATTCGCCCTGATGGACCATATCTTTGGGGGCAAGGACGGCGTTTCCGGCTGACCTTCCTCCGGCTTGCATTTCTCCCTGTCATAGGCTAAATAGGGAGGAGTCTTTGCGGAAAGGAGGCCCCAATGTTGAGAGCATTCCTCGCCGGCATCTGCCTGTTGGGGCTGGCGACCGCGGCAGCGGCCGCCCCGGCCAGACCCGAGACCGAAGCCGAGCAGAAGGCCCGGATGAAGTGGTGGACCGAGGCCCGCTTCGGCATGTTCATCCACTGGGGACTCTACGCCCTGCCGGCGCGCCACGAATGGGTCAGGAGCCGCGAGCGCCTGACCGACGAGGCCTACGCCCGCTACTTCGACCGCTTCGATCCCGACCTTTACAACCCCAAGGAGTGGGCCAGGGCCGCGAAGACGGCCGGGATGAAGTACTTTGTCGTAACTACGAAACACCACGACGGATTCTGCTTGTGGGACTCCAAGCTCACGGAATACAAGGCCACCCGCACCCCCTACGGCAAGGACCTCATCCGGCCGCTCCTCGAGGCCATGCGGGCCGAGGGGATCCGGGTCGGCTTCTATCACTCTCTCCTCGATTGGCACCATCCCGACTATACGATCGACATGCACCATCCCATGCGCGACGACAAGGCCTTTGTCGAAAAGGCCGCCAAGCGCGACCTCAATAAGTACGAAGATTACCTCTTCGGCCAGCTCAAAGAGCTCCTGACCGAGTACGGCCGGATCGACACGCTGTTCATGGACTTCTCGTTCCCCGGTCCGAACGGCAAGGGCCGGAACGAATGGAAGTCCGAGCGCCTCCTCAAGATGATCCGCGAGACCCAGCCCGGGATCATCGTCAATGACCGGCTCGACCTCCTCGACGTCCCGGGCGGCTGGGACTACAGGACGCCCGAGCAGTTCATGCCCCGGGAGTGGGTCAGCGTCGACGGAAAACCCGTGCCGTGGGAGACCTGTCAGACCTTCTCCGGCTCGTGGGGATATGACCGCGATGAATCGACCTGGAAGTCGGCCCCCCAGCTCATCGGCATGCTCATCGAGACCGTCAGCAAGGGCGGCAATCTCCTCCTCAACGTCGGTCCGACGGGACGGGGGACTTTCGATGAGCGGGCCATGGACCGCCTCCGGGGGATCGGCGAGTGGATGGACAGGAACGGCCGTTCGATCTACGGCTGCACTCAGGCCCCGGCAGACTTCCCCAGGCCGACGAACTGTCTTCTGACCTACGATCCCGCGGCCGGGCGTCTCTACGTCCACGTCCTCCAGTGGCCGCTCGGGGTCCTGGCCCTCGACGGATTCGCCGGGCGGGTCGAGTACGCCCAGCTCCTCCACGACGCCTCCGAGGTCCGCTTCACCGAGAAGGGAGGGGAGACCGGCTTCATGCCGGGCTCGCGGGGAAAAGAGGCCGGGAACACTCTGACCCTCAGGCTCCCCGTCCTCAAGCCGGACGTCGATATCCCGGTCATCGAGTTGTTCCTCAAGAAGCGTTGACGGAGGAGACGATGAGAAGCCGGAAGCCGCGCCCCGCCCGTCGGGTCCCGGCCCTGATCGCCGCCGTCATCCTGGCCGGCTCGATCCGGCCGCCGGCCGCGTCAGCCGCGGACAAGGACTATTATTTCCCCGAGGTCCGGGTCGAGGTCGCCGTCGAGCGGGATGGCTCGTTCCTCGTCGACGAATTTCGGACCTTCGAGTTCCAGGGTCGATTCAGCTTCGCCTACATCGTCATTCCGCTTGGCATCGACCAGGGCGGCGTCCGGAGGGAGGTCACCGTCTCTGATATCGCCGTGACGGACGAGCAGGGCCAGGGCCTGAGAACGGAGATCTCGGAGAGAGACGGCGAGCTCACCGCCCGGTGGTTCTATTCTGCAAGGGACGAGCGCCGGACCTTCCACATCCATTATCGCGTATCAGGCGGCATCACCAGCTATCCCGACGCCACGGAGCTCTATTGGCAGGTCGTCGGGGACAGATGGGACAAGCCGGCCCGGAACGTCAGCGCGACCGTCGTCCTGCCGGACCCCGTGCCTTCGAAAAGCGAGCTCCTGGTCTGGGGCCATGGGCCGCTCGCCGGCTGGGCCGAGATCGTCGACGAGCGGACGGCCCGCTTCTCGACGCCCGATCTCGCCGCCAGGCAGTACTTTGAGGTCCGGGTCGTCTGGCCGCCGGGCCTTGTTTCCGGTGTCCCCTCGGACAGCCTGACGCTCGAGGCCATCAAAACGGAGGAGAAGGGCTTCGTCGAAGACACGATCGCGCGCGTCCGCCGGGCCCAGGCCGGCGAGGCTGGCCGCCGCGAGAGAGAAGCCGAGAGCAAGCGCAGGCTCCTGCGACTCCTGACCTTCTGGGGCATCTGGCAGATCGCCGGCCCGCTCCTGTGGCTGGTCCTTTTCCTCAGGACCTGGTCGGCCGTGGGCAGGGACTACCGGTTCGACAATCTGCCGGACTACGTCCGCGATCTCCCGGCCGAGCGGTCGCCGGCCATGGTCCAATCCCTGATGCGCGAGGGAAGGACGGTGACCCCGGCCGTCTTCACCGCAACGATCTTCGACCTCGCCCGCCGCGGCGTCCTCGAGATCGAGGACCGGAGCGTCTCGAAGAAGCGGCTTCTCGGCACGAAGGAGGTCGTCGAGACCACGATCACGCTCAAGAAGGACCCGTCACAGGTCATCGGTCTCCAGCCCTTCGAACGGTCCCTCCTGGGCTTCATCTACGAGGAAGGAGCCGGTTGGACGACGCCGGGTTCGTCCATCACCGTCGACGCCCTCCAGGATTATCTCAAGAAGCACCCTCAGAAATTCCAGGCCTGGTACCAGAAGTGGACCAAGGCCATCAGGGACGAGGCCAAGCCGCTCGGCTTTCTCGAGCCCCAAAGCCTCAAGGCGCGGAACCGCTGGTACCTCATCTCGCTGCCCGTGGCCGTGATGACACTCAGCCCCGTGCTGTTCATCCTGGCCTTGGCCCTCATCCCGACGCTCAAGCGGAGAACCATGGCCTGGGCCAGGGAGAACGAGGCCTGGAAGGGGCTCGATCGGTTCCTCGACGATTTTTCGGAGTTCAAGGAGATCCCCCCGGAGGCCTACAAGCTCTGGGAACATTACCTCGTCTTCGGCATCCTCTTCGGGAACGCCAAGAAGATCCTGAAGATGCTCCCCGTCATTCTCCAAGACGAGCGCGCCGCCGCGCCCGTCTGGTACGCCGGCTTCGGACAGCCCGGGATGCTCACCGGCGGCGGTTTGGCGAACCTGATATCGAGCATCGATCACACGGCCACGGCCATCAGCCAGGCCAGTACCTCGGCGGCCCATTATTCCTCCGGGGGAGGCGGCGGCTTCAGCGGCGGGGGCGGGGGAGGGGGTGGAGGCGGCGGCGGGGGAGGCGCGGGATGACAAGGCCCGGCCGGGCCCTGGTCATCGCGACGGCCGCGCTCGCCGCAGCCGCGGCGCTGGCCATGTCCTGCGGGAGGCCCTCCGAAGAGGTCCGCATCCGCGAGCTTGTGAAGGAGGCCGTGCGCCGGGCCGAGAAGAAGGACATTGCCCGTTTCGAGGGGCTCTTCGCGCCCGGCTATGCGGATTTCGAGGGCCGGGACACGGCCGGCACAGTCCGTTTGGTCGCGAACTATCTCGACAGGTACCGCGGCGTGGTCATCCGTCTCCTCGCCACCCGCGTTGGCGACATCGACCCCGACGGCCTGGCATCGGTCGAATGCGAAGTCTCCCTGTCGCACGGGGCCGCGGAGGTCCTGCGCAAGCTCATCCGTTACGCCGGCGAGTACTACCGCTTCCGCATCGACCTGCGGAAGGACGGTCCGGCCGGCTGGCGATTCACCTACGCCGAGTGGCGGCCTATCGGCCTCACCGAGGTCTTCCCGGAATCGCTGGCCATCCTGAAGGAACTCTTCCCGGACCTCTGACGTATTTCCCTATGACGGCGCCGCTCGGCCTTCGAGGGCGTCTGCTATAATTATGGATAGACACGGGAGGGTAAACATGACCGAAGAGAAAAAAGAAGGCAAGACGCGGTTCGAGGAATTCAAGGTCAACGGCGGCGAGCTCATCAACAAGGTCAAGGAGATCATCCATCAGGGCAACGTCCGGCGCATCATCCTCAAGGATGACAAAGGCAAGACGTTCATGGAGATCCCGCTCACGGTCGGCGTCGTCGGGGCCATCATCGCGCCTGTCCTGGCCGCCGTCGGGGCCATCGCCGCCCTGGCTTCCGACCTGACCATCGTCGTCGAGAAGATCGAGGACTGATCCGCTCCTCAGGCCCTTTGCCGCGCCTCTTCCGTATGCTATAAAGGGTCCTTCGGACCCTGAGGAGAGAGGAGGCATCATGTCCCGACTCGTCGCGAGGCCGGTCGCCGGCCTGGTCCTGATACTGACGACCCTGGCGCTGGGAACGGTGTGGGCAGCCCCCCGGCCCGCAGCGCCGCAAGCCAACGGCGCTTCGAACCTCATGCCCGTCCCCGCGAGCCTGACCGCCGGTTCCGGCCGCTTTCGGATCGACGAGGGCCTGGCGATCGGCGGCCCGGGAAGCGCGCCCGGCCGGGCCTTCAGGGCCGCGGCCCGGTTCATGTCGCGACTGGCCGGCCGCACCGGGCTCTTTCTCAGGCAGGATTTCCTGGCCGCCCAGGCCGCGCCGCCCGAAAGCGGCATTCACTATGCGTTCGAGCGTTCCGGCGCGCTCCTGCCGAACGAGGATGAGTCCTATGTCCTTTCCGTCACGGTCACCGGCGTGTCCCTGACCGCCCCGACGGATATCGGCCTCCTGCGGGGTTTCGAGACCCTGCTCCAGCTCCTGAGCGCGGACGAAAAAGGGTATTACTTCCCCTGCGTCTCCATCTCGGACAAGCCGCGATTCACCTGGCGCGGGCTCCTCATCGACGTCGGCCGGCACTTCCACCCTGTCGACGTCATCAAGAGGAACCTCGACGGCATGGCCGCCGTCAAGATGAACATCCTTCACCTCCACCTGACCGAGGACCAGGGATTCCGCGTGGAGTCGAAGGTCTTTCCGAAGCTGCACCAGCTCGGCTCGGACGGAATGTACTTCACTCAGGTCCAGATCAGGGACATCATCGACTACGCCGCGGACCGGGGCATCCGGGTCATGCCGGAGTTCGACATCCCGGGCCATTCGACCAGCTGGTTCGTCGCCTATCCCGAGTTCTCGAGCGCGCCGGGCCCCTACACGATCGAGCGCAAGTTCGGGGTCTTCGGCCCGGCGTTCAATCCGGCCAACGAGAGGATCTATCCCTTCTTTGACGCGTTCTTCAAGGAGATGTCCGCGCTATTCCCCGATCCCTATCTGCACATCGGCGGGGACGAGGTCGAGGGTCACCAGTGGGACGCCAATCCGGAGATCCAGGCCTTCAAGAAGACGAACGGTTTCGCCGACAACAACGCCTTGCAGGCGTATTTCAACAAGCGCCTATTCAAGGTCCTGGCCAAGCACGGCAAGAATGCGGTGGGCTGGGACGAGATCCTCCAGCCGGGCCTGCCGAACGGCATTGTCATCCATTCGTGGCGCGGGCCCGAGTCCCTCGTCGAGGCCGCCCGGAAAGGGTATCAGGGCATTCTCTCCAACGGCTGGTACATCGATCTTTGCCTGCCCGCCGAAACGCATTACCTCAACGACCCCCTGCCCGCGGACTCGCCGCTCGACGACAGCCAGAAGCGGCTCGTCCTCGGCGGAGAAGCGACGATGTGGGCGGAGCTCGTGACGGCGGAGACCGTCGACTCGCGCATCTGGCCCCGGACGGCCGCCATCGCCGAGAGGCTTTGGTCGCCGGCGTCCGTCAGGAACGTCGAGGATATGTACCGCAGGCTGGCTCCGACGAGCCTGGCCCTCGAGGAGCTCGGGCTTCTGCATATGAAGAACGCGGACATGCTCTTGAGGCGGCTCTCGGGCGGCCCCGGGATCAAGGCGCTGAAGGTCCTGGCCGAGGCCGTCGAGCCGCTCAAGAACTACAAAAGGCATGGCCAGGCCGACTACACGAGCCTTTCGCCCTTCACTCGCTTCGTCGACGCGTGCGCGCCCGAATCCCTGCCTGCCCGGGCTTTCCGGACCGGGGTCGACGGATTCCTGGCCGGCAAGGATCCGTCGATCGGCGCGGAGCTCAGGGAGCGCATGAGCGCGTGGAAGGACAACCACGCCTTGGTACTCCGCCATCTGGCCTCCTCGCCCGCGCTGAGGGAGATCGAACCGCTATCGCTCGGCCTCGCCCGGGCTTGCGAGGTCGGCCTCGAAGCGCTCGACCACCTGAGCAAGGGAGAGGCCCAGCCCGCCAAGTGGGCCGAGGAGCGGAGCCAGGCTCTGACCGAGGCGGCCAAGCCGGCGGCCCACGCCGAGCTGGCCATCGTCTCGGCCATCCGGAAGCTGGTAAGCGCCTGCGCGGGGCAGGACAGATGACGGACCCGGCCGAGCGCCCCTCATACACCATACGCCCGGTCACGGCCGATTTTGAACCCGGCGACCCCGAGGCGCCCTGGTCAGCCCTGACGCCGCTCTTGATCGTCCGTTACCTGTGGCTCGATAACGGCTATCGTCCCGCCGTCGATGCCCGGCTGGGCTGGACGCCCGCCTTCCTCTATGTCCGCTTCCGGGTCGCGGAGAAGCGGGTTCGGGTCCGCTACACGGCATTCCAGGACCCCGTCTACAAAGACAGCTGCGTCGAGTTCTTCGTCGACGCGTTCCCCGAAAAGCGGCTGGGCTACCTCAACTTCGAGACCAACGCCGCCGGGACCCTGCTCGCCGCCTTCGGCCCGGAGCGCTCCCGCCGCAGGCCTTTATGGCCCGAAGAGCTGGCCGGGTTCGAAACCGCCCCGTCGATCCGCGGACCGGTTGATGGGGAGTATGGTGCCGAGGCCTGGACCCTCGAATACAGGATCCCTTTGGATCTCTTCCGCAAGATCTACGGCGACGATATCCGGACCGGCCATCGGGCCCGAGCGAATTTCTACAAGTGCGGAGATGAGACAGAGGTGCCTCATTACGGCGCCTGGAGCCCGGTCGGCACGCCGGAGCCCGATTTCCATAGGCCGGAGTTCTTCGGCGATATCATCTTCGGGTGAGAGAGGAGGGTCGCCGGGCGCGCGGCCGGCTCCAATTTGGCATCCCCGGGGGTCTCCGCTATAATGCGACCTCGTGCCTATGAGACAGAACGGAGTGGATGCCAAGAAAATGAGCCGTCCGGCCTTCAAGCTCTGGCTCCGGGCCCTGGCGACCGGTCTCGCCGCCTTCGTTTTCGGCGCCCTCTACTTTTTCGTACGCCAGTTCGTGAAAGACGGGATCTGGCGCTTCGACTTGACGATCGTCAATAAATCTCTTGGCACGACCTCGCTCTTCCTCATCGCGCTGTCGATGTTCCTGACGGGGATCTCCATCTTTTCCAGGCGGGGCGCCAAGCCCCTGATCTACAGGAAGCACCACGGTCTCGTCGGGTTCTGGGCCGGCCTGGCCCACGGCGCGACCAACCACTTCCTCCTTCCGGCTCTCGGGCTGCACGCGGAAAGGAAAGCCGATGCTCTCCTGTCGGACGCGCCCGGGTTGATCGCGCTCGCCGTCTTCGGGGCCATGGCCATCCTGTCCCTCTCCGAGGTCAAAGGACGCGTGGGGGGAGAGAGATGGAGGAAGCTCCTCCGGTACGCCGGGTACGCCGGGCTCATTCTCGCCGTGGCGCACACCGGCCTTCTCAAATGGGAGAGCTGGACGAATTTTTTCCGGACCTTCGATCCGGTCCTGCCGTCCCTCAGTCTGCCCGTCGCGCTGTTCGGCGCGGCGGTCTTGCTCCTGAGGATGGCCGCATGGATCGCCGGGAAGAAGCGGCGGGCCTGAGGACTATTTCAGCTTCTCTCCGCCCTTGAATTCGCGGTAGGGGCTGAGAAAGGTCAGCGTTTCCCGATCTTCCGTTGTGGTCGCGCCCCTGACCATGCGTTCGATGAGCTCCCCGATCCCCGGACCGAGCATGAAACCCTGGCCGCACATTCCGACGGCCAGCAGATATCCCTCGAGCTCGCGGGCCCAGCCGACGATCGGCGAGCCGTCCGGGGTCATGGGATAGAGCCCCCGCCACGTTCGCCGGACGCGGAGGTTCTTCAGCCGGGGGATGAGCCCGACCATGCGGCTGGCGACCATGGGCAGGAAGGAGCTCGTCTCGCGGACGTCCATCCCCCAGATGCTGGGGCTGGGCGTGATGCAGAAGATGACCTGGCCCGTGGCGTGCTGATAGAAATAGTAGTTGGCCGAGCCGGCGACCGGCCGGATATCGACGACCATGGGTCCAAGGAAGCGGGCCACCGCCTCGGTCACGGCGGCCTCGTGGGAATCGGGACGGACGGGCACGTCGATCCCGGCCATGGCTGCGACTTCCGCTCCCGTCGGCCCGGCCGCGTTGATCACGATCGGCGCCGCGTACTCGCCCTTGTCGGTGCGCAGGCCCGCGACCCGGCCGCCGGCCGTGACGAGACCCGTGATGAGCTCGTCGAAGAGGAACGTAGCCCCGAGCTTCTTCGCCCGGCTGTAGAAAGCGTGGACGGCGAGCAGTGGAGAGGCGTTCCCGTCATCGGGCGAAAAGGTCCCGCCGATGAGCCCGTCGGGATTGAGGTCCGGGATGATCCCGAGGAAAGCGCCGGCGTTATGCCAGTCGATGTTGAGGCCATAGCTCTTCTGAACGGTCAGGAGCTCCTTGAGGGTCTTTTCCTCTTCGGGCCGATAGGCCACGTAGCTGTAGCCGGCCTTGAGCCATTCAATGTCGTCCCCGTGGCGCTCTTTCCAGGTAGCGAAGATCTCGAGGCTCCGCAGGCACAGGCGGATCTTGGCCGGGTCGGAATGCGTGGCCCGCAGGCCGCCGATGGCCCTCTTGTTCGAGCCCTGGCCGACGCTCGGGCATTGATCGAGGACGAGGACCTTGAGGCCGGCTTCGGCCAGGCTCAGGGCCGTGGGCGTGCCCACGCTCCCGGCGCCGGCGACGATGACGTCGAAGCTCTTATTCATGGCCATGGCCTTCGTCCTGCCCCCCGAAACCGGCGAGGATGCCCATGGGCACCTCGATGAAGAGCGGCCGCTTCGGCTGGTCGACGACCTCCGCGTCGGCGACGCCCTCTTCGCGGAAGAGCCTGTGGATGAGGGGAGTGCAGGTCTTGGCCCCGCACGACCCCATGCTTGTCCGGGTGACCGCTTTGATCTCGTTGATGTCCCGCACGCCGTCACGGATGAGCTTGCGGATCTCGCCCGCGGTCACCCGCTCGCAGCGGCAGACAATGGTATCGTCGGCGGTCCTTTCGACGTACTGGGCCAAAGGCTCGGCCGTCTCGGCCGGCTGGATCCGGATGCCCGCGATATTCTTGGCATAGGCGCGGGGGGCCCGGACCTTGACGATGACGGTGCGGTCGTTGGCCTTGATGGCCTTGACCGCGCCGACCTGGACCCTGCCCAGAGGGTGGCCCTCGGTGTCCTCGACGATGACCTCGTCCCCGGCCTTCAGGCTGTCCTTGAGGAACTCGAACGGGATGGCCACGGTCGGGAAATCCGCGTCCTTGCGATAGTCGACCAGGGTGATGGCCAGTCCCGGGCAGATGGCGACGCATTTCTCGCAACCGGTGCAGCCCTTGCCGCCCTTCCGGCCGACGAAGGCCGGCAAGAGCCGGATGTCCGTCTCGTCCATCTCGATGAGGTCGTTGGGGCAGACGGCCGTGCAGGGATCGCAGGGGATCTCCTGGTTACAGTGGATGACCGGGAACACTCCCGTTTCCTCCCCGGGCGTCCTTTCGTGGACCGTCTCTCCCGGCTTCGATTTGAGGATGTCGGCCGTCCGGTACCAATCGGGCGAGATCTCGCCGACGTCATGACCGAGCGCCCGGGCCACTTCGAGGCCCCGGATCCTGCCGGAGAAGATGGCCGCGGAGGCCTCCGCGATCTCCTCCGTGTCGCCGGCGGCGAAGGCCGGCAGGCCGAACTCGCGGGCTTTCTCAAAGAACTCGTTGACGGGGTCGAGGCCGACCGCGATGAGCAGGGTATCGCACCCGAACGACCTCTCGGTCCCGCGGACCGGCCGGAACTTCTCGTCGACGCGGGCGATCGTGACCGATTCGACGGCGTCCGTCCCGTTGGCGCTGAGGACCGTATGGGAGGTGTAGATGGGCACGCCCAGCCGGGCCAGCTTGTCCCGATGGACCTTGTAGCCGCCGCACTCAGACAGGACCTCGACCAGCCCGACGACCGCGATCCCGGCTTGGAGGGCGTGATAGCCGGCGATGAGGCCGACGTTGCCGCCCCCCACGATGAACAGCCGTCCGGTCGGTTTGACGAGGTCCCTGTTGACCAGGGTTTGGAAGGCGCCGGCGCCGTAAACGCCGGGCAGGGTATTGCCGGGGAAAGCCAGGTTCTTCTCCCGGGCGCCCGCCGTCACGAGGAGCATCTCCGGCTCAACGAGAACGTGCCGGCGCCCTTCGACGAGGACGCCGACCTTCCTGTCGCTGTAGACGGCCAAGGCGGTCGACTGGAGCCAGACCCGGACGCCGGGGAACGAGCGGACCTCGCCCTCCAGGCGCGTTGCGATATCGATGCCCCGGGTGCCGGCGTAGACGGCTTCGATGGACCCGAAAAAGCGATGCGTCTGCAGCACGAGCTTGCCGCCGAGCCGGTGCTTATCGTCGATGAGAAGGGTCTCGATGCCCCGCCTGCCGAGCTCGATCGCGGCGGAAAGCCCGGCCGGTCCGCCGCCGATGACGAGGACGGGAACACGGACGGTCTCGACGGCCCGGGCCGCTTCGGAGCCCGAGGACCGGGCGTCGATGAGGGGGAGCTCCGGCAGGCCTTCGACAGGCTCGACGCGGACGCCGGGCCGGACGAGCTCCATGCAGGACTTCACGGGAATCCCGTCCGCCAGTACGAGGCACTGGGAGCACTGGCCGTTGGCGCAGAAGATGCCTTGGGCCGCGCCGTCCTTGGGGTGATGGCCGAAGATGCGGATGCCCGCGGCAAAGAGCGCCGAGGACAAGGTCTCGCCGTCCAAGGCCTCGAGCGCGCGGCCTTTCCACGTGAAGGGGACTTTGGCTCGGGGCGTAATGGGCAGGATGGGGTGTCGGTCAATGCGGTACATGAACAGCCACTCTCCTACGGCCTTCGTCCGGGCGGCCCGTCAAAGGCGGCTATTATAGCATAGGGACGCGCGGCCGAGACAGAATTCGCGGGAGTGATGTATAATCGGCCCCATGGCGCAGAAAGACAGGAAGCTCTTCCGCCGCGGGATCGCCGCCCTGGCCGTCATCGCCATACTCGGGACTTCGGTGAGCGCGGCGGGCGCGCCTCTGCCCTCCGGCCAGTCACCGTCCCGGGCCGAAAGCGGGGAGGCCCGGGAGGACGACACCCTGACCTTGAAGCGGGCCGGCCGGCGGTTCCTCAGCGACGCCGGCCGCATCTGGTCCTCGCCGGCCCGCATCAAGGCCAAACATATCGCTCCTATCGTCGGCCTGGCCGCGGCCACGGCGTTCCTCATCGCCTCCGATGAATCCATCCGCGACGGCGTCCAGACGTTCGCCGGAAAGCATGCCTGGGTGGGCGACGTCGCCCCCGTAGTCACCGAGATGGGAGGGTTGGCCGGATTCGCGACCGCCGGAGCCTTTTTTGGCGCCGGCCTCCTCTTCAAAGATGCCCGGGCCAGGGACACGGGCTATCTGGCGGCGAACGCCATCCTGCAGTCCTTCGTCGTGGACAGCTTCCTCAAGGGCATCGCCGGACGACAGAGACCGTTCGTCGCCGACGGCCAGGACCACTGGGCCGGACCCTTAGGGTTCTTCAAGCGATTCGAAAAAGGCGGCAGCGGTCTCTACGGTTCTTTTCCCTCGGGTCATTCAGCGGCGGCGTTTTCCTTGGCCACCGTCATCGCGCTGCAATACCGCCATCACGCCTGGGTGCCGGTCGTGGCTTATACACTGGCCACCGGCGTAGGGCTGTCAAGGGTCGCCTTGGACCACCATTGGGCCTCGGATGTGGCCGTCGGCGCCGTAATCGGCCACCTCGTCGCCCGGCTCGTCGTCCACAATCACGACCGGAGGCAGCGCCTTGTTCCCATGCTCGCCTGCACGGGAAGGGGCGTATCCCTCAGCGTGTTCTGGGACCTCGATCGGACCGGCCGCTAAGGCGGCCTGCGCGCGGAGCGCGGAAAGGATGAACCGATGAAAGCGATCTTCCTGGCGATCCTCATTCTGTGTTGCGCAATGACGGCCGGCGGATCGCCCGGCCAGCGGACGGAGAAACCGGTCCTCCACGGCCGGGAATGGGTGGCCATCACAGGAAAGCCGCTGGCGGCCACGGCCGGGGCCATGATCTTCGCCAAGGGCGGAAATGCCGTCGATGCGGCCTGCGCCATGCTCGGGGCCGTCTGCACCATGCACGACGTCCTGAGCTGGGGCGGCGAGACACAAGCTCTCATCTACAATCCCAAGACCGGCAAGGTCATCGGCTTGAACGCTCTGGGCGTCGCTCCGACCGGAGCGACCGCCGAATTCTACAAGGGCAAGGGTTATGCGTATCCCCCCGAGCATGGCGTCCTCTCCGCCGTGACCCCGGGCACGCCGGGGGGGCTCCTGACGATGCTCTCCGAATTCGGGACGATGAGCCTGGCCGAGGTCCTGGCGCCGGCCATCCGCATGGCCGAAGGCTACCCCATGGACAAGGAGACGGGCGACCGCATCGAGAAAGACAAGGACAAGATCAAGGCCTGGCCTTACTCCCGCACCGTCCTGCTCCCGCATCCCGGAGAGGCATATGAGGCGCCCCGGGCGGGAGAGGTCTTCCGCCAGTCCGATCTCGCCGGGACGCTGAATAAGCTCGTCGAAGCCGAGCGTCAGGCCCTGGCCGCAGGGAAGACGCGCCGGGAGGCCCTCCAGGCCGCCTATGACCGCTTCTACAAGGGCGATGTCGCCCGGGAGTTCGTCCGCGGGTCGCGTGAGCAGGGGGGCCTCATCACCATGGAAGACATGGCCGGCTGGAAGGTCCGGCTCGAAGTGCCGGTGTCGACCTCTTATAAAGGCATCGACGTCTTCAAGCTGACAAGCTGGGTCCAGGGCCCGGTCATGCTCCAGGCGCTGAACATGCTCGAGACGCTCGATCTCAAGGCCCTGGGTTTCAACAGCGCGGCTTACATCCACACGCTCTACCAGGTCATGAACCTGGCCTTCGCCGACCGGGACTTCTACTACGGCGATCCCTATTTCCCGCCCGAGGAACCTCTCGGCGGGCTCCTCTCCAAGGCGTACGCACGCGAGAGGGCCAAGCTCATCCGCGCCGACCGGAACGACCCCGATGTCAAACCCGGGGACCCGTATCCCTTCGAGGGCAAGGCCAATCCTTATCTCGGCTACCTCGACGGCTGGCTCGATTGGGGCAGGGGGGAGGCCTCCAAGCTCGACCCGCAGGAAGCGGCCGACGTCGAGGCGTCCTTCCGCACCGGCACGACCTCGATCCAGGCCGCGGACAAGGAAGGCTGGGTCGTCTCCGTGACCCCGAGCGGCGGCTGGATCCCGTGCGTCATCGCCGGCAGGACCGGCGTGGGCATGAGCCAGCGGGCCCAGAGCTTCGTCCTCGAAGAGCGGCAGAACCCCTTCAACGTCATTGTCCCGGGAAAGCGGCCCAGGGCGACGCTCACCCCCGGGCTAGCCCTGAAGGACGGCTATCCTTACCTGTCGTTCGCCGTCCAGGGCGGGGACACCCAGGACCAGAACCTCCTGCAGTTCTTCCTCGACGTCGTCGAGTTCGGCATGAACGTCCAGCAGGCCTGCGAGGCGCCGAACATCACGAGCTACCAGATGCACGACTCCTTCGCCGAGCACAAGACCTTCCCGGGCAAGCTCGACGTCAACGAGAAGGTGCCGTCCGAGGTCCGCGACGCGCTCAAGGCCATGGGCTATCTCCTGTCCGTCAAGAAATACACCTCGGGTCCCATCAACGCGATCTTCTTCGACCGGGCCCACGGCACGTTCTGGGGCGGCAGCAGCAACTACGGCGAGGACTACGGCATCGCCTGGTAGGAGCTGGTGGACCAGTCCCTTGTCAAGCTCTGCCGCGAAGGCCTGATTGACTACGAAACGGCGAAGCCCTATATTTATGAGCTGACGACCCATGACAGGATCAAGGCCCTGCGCCGCCAGCCCGACGCCGGGCCGACACCGGCCGGCGGAGGGTTCCCATGAAATACCTGGTCATCCCGGCGCTCCTCTTGGCCCTCGTCTTCCTTCAGTCACGGATCGGGCCGCTCACCGAGCTTCCCGCCCCGCCTGAGGCGGCCTCCGTCCACGTGCCCCCCGCCGCGTCCCCGAACCAGCATTATCCCTCGAACCGGGCTCCTCTCGCCGTGAGCCCTCTGGTCAAGCTCCCCATCGGGGCGGTCGAGCCGCGCGGCTGGCTCATGGCCCAGCTGCAGCTCATGAGGGACGGCTTCACGGGCCGCTTGAGCGAGCTCAGCCGCTTCCTCGGCGACGACAGCGGCTGGATGACCCTCAAAGGGACGGGCTGGGAGGAGATGCCCTACTGGCTCAAGGGCTACGGCGACCTCGGGTATCTGCTCAAGGACGTCGGCCTGCGCAAGGAGACGGAGCGCTGGCTCCTCCAAGCCTTCAAGTCGCAGGGCAGGGACGGATACTTCGGCCCGCCCGACAATCGCGCGGCCAACGACCTCTGGCCGAACATGGTCATGCTGGCGGCGCTCCAGAGCTTCTACGAAGCCACGGGCGACCGCCGCGTCCTGTCCCTCATGAGTCGCTTCTTCCAGTTCGAATTCCATCTCCCCGCCGAAGAGCTGCTGCCGGGGAGCTGGCAGAAGCTCAGGGGAGGGGAGAACCTCGAGAGCGTCTACTGGCTCTACAATCGGACGGGAGAGAGCTTTCTTCTCGACCTCGCAAGAAGGCTCTTCACCAGGACGTCGGACTGGACCTCGCCCATCCTGACCCCCGGGCGCGACAAGGACTGGGTCGAGAGCGGTTTCTATCACGGCGTCAACATCGCCATGGGCTTCCGCGAGCCCGCGGTCTATTACCAACACGCCCGCGACCCGGAGCTTCTCAAAGCCGTAGAGCGGAACTACCGCCTCGTCATGGACCGCTACGGACGTCAGCCCGGCGGGATGTTCGGGGCCGACGAGAACATCCGTCCTGGGAAGGACGACCCCCGGCAGGGCGCCGAAACGTGCACGATGGTCGAGTTCATGGCCAGCTTCGAGTCTCTCCTCAAGATCACGGGCGTGACCGCGTGGGCGGACCGGGCCGAGGAAGTCGCCTTCAATGCCCTTCCCGCGTCCATGACCCCGGACCTCAAAGGCCTCCATTATCTCACGGCGGCCAACCTCGTCTCTTGCGACAGCACCGGGGAGCACGACTTCCAGAATACCGGGACGCTCGTCTCGTATGACCCCTGGAGCTATCGCTGCTGCCAGCACAACGTGGCCTTTGGCTGGCCGTATTTCGCCGAGCATCTCTGGATGGCCACGGCCGACAACGGCCTGGCGGCGACCCTCTACGCGCCGTCTGAGGTCAGGGCCAAAGTCGCCGAGGGCGCGGAGGTCTCGGTCTCGGAAGAGACCTCCTACCCCTTCGAGGACCAGATCCGGCTGAGCCTGTCCTGCGACCGGCCAGTGTCTTTTCCGCTCTACCTGAGGCTCCCAGGCTGGGCGAAGACGGTCCAGATCGTCCTCAACGGGCAGAGGGTCGAGGGGCCCTTCACGGGAGGCCGTTACGCGGTGCTGCGCCGGACGTGGCATCATGGCGACCAGGTCCGGATCGAGTTCGACCCGGAGATCGAGGTCGTGGATTGGCCGGCCATGCGGGGCGCCGTCTCGGTGCGCCGCGGCCCCCTTTGGTACGCCCTCAGGATCGGGGAAAAGTGGCAGAAGTACGGCGGGACGGAGGCCTGGCCGGCCTATGAGGTCCTGCCGACAACACCCTGGAACTACGGCCTGGTCTCGGGCCGGGAGGGGACCCGTCCGAGCGTGCGGATAGCCTCCTGTGCCGCGCCGCCTTACCAGCCGTTCACGCCGGAAGCGGCCCCGATCGTGCTCAAGGTCCTGGCGCGGCTGGTGCCCGGCTGGAAGGAAGAGGGCCGCATGGTCGGACCGGTCCCGGCCAGCCCTGCCGAGGGGGCAGGAACGCCCGAAGAGGTCGAACTCATCCCCATGGGCTGCGCCCGGCTGCGGATCTCCGTCTTCCCCCTTGTCAAGGATTGACAGTCCCTCGCGAATTTGGATATAAGGGGTCAGGCCTACGAACTAAGGAGGTCCGGATGTTCAAAGAATTCAGGGAATTCGCCATGCACGGCTCGGTCGTGGACATGGCTGTCGGCATCATCATCGGCGCGGCCTTCGGGACCATCGTCACCTCGCTCGTCGCCGATGTTCTGATGCCTCCGATCGGGCTGCTCCTTGGCAAGGTCGATTTCGCCAATCTCTATATCCTTCTGTCGGGCGCAGGCCCCTATCCGTCGCTCGCCGCGGCCCAGGCCGCCGGCGCGGTGACCATGAACTATGGGCAGTTCCTCAACAAGATCATCAGCTTCCTCATTGTCGCCTTCGCGTTGTTCCTTGTCATCCGGGGCGTGAACCGGATGAAGAAGAGGACCGAACCCGCCCCGGCCGAGCCGACGACCAAGGACTGCCCCTTTTGCGCCACGGCCGTCCCGATCAAGGCCGTCCGTTGCCCGCACTGCACCTCGGAGCTGAAGAAGTAGCCGGAAGCCCGGTTCAGAACGCTTCCTGGGCCGTGATGTAGAGGCCGAAGCTGGCCCGGCCCCAGGCAAGATCCAGCCGCAGGGTCGTACCCTCGTTCTTGTCGAGGACATAGCGGAGCCCGCTGCCGACGGAGAACTTGAGCTTCTCCCGGCTGATGTCGCCGAAGCCCGGAAAGATGTCGGCCAGACCGGCGAAGCCGGCGACCCCGATCCTCTTCGTCACCAAGGCCCGGTACTCGGCCTGGACCAGGATCATCCCTTTGTCCCTGAAGCGGCCCTTGTAGTAGCCCCTCAATAGCGATTCGCCGCCGACAAGGGCCAGCTTGTGAAAGGGGACTTCGCCGCCGGTCGAGAGGAGATAGGCCTGGAGGGCGAGGATCCGGTCAGTGCCCAGGGTCAGGTAAGTCCGGAGATCGAGCTTGAGCCGGTTGAAGGTGAAGTCGCTGCCGGCGATAGGGCCGTAAGCGTCGGCCGAGAGCTGGAGGAACGCCCCGCGGCGGGGGAAGACGACTGAATCGCGGGTGTCCCAATCCAGACTGGCCCCCATCCCGGCCAACTGTCCGCCGCGGCTCCCGACGATATCTCCGGCGTCGAGAAGGCCGCCCGTCTCGACCTTCTCGATCGTCATGCGCTCGAAGTCGAACTGGAGGCCGCCGAAAAGACCGCCCAGCACGCGCCTCTTGACGCCGAGCTGGACGCCGAAGACCCGCGGCGTGAAGGATTCGACATCGCTCGACGGCGTGTCGTTCCCCACCCCGTAGAACTTCTGCGGCGCCCGCTCGTAGCGGAAGGCCCCGCTCAGGATGAGCCCGTTGGCCTTGAGATAGATCTCCGGCTTGACGAGGACATTGAACTGGCGGGCCAGATTGTAGCTGGCATAGGCCCAGACGCTCGACGTGCGGGCCTCTTCCTTGTCCCGGCCGGCCCGGAAGCTGAGGACGCCGCCGGCGCCGAACGCCACCTTCGTCTCGGGCGTGTAATAGATGAAAGGCAGGCCGATGAGCCGGGTCCGGTGCGGGTCCCGCTCCGCCGCGGTCTCCTCCGCGGCCGTCGCCAGCGGGGGCAGCGCGACGGCAAGGAGCAGGGCGAGGAAGGCGGGTCTATGTTTGAGCATGCCGGATCTTTCCGCCGTTTGCGGTATCATAGCCTTCGGCCGTCCGAATGTAAACCCGGCCCTTGACCGGAGACGGCCGCCGGGGCTATTCTGCGGCCCCGAAGGAGCCGGCATGACATCAAAGGAACGGATGGCGGCGGCCATGTCGGGCGGCAGGCCCGACCGCGTGCCCGTCATGTGCCAAATGAGCATCGGCCACATGCTGCTGCGGTCGGCCGTCCCGCCGTCGCGTCTCTGGTATTCGGCCGGGGATTTCATCGACGCGCTTCTCGCCCTCAGGGCGGACTACAGATTCGACGGAATCCTGGTCAGCCTGCACGGCCACCCCCACGATTGGGAGGGCCGGGCCGTCTCGGTCTCACGCGGGCCCGAGGGCGAACGGGTCCGCTGGAAGAACGGGGACGAGACGGTTTTTCCTCCGGACGATCTGCCCGTCTTTCACCCGGCCGTCCCCAGTGCCCGGGCGGAGTTCGACCGCTTCGATCCCTCATCCCTGCCCGCCCGCATCGACTACATCCCCGTATCGCAAGGTCTCCGCTTCGCCCTCGATCCCGCGCGTCCCTTCGACGCCGTCGAAACGGCGATCGAGCGCGCCGGCCGGGATTACTCGGTCCACGGCGAAGTGACCTCGCCCCTTGACTATGTCCTCGACCTCTTCGGCTTCGAGCAGGCCATGCTCGGCTTTCTCGACGACCCCTCGCGCGCCGAAGCCGTGCTCGAGCGGTTCACGTCGGGGATCGTCGCCATCGCCGAGGGCCTGGCCGGGACGGGGGTGGACGCCGTCAAGATCTCCTCGCCCTTCGCCGGGGCGGGATTCCTTTCGAAGGCCTTCTACCGAAGGTTCGTCCTGCCCTACGAGGGCCGCATCGCCCGGGCCGTCGAAGCGAAGGCCGTGCGGGCCTATATCCACACCTGCGGCGACATCCACGACCGGCTCGAGCTCATGGCCGGATCGGGGGCCTCAGGCATCGAGTGCCTCGATCCGCCGCCGCTCGGCCGCGTCGAGCTCCGGGACGCCAAGCGCCGCGTGGGCGGACGGATCTTCATCAAGGGAAACATCGATCCCGTCCACGTCCTCCTCGCGGGCGACCGGGGCTCGGTGAGGGCCGACGCCGTCCGGCGGATCGAAGCCGGGAAGCCCGGCGGACGCTTCATCCTGAGCACGGCCTGTTCCATCGCGCCCCACACGCCCCGGGACAACGTCGCCGTCCTGGCCGACGTCGCGGAGGAATGCGGCCGCTATTGAGTTGAAAGTCGGCCCGACCTGGGTTATAACTTGCCTTCCGGCCCGATCGAAGGAGAGGAGTCCATGAAGAAGATCATCGTGCTCGGCTCGGGCATGATCGGCCGCGTCATCGCTCTCGACCTTTCCGGCGAATTCGAGGTCACATCGGTCGACGTCAGCCCCGACAACCTGGCCAAGTTCGAGGGCACGGCCGTCAAAACCCTCCAAGCCGACCTCTCATCGCCGTCCGCTCTCCGGGACATCGTCGCGGCGTGCGACCTCGTCGTCGGCGCCGTCCCCGGCTTCATGGGTTTCGCCACCCTGCGCGAGGTCATCGCGGCCGGCAAAGACATGGTCGACATCTCGTTCTTCCCCGAAGACGCGCTGGCCCTCGACGCCGCCGCGCGGAAGGCCGGCGTCACCGCCGTCGTCGACTGCGGCGTCGCCCCGGGGATGAGCAACATCATTCTCGGCTACCACGCCGCCCGGATGACGGTCAAGCGCTTCGCCTGCTACGTCGGCGGGCTCCCGTTCCGCCGTGAATTCCCCTTCGAATACAAGGCGCCCTTCTCGCCGGCCGACGTCATCGAGGAGTACACCCGGCCGGCCCGCTACGTGGAGAACGGCCACCTCGTCGTCAAGCCGGCGCTGTCGGACGTCGAGCACATGGACTTTCCCGAGATCGGCACGCTCGAGGCCTTCAATTCCGACGGGCTCCGGTCCCTGCTCACGACGATGAGGATCCCCAACATGATCGAGAAGACCCTCCGGTATCCGGGCCACGTCGAGCACATCCGGGCCCTGCGGGACAGCGGCTTCTTCGACACCGACGAGATCGACGTCCGGGGCCGCAAGATCCGGCCCCTCGACTTCACCTCGACCGTCCTTTTCCGGCAATGGCTTCTCCACGAGGAGGACGACGAATTCACGGTCATGAGGATCATCGTCGAGGGCGAGGCCGAGGGCCGGGCGAAGCGCATCGAGTACGACCTCTTCGACCGCCGGGACCGGGCCTCGGGCTTTTCGTCCATGGCCCGGACGACGGGCTTTCCCGCGGCGGCCGCGGTCCGTCTCGTCCTGACGGGCCGGTTCGGCCGCAAGGGCGTCCTGCCGCCGGAGTTCCTCGGCGCCGACGAAGCGGCCTTCCGGGCGGTCATGGACGATCTCGCCGCGCGGCACGTCATCTATCGCCTAACTGAGCAATGATCGTTTTTTCGCTATATCGGTATAAAGGCTATATCGGTATAAAGAAGGAGGAGACGCGATGACACGGAAGCTTTCGATCCCCATCCTGGCCCTGGCCGTCCTGATCACCGCCGCGCCCGCCCGCCTGGGCGCCCAGGCCCGCTCCGCCGGCAAAGCCAAGGCGACCGCGGCTCTCGATGCCGCGACGATCCTGAAGGCCGTGCATTTCCGGTCGATCGGGCCGACCCAGCAGAGCGGCCGGTTCGTCGACTTCGCCGTCCCGCCCGGGAAGCCGCACACTTTCTACGCCGCCTCGGCCTCCGGCGGCGTATGGAAGACGGAGAACAACGGGCAGACCTTCGAGCCGCTTTTCGAGAACGAGAAGGTCTATTCGATCGGGGACATCGCCGTGGCTCCTTCGGACCCGGAGGTCCTCTGGCTAGGCTCGGGCGAAGCCAACAATTCCCGCTCGACCTACTGGGGGGACGGCGTCTACAAGTCCGTCGACGCCGGCAAGACCTGGGTCAACGTGGGCCTCAAGGAGTCCCATCACATCGGCCGCATCGTCGTCCATCCCACGGAGCCCAATATCGTCTATGTCGCCGCCCTCGGCCACCTCTATTCCGAGAACCCGGAGCGCGGGCTCTTCAAGACAACCGACGGCGGCAAGACCTGGGCCAAGGTCCTCGACATCGCCGTCGACGGCCGGGCCGTCGGCGTCGTCGACGTCGTCATGGACCCGTCCGCGCCGGACACCCTCTATGCCGCGTCCTACGACAAGTTCCGCAAGCCATGGACCTGGGGCATCGGCGGGCCGGGCTCCGGCATCCACAAGACGACCGACGGCGGGAAGTCCTGGACCCGGCTGACCGATGGCCTGCCGGCCGGCATCATCGGCCGTATCGGCCTCACGGTCTTCCCCAAGGACCCCAGGATCCTCTACGCCGAGATCGAGAACGCCAACAAGCCCGGCATGTCCGCCGAGGACCGCTGGAAGGAGGTCCTCGAGGGCAAGTCGAGTTCCGGCATGATCGACGGCGAAGTCTACCGCTCCGACGACGCCGGCGCGACCTGGACCAAGGTCAGCCCTGAGAAGCGCTCGATCGGCGGCGCCCCGGGGTACTACTACGGCCAGATCATCGTCGACCCGAACGATGCGAACCTCGTCTACATCCTCAGCGTCGGCGTCCTGGCCAGCAAGGACGGCGGCAAGACCTGGACGTCGCCGTTCCGCTTCGGCGGCGACAACCATGCCCTCTGGATCGATCCCGCGGACAGCCGGCACATGCTCCTCGGCTACGACCATGGCCTCGGCGTGACCTGGGACGGGGGGAAGAACTGGTACCATCCCGATTTCCTGCCTCTGGCCCAGTTCTATGCCATCGACTACGACATGTCCTATCCCTATCGCGTCGCCGGCGGCCTGCAGGACAACGGCAGCCTCATGGGGCCGAGCACCAACGTGGGCTCGAGCGGCGGCTTCGGCGGCCGGGGGGCCGCGGCGCCAGCCATCCGCCTCGAAGACTGGTTCGGCATGGGCGGCGGCGACGGCATGTACAACGCCTTCGACCGGATGACGAACCGCACCTTGTATAACGAATCCCAGTTCGGGACCCTGACCCGGATCGACCTCATCACGGGAGAGGCGAGGAGCATCGCCTATGACCGGCTGAAGCCCGAGACGCGCTGGAACTGGTGCTCGCCCATCCTCGTCTCCGCCCATAACAACGAAACGATCTACCACTGCGGCAATATCGTCGTCATGTCCGCCAACCGCGGCGACACCTGGATCGAGATCAGCCCGGACCTTTCGACCAACGACCCGTCGAAGCTCACCGTCCGGGGCGAGGGCGGCGACGGCAACATCCAGTACTGCACGATCACGACCTTCGACGAATCCCCGCTCGTCCCGGGCCTGCTTTGGGCCGGCACCGACGACGGGAACGTCTGGGTCACCCGCGATAACGGCAAGGCCTGGGTCAAGCTCAACGACAAGATCCCCGGGAACCCGGGCTACTGGGTGAGCCGTGTCGCGGCCTCACCCTCCGATCCCGGGACGGCCTATGTTTCCTACACCGGCTTCCGCAACGACGACTTCCGGCCCTTCCTCTACAAGACGACCGACTACGGCGCCACCTGGACCTCTCTGGCCGCGGGACTCGCCGAGGGACCGGTCAATGTCGTCTGCGAGGATCCCAGGAACGACAAGCTCCTTTTCGCCGGGACCGATTTCGGCGTCTATGTCTCTTACGACGGCGGCCAGGCCTGGATGAAGGTGAAGGCGAACCTGCCGACCCAGCCGATCCACGATCTCAAGATCCACCCGCGGGAGGCCGACCTCATCGTGGCCACCCACGGCCGCGGGGCCTATATCGCCGACATCAGGCCTTTGCAGGAGCTCACGCCCGACGTCCTGGCCAAGGACGCCCATCTCTTCACGGTCGAGCCCAAGGCCCGCTGGGTGGGCCAGGACCGCCGCGAGTCCGGCAGCTCCAACTTCTCCGGAGAGAGCGAGCCGCCGGGGCTGGCCATCTCGTATCTCTTGAAGGCCAAGCCGAAGGAAGGCGTGAAAGTCCAGATCTATGCCGGGACCCTGCTCGTCAACGAGATCGCGGGGACGTCCGAGGTCGGGCTCAACACCGTCATTTGGAACATGACCGGACGAAGGGAACGCACGCCCGACGAAAAGAGAGCGGCCCAGGAGGGCGCGCGCCGGGCCCGGGAGATGGGCTACGGGGGCGGCACGGGCGACCCGAACTTTGCCTTCTTCCCGGTGCAGCCGGGCGACTACCGGATCGTCCTGACCGTCGACGGGAAGTCGCAGACGGCCTGGGGCACGGTGCTCAAGGATCCCCGGTACTGAGGCCGGCCTGTAACGATATTTTACGGGACCCCCGCCGGGACCGCGCCGGGAGGCGGGCGGGGCGCCGGTGATCGGGATTTCTTCCCCTTAAAAGAGGGGATCTTGTCTGGAGCTCGCCCGATCCGGGCTGGCACGCATGTTGCAGCATGGGTATCAGGCCCATGTTGGAGTTGAGGCGGATAAGCAAAAGGTTTTCGGGCCTCCCCGTCGTAAAGGACGTCAGCTTTTGCGTCCGGCCGGGTGAGGTTCTCGGCTATCTCGGCCCCAATGGGGCCGGGAAGACGACGACGATCAGGATGCTCGCCGGCCTCCTCGATCCCTCGAGGGGTGAGATCCTCTTCGAAGGCCGGAGCATCCACGACGATCTCCGCGCTTATAAGCGGCGGCTGGGCTACATTCCCGAACAGTCCGAGATATACCCGCATCTCAGCGCCTACGACTACCTTCGCATGGTCGGCCGCCTGCGGGGCCTCGCCGAGGCCTCCCTCGAAGGCCGGATCTCGTCCTTCCTCCGCGTGTTCGACCTCGAGCAGGACATGCACTGGCCGATCGCCTCCTTTTCCAAGGGGATGCGCCAGAAGGTCCTCATAGCCGCCGCGCTGCTCCACGATCCCGACGTCCTCCTCCTCGACGAGCCGCTTTCGGGACTGGATGTCACGACGGGACTGGTCATGCGCGATCTCATACGCCGGCTCGCGGCCGAGAACAAGATCATCATCTATTCCTCCCACGTCCTCGAAGTGACGGAGAAGATCTGCACCAAGGTCATCATTCTCCACAAGGGGGAGATCGTGGCCAATGATTCGGTCGAGAGCCTGAGGCGGCTCATGCATCTGCCCTCCCTGGCCGAGATCTTCAGCCAGCTCGTGCTCAAGGAGGACACCGATGCCGTCGCGGCCCGGCTGGTCGAGGCCATGAAAGGGGAGACCTAGGAAAATGGACGGCTGGAGGAACGAGCTCAGACAGTTCTCCATCCTCACCCGGCATTTCTTCGGACGGCTATTCCAGAACGACATGGTCGACTTCGAGGACCAGATGAAGGAGAAGCTCATCGTCGCCCTCTCGCTCCTGGCCGTATTCTTCTCCTGGGCTTCCTGGCTCCTGCTCTTCAAGTACCATTTCGTCGCCGACATCAACAGGTCCTGGCAGGAAAAGAACTACATCTTCACCTTGATGATGCTCGTCTTCGCCATTATCACCCTGCTCGAGTGGGACGTGCTGTACCCCGACCGGCGGGACTTCCTCAACCTGACGCCGCTGCCGGTGCGACTGCGGACCGTGTTCGCCGCCAAGCTCGCATCCTTCGTACTCTTCATCGGCTTGTTCTCGGCCGCCATGATGAGCGCTTCGTCGGTCCTGTTCTCGATGTACCTTACGGACTGGCGGGCCAACAGTCTCGGCCTGGCCGTCCGCTACGTCGTCTCGCATCTCGCGGCCGGGTTCGCCGCCGCCTTCACCGTGTTTTTCAGCGTCGTCTTCCTGCAATTCCTGATGATGGCCGTCCTCCCCGGCGCGCTCTACCGCAAGTTCGCGACGGCGGCTCGCTTCGTCCTCACCGTCGGGCTCATCTTTCTCCTGCTCAGCTTCGCGGTCGCCCCGGCCTCGCTGGGGCGTTCGTTCCATGACCTCGGATCGCTCAAGGATGCCGGCGACCCGTTCATGCTCAGGTTCCCCCCTCTGTGGTTCGTCGGGCTTTACGAGGTCCTCCTGGGCACCCGGGACGCCGTCTTCGAGGCCGAGGCCCGGACGGCCGGGCTGGCCCTGGTCCTCGCCCTTGCCGCCTTTATCGGTTCGGGCGTCCTGAGCTATCGAAGTCACGTCCGCAAGACTCTGGAAGTGCGCAAGGCCAGGCCGCCGTTCCTCGGGCTGCGCCGGGGCTGGGGGAAGGTCCTCGCCGCGACCCTGTTGCGGACGCCGGAGGAGCGCGCCGTCTACGGCTTCTTTTCGGACACCTTGAGGGCGAGTCCGCAGCATCGGATGACCCTCGTCTACTATCTCGCCTCCGGGTCGGCCGGGGTCCTCGTGCTCGTTGCCGCTTACCGGGAGGCCTTCAGGACCCTGTCGCCAGCAAGCGGCTTTCTCCTAGTCCTGCCGCTGCTCCTGGCGTTCACCGTCGTCGGCGGCGTCCGGGTGCTCGTCGACCGGCCGGCCGCGCTCGAGGCCAACTGGGTCTTCCGGCTCTCCGAAACGCGGCGGACTGCGCGCTATGCTTCCGGTGTGAAAAAGGCCTTGGTCATTAGGTTCCTGGTCCCGCTTTTCCTGGGCGTTCTCGCGCTCCATGCCACTCTCTGGGACTTCGCTACGGCGCTGAACCATGCGTCCTTCGGGCTGACCGTCTCCGTCCTGGGCGTCCAGGCCGCTTTCTACCACTATCGGAAGATCCCCTTCGCCTGCTCCTGGGTCCCCGGCAAGCTCAAGCTGCAGTTCACGGTCGTCCCCTGCCTGATCGGGCTGCTGCTCTCGATGACGGCCCTGGCTGCCATCGAGAGATCCGTTCTCGCGGAGCCCTCCCGGGCTTTGATCTTCTATGCCTTTGCCGCCGGAGTGGGTCTTGCCATCCGGCTGGGGAACGCGCGATTCTACAGGAGGACGCCGTCCCTCTTCTATGACGAGATGCCCGAGGCCGCCATGATCGAGCTGCCGAGCGGCGATTGAACTTTCCTCCGCTTCTTTTTGCCGGCCTATTCTGTTAACCTATCCAAGGGAGGTTCGACCATGGCCTACACGATCCGGGACATACTCGATCGCGTCGACCGCTTTCCCCGCGTCGACATCATCCACCGCCCAACTCCGCTCCGCAAGCTCGAGCGGCTGTCGGCCCGCCTGGGCGGGCCGGAGATCTACGTCAAGCGCGATGACCTGACAGGCCTGGCCTTCGGCGGCAACAAGTCGCGCAAGCTCGAGTTCATCATCGCCGACATGCTCGAGAAGAAGGCGGACGTCGTCATTACCTGGGCCAGCCTTCAGTCCAACTGGTGCATGCAGACCGCGGCGGCGGCCCGGACATTCGGCATCAAGCCCATCCTGATGCTCTTCAAGGCCGCCGATCAGCCGGCCACCGCCGACGGCAATGTCCTCCTCGACGTCATCCTCGACGCCGATATCCGCTTCCTCGAGAAAGAAAAGGGCCGTATCGTCAAGGCGGCCCAGGCTATGGACATCCTGGAGGAGGCGGGGCGGAAGGTCAGGGCCGAAGGGCACAGACCGTATCTTGTGCCGGTCGGGGGATCTCTCGTCCGCGGCGACATGGACAAGCCGCTCGGCGCCATCAGCTATGTCGCCGGCTTCGCCGAGCTCCTCGATCAGACCAGGAACGGCGGGGGCACGGAGCCCGACTTCGTCGTCCACTCGACGGGCTCCGGCGGGACGCAGGCCGGGCTCGTCGTCGGCGCCAAGGCCATGGCGCCGGCATGCCGGATCATCGGCATCAGCGTATCGGACCCCAAGGGCCCTTTTTCCGACGAGGTCCTGGAGATCGCCCGGGAGACGGACGAGGCTCTGGGCCTCGGCCTCGGCATCCTGCCCGACGATGTCACGGTCTTCGACGAGTACCTGGGCCAGGGCTACGGGATCGTCGACAGGGCCGTCGCGGAAACGATCCGGCTCGTCTTTCAGACCGAGGGCATCGTGCTTGATCCAATCTATACGGCCAAGGCCATGATCGGTCTCCAGGACCTGATCAAGACGGGATTCTTCAAGCCGACGGATAAAGTCCTTTTCCTCCACACGGGAGGGACGCCGGCCCTTTTCCCGAACCGCGACAAGATCTTCGGGTTTCTGGTCAAGAAGGCCTAGACCGCACGGCGCAGGCCGGCCAGGCCGGCCTCGAGCCCGTCGAGGGAGAGGCGATGGACCTCGACCGGCTCCGAAACCAGCAGGTGGAGCGTCTTGAGGCCGCTCCCGGTCAGGACGAGGACGACGCCGCCCTCGCCGCTCTTGACCCGGCCAAAGGCGGTGAGCTTCTTCATGGCGGCGAGGGTCGTCGCCGATTCCGGCTGGCAGAACAGGCCTTCGTTCGCGGCCAGCTCGCGCTGGGCTTCGAGCATCTCCCCGTCCGAAACGGCCAAGAGCAGTCCATCCCGCTCGCGGATCATCCGCAGGACGGCGTTGCCGGCCGGAGGGGTCGGATTGGCGATGGCGTGGGCGATCGTGGGGGCCGACGGTATCCGCTCGTATTTCAACAGGCCCTTGTCGAAGGCATGGACGAGTGGGGCACAGCCCTCGGCCTGGACGCCGACGATCTGAGGATAGGTCCCGATGAAGCCCTCGCGCTCGAGATCGGCGAAGCCGCGCATGAGGCCGAGCAAATGTCCGCCAGAGCTCAGCGGGACGATGACCGCGCCCGGCGCGCGGCGGCCGAGCTGAAGGAAGATCTCGAAGGCCGTGAGCTTGTAGCCCTCCATTCGATAGGGGTCGATCGAGTTCATGAAGGTAATGCCGAGCCTCTTGCCGATCGAGAGGCTGGCCTTGAAGAGCGCGCCGTAATCGCCCTGCACCGCGACAAGCCGGGGGGCGAAAATGCCCGCGGTCTGCAGGCTGGCCCCCGAAGTCCCTTCCTTGAGAAGGACAAAGGTCTCGAGCCCGGCCCGGGCGCCGTACGCCGCCGTCGAGGCGGCCATGTTGCCCGTCGAGACCGTCCCGATCCGCTTCGTGCCGAGCGAGACGGCCTTCTGCACGGCCACGGCCGTTCCCCGGTCCTTGAAGCTCGCCGTCGGGTTCTGGGCCTCGTTCTTGGCGTAGAGACCGGAGAAACCGAGGGAGCGCCCGATCCTGTCGAGCTTGACGCACGGGGTCGTGCCTTCGCCGAGGCTCAGGGCGGGATCGATCCGGTCGAGAGGGAGGAATTCGGCGAAGCGCTCGAGGGCCAGCGGCCTGTCGTCGAGGATGCGCCGGCCGCCAGGCCGGCCGGGCGGGGCGATAAAGAGGGGCTCGCCGCATCCCGGGCAGAAAGGGGAGTGGGGGTCACGCGAGGCCAAGGGCCCGCAGGCAAGGCATTCGAACCTGTCCATGGTCATGCTCCTTTCAGCGGATGGCCGGTATTATAAACCGAAATCGGCCCAGGGCAACCCCGCTGGTCCCGGCCGCCGGAGGCGAAGGATTGCGCGGAGTAGGATGTCCGGAGTAAAATCGTGCGACATGGACGACGACAAGCTCATGAAAGCCGCGCTGACCGAAGCCGCCAAAGCCGCGGCGAGGGGAGAGGTGCCCGTCGGGGCGGTCGTCGCCAGGAACGGGAAGATCGTCGCCCGGGGCTCGAACAGGCCCGTCGGGGCCTCCGATCCGACTGCCCACGCCGAGATCGTCGCTATCCGCCGCGCGTCGAAAAAAGCCGGCAATTACCGTCTTCCCGACTGCGACCTCTACGTCACCGTCGAGCCCTGCGCCATGTGTCTGGGAGCCATCGTCCAGGCCCGGCTCCGCCGCCTGGTCTTCGGCGCCGCCGATCCCAAGGCCGGGGCCGTTTCGTCCACCATGACGTTCCCCTTCGCCCGCCTCAACCACCGGCCCGACGTCACGGGCGGCATCAGGGCTGGCGAAAGCGCCGCGCTGCTGCGCGGCTTCTTTCGCGCCCGTAGAAAGAAATGACGATTTCGGCTATAATCGGCCTTCGTTTCGCGCCCTGATTTTGCGGAGAGGTGGCCGAGTGGTTGAAGGCGACGGTCTCGAAAACCGTTATCTCGAGCAATTGGGATCGCGGGTTCGAATCCCGCCCTCTCCGCCATTGACACCCCGAGCATGAAGAGCGTGCCCCTCGTTCTCACCGGCTTCGGCCACGTCGGCCGGGCTTTCCTTTCCCTGCTCCGGGAAAAGAGCGAGGACCTCGAGCGCCGCTATGCTCTGGGCCTCGATGTCCTGGCGGTGGCCCGGCCGGAAGGCTGCTTCTATTCGGGCCAGCCCCTCGACGTCCGGCAGGTTTCGAGGGCCGGCGCGACCTGGACTTCGGGGAACCCGGCCTGGCACGCGGGCATGGGTGTGGGGGACGTCATCGCCCGGCACGGCAAGGGGGGTTGCCTCGTCGAATGCACCCTCTCCAACCTCGAAACGGGCGAGCCGGGGCTTTCTTACATCACCTCGGCCCTTAGCGCCGGCTGGCACGCCGTCGCGGCGAGCAAGGGGGCCCTCGTCGTCGGCTTTCGGGCGCTCAAGGCCCTGGCCGCCGGGAACGGCGTGGCCCTCAAGTTCAGCGGGGCCACCGCCGCCGCCCTGCCGACCCTCGACGTCGGCCTGTTCTCGCTCGCCGGCGCGCGGATCGAAGGCATCCAAGGCATCCTCAACGGGACGTCGAACTACATCCTGACCCGCATGGGGGAGGGTCTGGACTATGGCGAAGCCCTCAAGGAAGCCCAGGACAAGGGCATTGCCGAACCCGACCCGGGCCACGACGTCGGCGGCTGGGACAGCGCCTGCAAGATCCTGCTCATCACCAACGCCTGCCTCGACACGGATTACGCCCTGAAAGACGTCCGCGTCACGGGCATCACCGGCCTGGCCGTCGATTTCGTCCGCACCGCCCGCCGCGAAGGACGGTCCGTCAAGCTCCTGGCCACGGCCGCGCCGGGGCGCCGGGGCGACCGATGGAGCCTCGACGTCCGGCCGTCGCTCATCGACGCCTCCCATCCGCTCGTCCATGTCAACGGCACCGAGAAGGGCATCACCTTCCTCACCGATTCCATGGGCTCGGTGACCGTCACCGGCGGCCGCTCCAACCCCCGCGGCGCCGCCGCCGCACTCCTCAAGGACATCATCAACATTTTCCGCCCGCCTTTCTGATTAGACCTGGTCAACCGTGGCCTTATCAGGGGCTGAGCTGCGTTCGATGGAGTATCCGGGATGGGTGACCTTGGATATGGGCCGCGGATGAGGGGTTGAGGGGTTTCATCGGAGTGAGCATAAAGCGGTGATCTAGCCATCACGGGACGGAGACGCGGAATCTTTAACTCGGCTCCGGAGCGGGATGGCGTGAAAGATCAGCGCAGCGAACGGAGATGAATCCCGAAACCCCGCCGCGGCCCCTCGCACAGAAACGGACACGTCTTATCAACTAAGGCGGCCGTCGATAAGGCACTCGCGTTGACCAAACGACACTTTTTTGGTAAGGTTGGCCTTTCCAAAGCATTCCGGAACCAGAGGAACGGAGAGGTGTCCGAGCGGTTTAAGGAGCACGCTTGGAAAGCGTGTGTGTGCCGTAAGGTGCACCGCGGGTTCGAATCCCGCCCTCTCCGCCATCAATAACGTCAGCACAAAGGAGCCATGACATGGACAGCAAGGACCTCATCCAGATCGAGGACATCTACGGCGCCCACAACTACCATCCGCTCGATGTCGTCATTAACAAGGCCCAGGGCATCTGGATGTACGATGTCGAGGGCAAAAAGTACCTGGATTTCTTGAGCGCCTACTCCGCCGTCAACCAGGGCCACCGGCACCCCCGCATCGTGCGGGCCCTCATCGATCAGACCCGGAAGCTGACCCTGACCTCGCGGGCCTTCCGCAACGACCAGTGGCCCCTGCTGGCCAAAGAGCTCTGCGACATGACCGGATACGAGATGGTCCTGCCTATGAACTCGGGCGCCGAGGCGGTCGAGACGGCCGTCAAGACGGCCCGCAAGTGGGCCTATCAGAAGAAGGGCGTGCCCCAGGACCAGGCCGAGATCATCGTCTGCTCCAGCAACTTCCACGGCCGCACGGTCACGGTCATCAGC
>Ga0209706_10000127_pt1 | contig 37332 bp, 33 predicted proteins | sample PPLLaktember2015_6_FD_187263 | JGI IMG/M metagenome (GOLD analysis project Ga0209706, IMG submission 187263) | Freshwater sediment microbial communities from Prairie Pothole Lake near Jamestown, North Dakota, USA - PPLs Lake P8 Core (1) Depth... | ecosystem: Environmental > Aquatic > Freshwater...
AAGCTGCAGAAGGCGATCGCGAAGCAGGAGAGCGCGCTGCGCTCCCAGCTCGGCTGCGAGACCGTGAAGTTCCGCGTCGTGGTCGAGGACGGGAAGGCGCGGCTCAAGGCGACGCCGGTCGGTGGCTCGAAGGGCGGCAAGAAGGGCTGAGCGTCCGGCGGCGCCGGGTGCGCCGTCTCAGAGGCCGTGGCTCTTCGCCGCGACCTGGATCCGGATCAGCGCGCGCTGCAGCGCGTGCTCCTGCACCCTGAAGGACGTGGAGTCGGCGGTCTCGCGCTTCAGGCTCTCGAGCGCTTCCTCGGCGTGGGCCTTCGCGCGCTGCGCGCGCGCCACGTCGATGTTCTCGGCGCGCTCGCAGGCGTCGACCATCACCACCACGTGATCGTCGGAGATCTCGACGAAGCCGCCCGCGATGGCGCCATAGTAGACCTGGCCATCCATCCGCTTCACCTCGATCTCGCCGATGCGCAGCGGCGCGAGGAAGCGCTCGTGCCCCGGCAGCACGCCGAAGTCGCCCTCGGTGCCGGGGAGCACGACCGACTGGACGGGACCGCGGACGACCTCGCCCTCGGGCGTCACGATGTGGAGCTCGAGCGCCATCAGACGAGCTTCTTCGCCTTCTCGACCGCCTCGTCGATCCCGCCGACCATGAAGAACGCCTGCTCGGGCAGATCGTCGTGCTTGCCCTCGAGGATCTCCTTGAAGCCGCGGATGGTCTCGGCGAGCGGCACGTACTTGCCGGCCGCGCCCGTGAACTGCTCGGCGACGTGGAAGGGCTGCGACAGGAAGCGCTGAAGCTTGCGCGCGCGCGCCACCGTCAGCTTGTCCTCCTCGCTGAGCTCGTCCATGCCGAGGATCGCGATGATGTCCTGGAGGTCCTTGTACTTCTGCAGCACGCGCTGCACTGCGCGCGCCACGTTGTAGTGCTCCTCGCCCACGACCTGCGGGTCGAGGATGCGGCTCGTCGAGTCGAGCGGATCCACCGCGGGGTAGATGCCGAGCTCGGCGATCTGGCGCGAGAGCACGGTGGTGGCGTCGAGGTGCGCGAAGGCCGTCGCCGGCGCCGGGTCGGTCAGGTCGTCTGCGGGCACGTAGATCGCCTGCACCGACGTGATCGAGCCGCGCTTGGTCGAGGTGATGCGCTCCTGCAGCTCGCCCATGTCCGTCGCGAGGGTCGGCTGGTAGCCCACGGCCGACGGGATGCGGCCGAGGAGCGCCGACACCTCGGAGCCCGCCTGCGTGAAGCGGAAGATGTTGTCGATGAAGAGGAGCACGTCCTTGCCCTCGTCGTCGCGGAAGTACTCGGCGACGGTGAGGGCCGAAAGACCGACGCGGGCGCGGGCGCCCGGCGGCTCGTTCATCTGGCCGAACACCAGCGCGCACTTCTCGAGCACGGTCGTGCCGTCGCTGAGCTTCGCGTCGGCCATCTCGTGCCAGAGGTCGTTGCCCTCGCGCGTGCGCTCGCCCACGCCGCCGAACACCGAGTAGCCGCCGTGCTGCTTCGCGATGTTGTTGATCAGCTCGAGGATGACGACCGTCTTGCCCACGCCGGCGCCGCCGAAGAGGCCGATCTTGCCACCCTTCGGGTAGGGCGCGATCAGGTCCACGACCTTGATGCCGGTCTCGAGCGCCTCGGTGGAGGACGACTGGTCCACGAACTCCGGCGCCGGGCGGTGGATCGGGAGGCTCTTGTCGCTGCCGATCGGGCCGCGCTCGTCCACCGGCTCGCCGATCACGTTCATGATGCGGCCGAGGGTCTTCGGACCGACGGGCACCAGGATCTCGGCGCCGGTGTTCTTCACACTCTGGCCGCGGACGAGGCCGTCCGTCGTGTCCATCGCGATCGTGCGCACGGTGTTCTCACCGAGGTGCGTCGCCACCTCGAGCACGAGATTGTCGGCGCGGTCGTCGATGTTCGCGTTCGTGACGCGCAGGGCGGTCATGATCTCGGGGAGCTGCCCGGGCGGGAACTCCACGTCGACGACGGGACCCGTCACCTGGAGGATCTTCCCGGGGGCCGCTGCCTGCGAACCGTTGTGCGCCATGCTTCCTCTCCTGGCGGTCGCGCGGGGCCCTAGAGGGCCTCGGCTCCCGTGATGATCTCGATGAGCTCGCGCGTGATCGCCGCCTGCCGCGCGCGATTGAACTTGAGGGTGAGGTTTCCGATCATTTCTTCGCTGTTGCGCGTCGCCGACTCCATCGCGGCCATGCGCGCGGCGTACTCGCCGGCCTGGCTCTCGAGCAGCCCGCGGTAGATCTCGATCTCCAGCGCCTTCGGAACGAGCGTCGCGAGCAGCGTGTCGAGGTCGGGCTCGGCCGAGAACGGCGCCTTCGCCGGCGCGTCGGCCGACGTGGTCTCGGGCGCGAAGGGCAGCAGTCGCACGTCGCGGGGCGTCTGCGTCATCGCAGACACGAACTCGCTGAAGATGATCACGACCTCGTCGGCCTCGCCCGCGAGGAAGTCCGCCGAGACCTCCTGTGCAAGCTCGATCGCGCGGCCGAGGCTCGCCTCTCCGAAGACACGCTGGGCGCGGATCTGCTTCGGTCGGCGGCGGCGGAAGAAGTCGATCGTCTTGCGTCCTACCAGGGAGAGTGTCACCTCGCGGCCCGCCGCCTCGAGCTCCGCGATGACCCGCTGCGTGTGCTTCAGGACGTTGGCGTTGAAAGCACCGGCCAGGCCGCGATCGGACGCGACCACGACGAGCTCGACCTTCGCGTTCGCTTCGCGCCGCGCCAGCAGCGGATGCTCGGCGTCACGCGTGGCGGCGGCCACCTCGGCGAGCGTCGCGCGCATCTTGTCCGCATAGGGCCGCGCCGCGAGGATGCGCTCCTGCGCCCGACGCAGCTTCGCCGCCGCGACCATCCGCATGGCGCGGGTGATCTGCTGCGTCTTCTTGACGCTGACGATGCGGCGACGGATGTCGCGCAGGCTGGCCACGGATCAGCTCGCCGCCTTCGACGGCTGGAACACCTTCGCGAAGTCGTCGAGGGCGGCGTTCAGCTTCGCCTTCACGTCGTCCTCGAGCTTCCCGCTGCTGCGGATCGCCTCGAGGATGCCGGCGTGGCGCTGATCGAGGTAGGCGAGCATCTCGCTCTCGTAGCGGCCGATGTCGTCGACGGCGAGGTTGCGCACCCACGACGGCCGCGACTCCTGGGGAGTTGCGGAGTAGATCGCGACCACCTGGCGTTCGAAGGAGAGCGGCCGGTACTGCGGCTGCTTCAGCATCTCGGTGAGCCGCGAGCCGTTCGCGATCTGCTCCTGGGTTGCCTTGTCGAGGTCGCTGCCGAACTGCGCGAACGCCGCCATCTCGCGGTACTGCGCCAGGCTCAGCTTGAGCTGGCCGGCGACCGACTTCATGGCCTTCGTCTGCGCAGCGCCGCCCACGCGCGACACCGAGATGCCGACGTTGATGGCGGGCCGCACGCCCGAGTTGAAGAGGTCGGTCTCGAGGAAGATCTGGCCGTCGGTGATCGAGATGACGTTGGTCGGGATGTACGCCGACACGTCGCCGGCCTGGGTCTCGATGATCGGCAGCGCCGTGAGGCTGCCCGCGCCGAGCGAGTCGTTCAGCTTCGCGGCGCGCTCGAGCAGGCGCGAGTGCACGTAGAACACGTCGCCCGGGAACGCCTCGCGGCCCGGCGGGCGGCGCAGCAGCAGCGAGAGCTGGCGGTAGGCGACGGCCTGCTTCGAGAGGTCGTCGTACACGATCAGCGCGTGCTTGCCGTTGTCGCGGAACCACTCGCCCATCGTGCAGCCGGTGTAGGGTGCGATGAACTGCAGCGGCGCGGGCTCGCTGGCCGTGGCGGCCACCACGATCGTGTACTCCATGGCGCCGTGCTGCGCGAGCTTCTCGACCACCTGCGCCACGGTCGACTGCTTCTGGCCGATCGCGACGTAGATGCAGAACACGTCCGTGTTCTTCTGGTTGATGATCGTGTCGATCGCGATCGCCGTCTTGCCGGTCTGGCGGTCGCCGATGATGAGCTCGCGCTGGCCTCGGCCGATCGGCGTCATGGCGTCGATCGCCTTGATGCCGGTCTGGAGCGGCTCGTGCACGCTCTTCCGCGTCACGATGCCGGGCGCCTTCAGCTCGACCCGGCGCGTCTCCTTGGAAACGATCGGACCCTTGCCGTCGATCGGGTTGCCGAGCGCGTCGACCACGCGGCCGAGCAGCGCCTCGCCCACCTGCACCTCGACGATGCGGCTGGTGCGGCGCACGAGGTCTCCCTCGCGCACGTGCTCGGCGTTGCCCATGACGGCGATGCCGACGTTGTCTTCCTCCAGGTTCAGCACCATGCCGGTGACGTCGCCGGGGAAGAGGACGAGCTCGCCGGCCATCGCCTTCTCGAGGCCGTAGACGCGCGCGATGCCGTCGCCGATCGAGAGCACGGTGCCGGTCTCGGAGATGTCGACCTCGCGGCCGTACTCCTTGATCTCCTTGCGGAGGATGTCGGTGATCTCGCCGGGTCGGATGTCCATGCTCAGCGTCCCTTCATGAGAGTCGCGCGCAGCTGGCCGAGCTGCGTGCGGAGGCTGCCGTCGAACACGAGGTCGCCCACCTTGGCGACGACCCCGCCGAGGATCGACGGGTCGATGCGAACCTGGAGCTGCACGTCGCGCCGCGTGCGTGCGGAGAGCGCGCGGCGCAGGCGCTCGAGCTGATCGGGCGCGAGGTCGGCGGCGGCGACGACCTCGGCGTCGAGCCGGCCCGCGGCCTCGGCCGCGAGGCGCTCGAGCTCGAGGCGAGCTTCGAAGAACTGGCTCATCCGGCCGTGATCGAGCAGCAGCGCGAGGAAGTGGCGGACGGTCGGGCTCAGGCCCACGCGCTGCCCGACGTCCGCGAGCACCGCCTTGCGCTGCGCCACGGGATGGAGCGGGCGGAACAGCACGTCGCGCAGCTCCGCGCTCTCTTCGAGCAGCTTCGCAAGGCCGGCAATCTCGCCGCGCACGGCGTCGATCCGGCCCTCTTCCTGGGCGAGCGAGAACAAGGCCTTGGCGTAGCGGCGGGCGGCGGCGGACTTCGGCATGGGGCGATCTCAGCTCCTGGCCGACGCCGCGGGGGCGCTCTCGACCTGCGCGATGAACTCGTCCACGAGGCGCTTGCGGTCGGGCTCGCCCACGTTCTCGCGCAGCAGGTCGGCGGCGAGGTCGACGGCGAGCTGCGTGGCCTCGGCGCGCAGCGACGCGCGGGCGCGCCGCAGCTCCTGGTCGACGGCGGTCGTGGCGTCGCTGCGGATGCGTGCAGCGGACGCCTCGGCATCCGCGAGGATGCGCTGGCTCTCGGCCTCTGCGCGCTCGCGGGTGCTGCGTCGGATCTCGCCGACCTCCGCGTCGAGCTGCGTCATCCGGCGCTCCCAGTCGCGCACCTTGGCCTCGGCCTCGCCCAGGAGCGCGGCGGCGCGGTCGAGGTTCTCGCCGATCTCGCGGCGCCGGGCGGCGAAGTAGTCGCGGACCGGGCCGCGTCCGAAATAGACGATCACGCCGATCAGGATCAGCAGGTTCACGCCCTGCCAGACGAGCGTCATGCCGCTCGGGCCGTGCGACTCGCCGTGCCCGGCGCCCTCGGTGGCGAAGGCGATCGTGGGCGCGAGCAGGAGCGCCAGCGTGAGGAGGCCGCGCGGCGCGCGCATCAGAGCGCCCGCCCGAGCACGCGGGCGGCGACTTCGCGTGCGAGCTCCCGCGCCTGGGACTGGAGCTCGGCCCGGGCGCCGGCGAGGGCGCTGCCGACCTCGCTGCGCGTGCGCTCCAGGGTCTGCTCCGCCTTGCCGCGCTCGTCGGCGACGACCGTCGCCTGCTGGCGCTGGGCACGCTCGAGGGTCTGCTTGCGATCGGCCTCGGCGCTCGTGCGCGCCTCGCGAACGCTGGTCTCGTACTGCTGCAGGGTGCGCTCGGCCTGGCGGGTCAGCTCCTCCGCCCGGCGGCGGGCGCCGTCGATGCGCTGCTCGCGCTCGTCGAGCACGCGCAGGATCGGCTTGAACAGGACGGCGTTCAGGACGGGCACGAGGAGGGCGAACAGGACGAGGAGCGCCACCAGCACGGCGGGCTCGGGGAGCAGGTTCAGGCCTTCGGCGGCGTGCGCCGGTGCCGCTTCCAGCATCGTCGCGGCGGCGCAGCACACGACGAGGGGCCGGCGCAGACGATCGGTCGTCATGCTTCTTTTTCTCCTCGGGTCGCCGCGCGGCGCGTAAACGTGCGATCCGCGCTGCTCCGAACGCGCTTGGCGCAGGCTGCTCGGAGCTTCGGGCTTGCTTGAAGCGATCCGTGCTTGAAGCGAACGAAGGGCTGCGCGCGTCGGACGCGACCAGGCCCGCCGAAAGCGGCGGCAATGGTTGCATAGCCCGCTGTGAGTTCAAGGCGCGGAGGCGGTCTTTTCGGCCGACTTCGGCGGGTTCCGGCTGCCGGTCCGGCAGCGGCCGTCGAGGATGCAGCCCTCCGCGAGCGCGAGGCGCGGGGTCTGGAGATCGGCCGCGACCCGCGCCGTGGCGCGAAGCTCGAGGCGCCGCCGTGCGACAACCTGTCCCTCGAGCGCGCCCGCGACCACGAGATCGTCCACCTCCACCCGCCCCTGCACCACCGCGCCTTCCTCGATGTGGAGGGTGCCGGTCGCGATGATGTCGCCCTTCAGGCGGCCTTCGATCCGGACGGCGCCCCGGAACGAGAGCACGCCCTCGAACACGGCGTCCGGCGCGAGGACGCTCGGGACGGCGCCGGCGCTCGCATCCGTGCTCAAAAGCCGCCCCCGAGGATCTCGTTCAGGATGCGATCGAGCTCTGCGGCCCCGAAGTACTCGATCTCGACGCGGCCGCGATCGGCCGTGCCGCTGATGCGGACGCGGGTCTTCAGGCGGTCTCGGAGGGCGTCCGTGAGGCGCGCGAGGTTCGGGTCTGCCGCGGGGCCTGCGGCCGGGCGCGCGGGGCGCCGGCGCGCTTCGGGGCCCGCGAGGCGGCGGGCCGCCTCTTCCGCCGCGCGCACCGAGAGGTCCTGCTGGCAGATCACGTCGCGCAGGTGCCGCCGCCGCTCCGGGTTCGGGAGCTGGAGCAACGCTTTCGCGTGTCCCATGGAGAGGCGACCGGACTCGACGTCGCCCTGGAGCTCGCGCGCGAGCTCGAGCAGGCGGAGATGGTTCGCGACGCTCGAGCGGTCGAAGCCGACGCGGACGCCGATCTCCTCCTGGGTCAGGCCCGAGTCGGAGAGCGCACGGAAGGCGAGCGCGAGCTCGATCGGGTTCAGGTCGTGACGCTGCACGTTCTCGATCAGCGCGAGCTCGAGGCGGTCCTGGGGCGCGACGTCGGCGACGACGGCGGGGATGGTCGTGCGGCCTGCGGCCTGGGCGGCGCGCCAGCGGCGCTCACCGACGAGCAGCTCGTAGCGTCCTTCCGCGGCGCGGCGCACGACGACGGGCTGCAGCACGCCGTGACGCCGGACGGAGTCGGCGAGGCGCGCGAGCTGCACCGGGTCGAACACGCGGCGCGGCTGGTCGGGGTTGGGATCGATGCGCGAGATCTCGAGCTCGAGAGCACCGCCGGTCTGGGGCGGTGCGACCTCTTCGAGCTTCGGGCCCGCGGAGGGAATCAGTGCGCCGAGGCCGCGCCCGAGGGCGCTCCGCCGCGTGGTCATCCGACACTCCTTGTTGTCAGCGCGGAGTCGCGCTGCGGGGACGGCTCTTCGGTGCGACGGATCAGCTCCTCGGCGAGCCGCAGATAGCTGACAGCGCCCTTCGACCGCACGTCGTAGAGCAGGATCGGCTTGCCATGGCTCGGCGCTTCCGAGAGGCGGACGTTGCGCGGGACCACGGTCTCGAAGGCCTTCCCGCCGAAGTGGGCGCGCACCTCGCTCATGACCTGGTTCGCGAGGCTGTTCCGCGCGTCCACCATCGTGAACACGATGCCGACGAGCTCGAGTGGGGGGTTCAAGCCACGCTTTACGAGCTCGATCGTCTCCGTCAGGCGCGCCAGGCCTTCGAGCGCGTAGTACTCGCATTGGAGCGGGATCAGCACGCCGTCGGCCGCAGTCAGGGCGTTCAGCGTGAGGAGGCCGAGCGAGGGCGGGCAGTCGATCAGCACGTAATCGAACTCATCGCGGATCGCCTCGAGAGCCAGGGCGAGGCGACGCTCGCGATCCTCGAGCCCGACGAGCTCGATCTCCGCGCCGACGAGATCGCGTCCCGACGGCGCCACCCGAAGGAACTCGAGCTCGGTGGCGGCGAGGACGTCTTTCAGCGCGCAGCTGCCGATCAGCGCGTCGTAGATCTGTCGCTCGGGCGCGACGACCCCGAATGCGCTGCTCGCGTTGGCCTGGGGATCGAGATCGATCAGGAGCGTCCGGCGCTCGCTGGCGGCGAGCGACGCGGCGAGATTCACCGCGGTCGTGGTCTTGCCCACCCCGCCCTTCTGGTTCACGACGGCAAGTACGCGGCTTCGGCTCATCGGTCCGATCCGTCGGCGACCTGGGGGGTTGGGTTTCGGGGGACGCTCGTTTGGTACCACACGCTGAGCGCGAGCGTCCATCATTCGCCCGCGCGAAACCCGAGCCAGACAGCGCGCGCGCGCCCCGAAAGCGGGACTCGGTACGCGCGGACTTCGGCGCGAGCGATCGAAGGCGGCGTTGCCGGCACCGGCTGGTCCGGCGAGATCGGAATCGCGATGGATCCGCCGGGCGCGGTCCATCGGAGCAGCCAGTCGATCACGGTGGCTGCCTGGCCGGCGGCTTGTGCCACGGCGCAATCGTGAGGCTCCGGATCGAGGGCCTCCGCTCGCCCGTGGAGCGCCCGCACGTTTTCGAGCCCGAGCTCGCGGATTGCCATCCGGAGGAAGTGGTGCCGACGCTCGCGCGCTTCGACCAGCAGGATCGCGCTGCCGGGTCGAAGGATCGCGATCGGGATGCCCGGGATGCCGGCCCCCGAGCCGACGTCGACGAGCCGACGCGCGGGCGGGAGGACGCCTTCGAGCGCGACCGCATCGAGCACGAGCTGACCGGCGATCGAGACTGCATCGGGGTGGGCGGTCAGGTTCAGGCGCTGGGACCAGGTGTGGATCAGCTCGCAGTACCGGACGAGGGCGGGCAGCCCCTGCGCCGAGCGCTCGGCGGGGAACGCCAGCTCCGCGAGCCCCGCTTGGAGCACGGCCTCGACCGGCTGTGTCATGGCTTCAGCCGCGTTCCCCGTGGAACAACGGAGCCTCGCCTGAACCGTTCCCCGTGGAACAATGGGGCCTCGACTGGATCGTTCCCCGTGGAACACGCCAGCTCCAAGGCTCGAGCCCGTCAGTCCTCGCGGCGACTGGTGGTCTCGGCCTGGCGGCGGGCCTCCTCGTACTCGGGCGCCCCCGCCGGCACCACGACGACCTGGCGGTAACGCCCGACACCGATGCTCATGGTCGCAATGTCCGGGGTCTCGCGGAGGGCGACGTGGATGACGCGCCGGTCCCGGGGGCTCATCGCGTCGATCGCCACCGCACGGCCGGTCTCCAGCGCGCGCTTGCCCGCTCGCTCGGCGAGCCGCGTCAGATGCTGCTCGCGGCCCTCGCCGCCGTCACCCTCGGTCTCCACGACGACCCGCTTCGCAGCGTCGCCATCCCGCATCGATGCCTGGTTCGCGAGGAGCTGGATCGCATCCGCGACCCGTGCGTCGCCCTCGCCCAGGCGCGCCGCCGCCGCGCCGCGAAGCTGCAACGCAATCACGTCACCCTCGGCGCTCTCGGCGATCTCGAAGGGTCCCACGTCGACGCGCTCGATCAGACCCTGAACGAACTCGCCGATCCGGCTGAGAGGCGTGGTCGCGGTGCCCACCGACGGCTCGCCCGCCTCGGCGCGCGGCTCGCGAGTCTCCTGCGGCTCGCGCACCTCGCGGGGCGCGCGTGGCTCCCGAGCCTCGCGCGGTTCGCGCGCACCCTCGTCGAAGCTCCGGCCCCCACGCCCACGATCCCGGTCACCTCGACCCCCGCGGTCCCCGCGGTCCCCATCGCGACCACGTCGCTCGCTGCGCTCCGGGCGCTCGCCGCGCTCCTCACGCCCCCCACTGCTCCGCGGAGGCCGCTGGCGCTCCTTGAGGCCCGCGACCACGACGACCCGCGAGCCGAGGCCCATGACGTCGCCGGGGGACGGAACACCGACCTCGAGCTCGCCCTCACCCACGCCGAAGAATGCGCAGGCCTTCGATACGGCCTCGCCCCGATCGTCCCCCACGAACTCGTGCAGCTCGCTCCGTGCGTCGTACATCGCTCTAGCTCCTCGCTGGCGAGGTCTTTTGCCCTCGCTGAATCCACACCTGGCTGCCGATCGCGAGCAGATTGCTCACGAACCAGTAGAGCACGAGGCCCGAAGGCAGCTGGTAGAACATGAACGTGAACATCACCGGCATGATCGTCATCATCATCCGCGCCTGGGCCGGGTCCATCGTGCTCGGCGTCAGCTTCTGCTGAACGACCATGCTGAGACCCATGACGATCGGAAGCAGCCGCACCGGCAGGTCGAGCCCAGGAAGCGTGAACAACGCCTCCGGCGCCGAGAGATCGTGGATCCAGCCGACGAAGGGCGCCTGCCGCAGATCGATCGAGCTCTGCAGCGCGTAGTAGAGCCCCATCAGGACCGGGAACTGCAGCAGGATCGGGAAGCACCCGCCGAGCGGGTTCACGCCCGCCTCGCGATAGAGCTTCATCATCTCCGCGGACTGCTGCTGCTTGTCGTCGGCGTACTTCTTCTGGAGCTCCTGCACCTTCGGCTGGAGCTCGCTCATGCGCTTCATCGAGTTCATCTGGCGAACGTTCAGCGGATGCGTCACGACGCGCACGAGCAGCGTCAGCAGGATGATGCCGACGCCGTAGTTCGGAATCACCGCATAGAGCGCGTGCAGCAGCCAGACGAATCCCTTCGTCAGGGGCGAGATCCAACGCCATCCGAGCTGCACCGACGATTCGACCGAGGAGCCGAACGCCGTGAGCATCGACTGCTCTTTCGGGCCGGCGAAGAGTCGATACTCGCGGGCGTCGGCGAGGCCGGGCGGAATCGCCGACTTCGGATAGCCGACCCACACCGACGCTGATCCGATCTCCTTCCCGGGCTCGAACGCGGCCACGGCGTCACGCGGCTGCGGCGTGACCATCGCCACCAGGAAATAGGTCGAGTCCACGCCCGCCCAGTCGACGTCGCCCGCGTACGTCGTCGTCTCGGGCGCCGAACCCCCCGAGAAGAAGCCCGGCTTCCCGATCCCGTGCACCGCTTCGCGCGTTGCAGAGCCCTCGTGGAGCGCGATCAACGACTCCGTCATGAAGTCGGAACCGGGCCGCGCAATCACGGACCAGCGCGTCGCGAACGTCGCGTCGACCGGCCGGGTCGAGTCGTTCTGCACCTCGAGGCGCATGCGCAGCGCGTAGTTGTCGGAAACGAAATCGAAGCGCTTGCGCACGGTGACACCGTCACGCGACAGCGCGAACACGGCGTGGGACGCATCCGACTCGACCAGCGCGAAGGGCGCACGCCCGAGATCCCCGAGCCCGAGCTCCACGAGGGGGGTCGACAGGCCCGGCGCGGCGGGCGGGATCCCCGGCGCGAGCTCGATGAGCGGCGCGCCGGCGGCGCTCTCGGACCGGTACGTCTTGAGCTGCCAGGAGGCGATGCCTGCGCCGTGGCTCGTGAGCTCGGCGCGGTAGAGCTCGTTCTCGATCGTGATCCGCTGCTCCGGCGTCACGTCCCGGGTCGGGGCCGCGGCCGGCGCCGGGGCGCCCTCCGCCGGCGGGCTTTCGGGCACCTGCCCCGTGGCGGGCGCGCCCTCAGGCGCGACGGGCGCACTGGCCTCCGGCTGCGTCGGCGGCGCTTCGGTCGGCTGCTGCTTGCTACGCCACGTCTGGTAGGTCATTACCACCAGAAACGAGAGCGCGATCGCAAAGAGGAAGTTTCGGTCCACCATCCGCCTCAGGGAACCGGGTCGAAGCCGCCGGGATGGAAGGGGTGGCAGCGGAAGAGCCTCCGCAGCCCGAGCCACGCGCCACGTCCGGCGCCGTGTCTCTCGATGGCCTCCTCGAGGTAGCTCGAGCAGCTTGGATGGAAGCGGCATCGAGGCCCCAGGAGCGGTGAAATCGTGAACCGGTACAGGTGGATGCCGGAGACCAGGGCGCGGCTCGGAAGCTCCGACGCCGTCACCGGGATGCACCATCGGGCGCTTGAAGACCGACCAGCGCGGCGGAGAGCTCGGCGGCGATGGCTCTGCCATCGAGCGATCCTGCCCCCTCGCGTGCAATCACGATGATCTCCCACGGATTCTCTCGGTCCGAAAACGAACGGCGGAACCACTCCCGGATGGCCCGCTTCACGCGGTTCCGCAACACGGCATTCCCGACCCGACGACTCACGGTCACGCCGAGCTGCGCCCGAGCGCCATCGCCGCGTTCCCCCGCCCATCGCGTCAATACCACGAAGCTGCGCGTTCGGGTCCGATGTCCGGTGGCTGAAAGCCGCCGGTAGTCCCTCGAATCTCGCAAGCGGGACGATCGGCCGAAGCGGTCGTGGCCGTCGGAAGGGACTACTTCGAGGGCACCGAGACGGACAGCCGCTTGCGGCCCTTCGCCCGGCGGCGCTTCAGGACGTCGCGCCCACCCTTCGTGCTCATGCGCTCCCGGAAGCCATGCACTCGCTTCCGGCGGATTCGACTCGGCTGATACGTTCGCTTCATACGGGGCTTTCCATGGCTTGAGGGTGCGATCCACCGGACTGGCCGCGGACTGGAGGATGCAGCTCGTCCCGATCGTCCCCACGACGAAAATCGCTTGGATCGGCAACCTTATCCATGCACCCGGAGCCGTGTCAACACGCGCTCTCGGTGTGCTCGCCATCGCGTTGCATGCGAGCTTCGCTCGGAGCACGCGTGGTAAGATGGCCATGGGAGAGGTTCGCGTCGTCAACCCGTCTTCGCATTCCGGTCTCGTACGCTCCATACCCGGCGTCGCAGCGCGGAGTTGGATGTGTTTTCGACGGGGTTGGCTCCTTCTGCAATCACGATCCTCTTCTCATATATCTCTCCGGAAGGGAGACGGAATCAGATGAAGCTCGTGATCGGGAAGACGGAGCTCCAGAAAGGCCTCGGCCGGATCCAGGCCATCGTCGAGAAGCGGAACTCGATGCCCATCCTTGCCAATGCCTTCCTCGAAGCCCGTTCGGGCAAGGGCGGCGGCCAGCTCGAGATCGCCGCGACGGACCTCGAGGTCGGAATCCGAGGCACCCACGAGGCCCAGGTCGACGAGCCCGGAAGCCTGACGGTCTCCGCCAAGAAGCTCTTCGAGGTCGTGCGCGAGCTTCCCGATGAGCCTCTCTCCCTCCGGACCACCGCGAACTCCTACCTCGAGGTCACCTGCGCTCGCTCCCGCTTCACCCTCGCGGGCACGGCAGGCGAGGAGTATCCGACCCTCCCGGCGCCGGCGGAGACGTCGCTCGTCCGCGTCCAGGCAGCGCTCCTGAGCACCATGATCGAGCGCACCCTCTACGCAGCCTCGACCGACGAGACCCGATACAACCTGAACGGCGTCTACTTCGAGGTCCTGCCCGACGCAGGGAAGATCCGCATGGTTGCCACCGACGGCCATCGCCTGGCGTACGTCGATCGGATCGTCGGCTCCGACGTCTCGGGCCTCGCGAGCGGTGTCATCGTCCCGCGCAAGGGCCTCTCCGAGCTGAAGCGCCTGGTGGACGAGGAGGATGCCGACGAGATCGACCTCGCGTTCGTCGGCAACTCCGGGGTCGTCCGCAAGGGCGAGGTGACCCTCGTGATGCGCCTGATCGAGGGGGAGTTCCCGAACTACCGCCAGGTCATGCCGAAGGCCGCAAAGCACCAGCTCGTGGTGCCCCAGGAGCCGCTCTCACAGGCCCTGCGCCGGGTCGCGCTGCTCTCCTCCGACCGGAGCCGCGCCGTGAAGGTGCAGCTCGCGGACGGTCGCCTGACCCTGAGCTCGAGCAGCCCCGAGATCGGCGAGGCAACCGAGGAGCTCGATGTGGACTACGCCGGCGAGGCCGTCTCCGTCGGCTTCAACGCCCGCTATCTGCTCGACGCCCTCTCCGCCTTCCGCTCCAAGGAGCTCGAGATCGGGCTGCAGGACGAGTTCTCCCCCGCGCAGCTCCGACCGACGGACGACGCCGACAGTCTTGCCGTGGTCATGCCCATGCGCCTCTGACGCCGGCGTAGAGCCGTCTTCTCCTACCCCCGGCGTGCCGCGTTCGGTACCGTCCCCGTGGCCCGGCCGGGGGCGCCCCATCCTCCGAGCCCACCGCAGCGAGCGCTGCGCGCTCTGAGCGGAGGAACCCTGGTTTCGTGACATACGATGCGAGCTCCATCGAGGTCCTCGAAGGCCTCGAGCCCGTCCGAAAGCGCCCCGGCATGTACATCGGGAGCACCGGCCCGGACGGGCTCCACCATCTCGTCTACGAGGTCGTCGACAACTCCATCGACGAGGCCTTGGCTGGCTACTGCCGCGAGATCTCGGTCACGATCCACGACGACAACTCGGTCACCGTGATCGACGACGGGCGCGGCATCCCGGTCGACATGCACAAGACCGAGAAGCGCTCCGCGGCCGAGGTCGTGCTCACGACGCTCCATGCCGGCGGCAAATTCAACGAGGACAGCTACAAGGTCTCCGGCGGCCTCCACGGCGTCGGCGTCTCCGTCGTGAACGCCCTCTCGGACCGGCTCGAAGTCGAGATCAAGCGCGGCGGGAAGGTCTGGCGCCAGGTGTTCTCGCGCGGCGTGCCCGAGGCGCCCCTCGCCGAGATCGGCGTCACGGACAAGACCGGGACGCGCGTCACGTTCCACCCCGACGGCGACATCTTCCCGGCGATCGAGTTCTCCTTCGACATCCTCTCCCAGCGCCTGCGCGAGCTCTCGTTCCTGAACGCCGGCGTGCGGATCCAGATCAAGGACGAGCGCAGCGGGAAGGATCACGACTTCTGCTACGAGGGCGGCATCGTCTCCTTCGTCCAGCACCTGAACCGGACCCGCACGCCGCTGCACGAGCCGCCGATCCTGATTGCAGGCGTGCGTGAGTTCGAGCTGCGAGGCCGGAAGACGCCCGTCACGATCGAGGTCGCGCTCCAGTACAACGAGACCTACAACGAGAGCGTCTTCAGCTTCGCGAACAACATCAACACGATCGAAGGCGGCACGCACCTCATCGGGTTCCGCACCGCGCTCACGCGCACGATCAACCGCTACCTCGCGGCCCAGGCGAAGAACGGCAAGGGTGGCGAGGCCGAGTCGGTCACGGGCGACGACGTGCGCGAGGGCCTGACCGCAGTGATCTCGGTCAAGCTCTCGCAGCCCGAGTTCGAGGGTCAGACCAAGACGAAGCTCGGCACGACCGAGGTGCGCGGCCTGGTCGAGACCCTGGTCTACGAAAAGCTCGGAGCGCATCTCGAGGAGAAGCCGCAGGTCGCAAAGGCGATCGTCGCGAAGGTGATCGACGCCGCGCGCGCCCGCGCCGCCGCGCGCAAGGCGCGCGACCTCGCGCGGCGCAAGGGCGCGCTCAGCGACTACTCGCTCCCCGGCAAGCTCGCCGACTGCCAGGAGCGCGACCCCGCGAAGTGCGAGCTCTTCATCGTCGAGGGCGACTCGGCAGGCGGCTCCGCGAAGCAGGGCCGCTTCCGCGAGACCCAGGCCATCCTCGCGATCCGCGGCAAGATCCTGAACGTCGAGCGCGCGCGCGTCGACCGCATGCTCTCCTCGCAGGAGATCCAGGCGCTGATCGCGGCGATCGGCGGCGGCGGCATCGGCGAGGAGTTCGCCGTCGACAAGGCCCGCTACCACAAGATCATCATCATGACGGACGCGGACGTGGACGGGAGCCACATCCGCACGCTGCTCCTCACCTTCTTCTACCGCCAGATGCGTCCGCTGATCGAGCGCGGCTTCCTCTACATCGCGCAGCCGCCGCTGTTCAAGGTCAAGAAGGGGAAGAGCGAGCGCTACGTGAAGGATGAGCTCTCGCTGCAGCGACACCTGCTCGACCTCGCGCTGCGAAGCAGCGAGATCATGGCCGGCGGCGACACCGTGGCCCTGCCCGAGGCCGCCGTGCGTCAGCTCCTCGCCCATGCCGGCGAGTACCAGCGCGTGCTCGAGCGCCTCGCGCTGCGGCGCCTCGACGACCGCGTCATGGACGCGGTCGTGCGCAGCGGCGCACCGACCGAGGCCGACCTGCACGACCCGGCGACGCTGCGCGAGCGCGTCGCGCCGGCGCTCGAAGCGGCGCTCCGCGCCCGCGCCACGAACGGCAACGGCGATGCGGGCTCGATCTCCTTCCGCATCGAGGCGGATCCCGAGCACGGCGCGAACCGGCTGATCGCCGAGACGCGTCGCGCCGGCGTCGTGCTGCGCACCCGCATCGACACCGACTTCCTGCGCTCGCCCGACCATCAGCGGCTCGCGGCGCTCCACGCGCAGATGGTCGAGATCGCCGACGGCCCGTTCCGCACGCGCGGCGCCGACGGCGACGAGGAGCCCCTCGCCACGCCCGTCGCGCTGCTCGAGCGCGTGCTCGACCTCGGTCGCAAGGGCCTCGCGATCCAGCGCTACAAGGGCCTCGGCGAGATGAACCCCGATCAGCTCGCCGAGACCACCATGGACCCCACGAAGCGCACCCTGCTGCAGGTGAAGATCGAGGACGCCGTCGAGGCCGACGACGTCTTCTCCACGCTCATGGGCGAAGAGGTGGAGCCGCGGCGGGAGTTCATCGAGAAGAACGCCCTCGACGTCCAGAACCTCGACGTCTGAGCCGCCCCCGCTAGCGCGACGAGACACGGAGCGACCCCTTGGCCGACGAGCCCATCGACAGCGACGAGACGCCGCAGGAGCCGCAGGGCGGCGACGGCGGAGCCACGGGCGGCCTGCTCCAGCCGGTGAACATCGAGGACGAGGTCCGGCGCTCGTTCCTCGACTACTCGATGTCCGTGATCGTCTCGCGCGCGCTGCCCGACGTGCGCGACGGCCTGAAGCCCGTCCACCGCCGCATCCTCTACGCGATGCAGCAGGAAGGGCTGCTCCCGAACCGGCCGTACTCGAAGTGCGCCGGCGTCGTCGGCGAGGTGCTGAAGCACTACCACCCGCACGGCGACAGCGCCGTCTACGACGCGCTCGTCCGCCTCGTGCAGGACTTCTCGCTCCGCTACCCGCTGATCGACGGCCAGGGCAACTTCGGCTCGATCGACGGCGACAACGCCGCGGCCTACCGCTACACCGAATCGCGGCTGCACCCGATCGCGGAGCTCATGCTCCGCGACATCGAGCGCGACACGGTCGACTTCGGCCCGAACTTCGACGGCTCGATGCAGGAGCCGCTGGTCCTCCCGACCTCGTTCCCGAACTTCCTCGCGAACGGCTCGACCGGCATCGCGGTCGGCATGGCGACGAACGTGCCGCCCCACAACCTGCGCGAGCTCGTGGACGCGCTCGAGCTCGTCGCGCGCCGCCCCGACTGCACGCTCGACGAGCTGCTCGAGAAGATGCCGGGCCCCGACTTCCCGACCGGCGCCCTGATCTGCGGCACGGACGGCATCCGCGCGGCCTACGCCACGGGCCGCGGCCACATCACCGTGCGCGCGCGCGCCGCCACCGAGGAGTCGAAGCGCGGCGAGCGCATCGTGGTGACCGAGATCCCGTACATGGTGAACAAGGCGACGCTGCTCGAGCGCATCGCCGAGCTCCACCGCGACGGCAAGGTCGACGGCATCGCCGACCTGCGCGACGAGTCGAACCGCCAGGGCATCCGCATCGTGATCGAGCTGCGCCGCGACGCGCCGGCCGACGTGATCCTGAACCAGCTCTACAAGCTGACGCCGCTCCAGACGACGTTCGGCGTGAACATGCTCGCCCTGGTCGGCGCGCGCCCGCAGCTGCTCTCGCTGAAGGAGGCGCTGCGCCTCTTCCTCGAGTTCCGCCGCGAGACGGTGGCGCGTCGCGCCCACTACGACCTCGCCCAGGCCGAGGCGCGCGCGCACCTGCTCGAGGGCTTCGAGATCGCCCTCGACCACCTGGACGAGATCATCGCGCTGATCCGCGCCGCGCAGGACGCTGCCGAGGCGCGCGATCAGCTCCAGCAGCGCTTCGGGCTCTCGGAGCGCCAGGCCCAGGCGATCCTCGACATGCGCCTGCGGGCGCTCACCGGCCTCGAGCGCAAGCGCGTGCTCGACGAGCTGGCCGAGGTGCGCGCGAAGATCGCGGACCTGACCGACCTGCTCGCGAGCGACGAGCGCATCCTGGACGTCGCCGTGGACGAGCTGCGGGACGTGCGCGAGCGCTTCGGCGACGAGCGTCGCACCGAGATCACGGGCGCCGTCGAGAGCTTCACGACCGAGGACCTGATCGTCGAGGAGGACATGGTCGTCACCATGTCCCACCACGGCTACGTGAAGCGCAACCCGGTGGGCCAGTACCGCGCGCAGCGCCGCGGCGGCAAGGGCATCACGGGCATGGAGACCAAGGAGCAGGACTTCGTCGCGCACCTGTTCGTGGCGTCCACCCACGCGCACCTGCTCTTCTTCACCAACAAGGGCCGCGTGCACTGGCTCAAGGTGCACGAGCTGCCGCAGCTCGGGCGCACGGCGCGCGGGCGCGCGATCACGAACCTGCTCCAGCTCCAGGAGGGCGAGCGCGTGCAGGCGCTGCTCCCGGTGCGGCGCTTCGACGAGGGCGGCTTCGTGCTGCTCTGCACGCAGAAGGGCGTGGTCAAGAAGACCGACCTCGACTCCTACGCGAACCCGCGGCGCGGCGGCATCATCGCGATCAACCTCGAGGCCGGCGACGAGCTGATCGCCGCGCGCCGCACCGGCGGCAACCACGAGGTGCTGATCGCGACCCGCGACGGCATGTCGATCCGCTTCGAGGAGACCGACGTCCGCCCGATGGGCCGCACCGCGACCGGCGTGCGCGGCATCCGCCTCTCCGACGCCGACTTCGTCGTCGGAATGGAGATCCTCGACCCGGGCGCGACGGTGCTGACCGTCACCGCCAACGGCTACGGCAAGCGCACGCCCCTCGACGACTACCGCAAGCAGACGCGCGGCGGCTCGGGCGTGATCACGATCCGCACCAGCGACCGCAACGGGCCCGTGATCGGCGTCGCCCAGGTGCTCGACTCCGACGAGGTCATGCTCATCACCAACACCGGGCGCATCCTGCGCTGCCGCGTCTCGGGCATCTCGACCATGGGCCGCGTCACGCAGGGCGTGCGGCTGATGGAGATGAACGACGCCGAGGAGAAGCTGGTGGCGATGGCGCGCCTCGCCGAGAACGACGACTCGAGCGGCGCGACCGGCGCCCCGCCCCCGGTGGCAGCACCGAGCGCCCCGATCGCCCCGATCGCGAGCGCCGAGGACACGCCCGCACCCGACGACGACCCCGGCCCCGCCGACGAGGACGCCTAGCGCCATGAAGACCGGCGCCTCGAAGCGACTCTTCGCGCGGGCGCGCAAGTCGATCCCCGGCGGTGTCAACAGCCCCGTGCGCGCCTACGGCGCCGTCGGCGGCGTGCCGCGCTTCCTGGTTCGCGGCAAGGGCGCCCACGTCTGGGACGCCGACGGCAACGAGTACGTGGACTACGTCGGCTCCTGGGGCCCGCTGATCCTCGGCCACGCCGATCCGGGCGTGCTGCGCGCCGTGCGCGCCGCGGCCGCGAACGGTACGAGCTTCGGCGCGCCGACCGAGCTCGAGATCGAGCTCGCGGAGGAGATCCGCTTTGCCATGCCCGCCGTCGAGCGCGTGCGCATGGTGAGCTCCGGCACCGAGGCGACCATGAGCGCGATCCGTCTCGCCCGCGCCGCGACCGGCCGCTCGCGCGTCCTCAAGTTCGACGGCTGCTACCACGGCCACGTCGACTCGCTGCTCGTCGCCGCAGGCTCGGGCGTCGCGACGCTCGGCATCCCCGGCTCGCCCGGCGTGCCGAAGGCGTTCACGAATCTCACCGTGATCGCGCCCTTCAACGACCTCGCCGCCGTGTCCGATGCCTTCGCGCGCTACGGCGACGACCTCGCCTGCGTGATCGTCGAGCCCGTCGCCGGGAACATGGGCTTCGTCGCGCCGGAGCCGGGCTTCCTCGAGGGCCTGCGGAGCCTCTGCGACGGTGCCGGCGCGCTCCTGATCTTCGACGAGGTGATGACGGGCTTCCGCGTCGCCCGCGGCGGCGCCCAGGCGCGCTACGGCGTGCGGCCGGACCTGACCTGCCTCGGCAAGGTGGTCGGGGGCGGGCTCCCGGCCGCGGCCTATGGCGGGCGGGCGGACCTCATGGGCCGGATCGCGCCGGACGGCCCCGTCTATCAGGCGGGGACGCTCTCGGGCAATCCCCTCGCCATGGCCGCGGGCCTCGAGACCTTGCGGCGCCTGCGGGCGAAGGGCGTCTACGAGCGGCTCGAGGCCTGCAGCGAGGCCGTGGTGCGCGGCCTCGAGAGCGCCGCCGCCGAACACGGGGTCGAGCTCACGACCGGCTTCGCGGGCGGGATGTTCGGCTTCTTCTTCCATCCGGGCCCGGTGCGAAGCTTCGAGGACGCGAAGAAGAGCCGGACCGACCGCTTCAAGACCTTCTTCGCCGCCATGCTCGAGCAGGGGGTCTACCTGGCGCCGTCGCCCTTCGAGGCCGGCTTCGTCTCCCTCGCCCACCGGCCCCGGGACGTCGAGGCGACCGTCGCCGCCGCCCGCAAGGCCTTCGCCCGGGTGGCCCGCATCCCGGTTGCGGCGCGTTGAGCGCCCGGGGGCCGTCGGCTAGGATGCGCGCCGCGTCGGGGGGCGGCGCGTCCGCCGGGCCCGCCTCCCTCACGCGTCGCTCGGTGCTCGGTCGGCGGCGAGGACGCCCATGACCGAGCACAAGCAAGGGCAAGACGAGCAGGACTCTCCGCAGGACGCGGGCACGCGGGGCCTCGGCCGCCGCGCCGCCTCGGCCTACCAGGGAGCGATCGAAGCCGTATTCGCGGTCGTGATCACGACCGGAATCGGGTACTGGCTCGACGGCCGCTTCGGGACCGCCCCGGGATTCCTGCTCGGCGGCATGGCCGTGGGATTCGCCGCCTTCTTCGTGCGGCTGTGGCGGTTGCGCACCCTGATGGGCGAGCCGCCGAGCGAGCGCGACGGAGACGGACGCAAGGGGAACGGACCGGGAACGCCGTGAAGACGAGGCTCGCCGCAGCGCTCTCGGGCATGGATCCGATGGAGCGCATCAACCTGACACTCTCGACCGGCGGGCTCGCCGCGTCGCTCGCGCTCGCGTCGCCCGCGTTCGCCGGCGCCTACGCGAGCGCGACCGCCCTCGAGGCCGTGAACTTCCGCGCGCTCCGCGCCTGCGCGACGCGCCTGCTCTCCGGCCAGCTCGGCAGCGGCGGCGCACTCTGGACGGCGCTGCTCGGCATGCGCCTCGGAATGCTCTTCGTGAGCATGGGCATCGCGCTCTTCGCCGGCGCCCACCCGCTCGGCCTGCTGCTCGGCGTCTCCACCATCGTGCCCGCGGCCCTCGCCGGCGCGTGGCTGATGCGACCCGCGATCGACCCGAACGCGCCGGCCCTCGAGCCAGACGACCCGAGCTGGGATCGCTGGAGCGTCTGGCGCGCGGACGAGACCCTGCCCAACGAGGAAGACGAACGGTGAACATCTACCAGACTCTCGAGCATGGCGTCGGCATCTCGTGGGTGATCCAGGCGGCGATCCTCGCGGCGCTGCTGCTCGTGGTCGCCTCGGTCTACGTGCGCAGCCGCCTTGCCGCCGCGAACGGCGGCGTCGTGCCCGACGAGGGCGTGACGTTCCGCAACATGGTCGAGGTCATGGTCGAGGGGCTCGTCGGTCTCGCCCGCAACACGATCGGGCCCGAGTGGCGGAAGTGGTTCCCGATCGTCGGCGCGATCTTCTTCTTCATCCTGCTCTCGAACCTGCTCGGCCTGATCCCGGCGGTGGGCGGCGCGACCAGCGACGTCAATGCGGGCCTCGCCTGGGCGATCATCGCCTGGTGCATCTACACCTACGCCGGCATCCGCCACCACGGCTTCGGCTACATCACGAAGTTCATGGGCCCGGCGATGTTCGACGCGCACCTCTTCGGCAAGCACATCCACGTGCGCCCACTGGCGCCGCTGATGATGCTGATCGAGATCCCGCTCGACCTCGCCCGCATCGCGACGCTCACGATCCGCCTCCTCGCCAACATGTTCGCGGACCACGCGGTGGTGGCGGTGTGGCTCGGGCTCGTGCCGCTCGCGGTGCCCGCGATCTTCCTCGGCCTGGGGCTCATCGTGTGCTTCATCCAGGCCTTCGTGTTCTCGCTGCTCACCATGATCTACATCGGCTTGGCCCTCGAAGAGGCCCACTGAGGGGCCTCGAGAGACGAGCCATCTCGCGCCTTCCACAGGCAAGGAGTCCATCGACATGACCCGTTTCGGAAAGCTCGCCTTGTTCGCCACCCTCGCCGTGCTGCTCCCGGGCACCGCGCTCGCCCAGGAAGGCGCCGCCACGGCGACGAACTGGGGCCCGGCTCTCGGCGCCGGCATCGCGTTCGGCCTCGCGGCCCTCGGCTGCGGCCTCGGCCAGGGCCTGACGGCGAGCAACACGACGGCGGGCATCGCCCGCAACCCGGGCGCCGCGGGTGCGATGAACGTTCCGTTCATCCTCGGCATGGCGCTCATCGAGTCGATCGCGCTCGTCGGCTTCGTGACCGCGTTCCTCCTGATCGGCCGGATCTGATCCGGCGATGGGAGACGCCGGGCGGGAGCTCGGCGCAGGCCTCACCCCGTTTGTTTGTCCTGCGTCGATACCATGCTCCCGCCCGGCGCCTCCGGACCTGCCGGCCCCCGGTCCCGTGAAAGGGGCGATGGCAGGCACGCCCGCTGGCGTGATTCCCTCCATGAGCAAGCGCCGTGCCCGGCGCCGACCCGCCTGCGTGTCATGGGACGCGCGGAGATCCGCGGACTTGCGCGTGCGGAGCGGCAGCGCCCGCGCGGCGCGTGAACGCGCGGCCGCGAAGCCGTGAAGCGCGGGACGCTGATCTCCCTCGACGGCCTCGACGGCGCCGGCAAGACGACGCAGGTCGTCGCCCTCGCCGACGCGCTCCGCGCCCGCGGCCACGTCGTGTGCGAGACGCGCGAGCCGACGACGGGTCCCTTCGGCCGCCGCATCCGCGACGCCGCTCGCGGGGGCCCGCGGCCGACCCCGCAGCAGGAGCTCGCCTGGTTCTTCGCCGACCGCCGCCAGCACGTGGCGCGCGTGATCGCGCCCGCCCTCGCGCGCGGCGAGATCGTCGTGACCGACCGCTACTACCCTTCCACGGTCGCGTACCAGGGCGCGCGCGGAATCCCGTGGCAGAAGATCCTCGCGCTCTCGGAGGCGGAGTTCCCCGTGCCGGCTCTCGCCCTCGTGCTCGAGATCGATCCCCGCGCGGGCCTGGGCCGCGTCGAAGCGCGCGGCGGAACGCGCGAGCCGCTGTTCGAGGACGGCGACTTCCTCGCGCGCGTGGCCGAGGTGTTCGCCGCGATCGATCGGCCCTACGTGGCGCGGGTGCGGGGCGACGGCGCGCCGGACGTGGTCGCGGCGGCGATCGCAGGCGTCGTGCGCGAGCGCCTGCGGCTGCTCTAGGCCGAGGCCCGCGACGACCGGCGAAGCCACGGCATCGCGAGGAAGGGCAGGCAGCCGGCCGCCGCGGTGCCGAGCAGCGTCACCGCCAGCGGGAGCGAGGCCAGGGCGAAGCCCGTTCCGGTCAGCACCACGCCCGAGTAGAGCCGCGCCGCGGTCGACTCGGCGCTCAGCACCGTCGCGCGCCGCTCCGCGCTCGGCGCGAGCCGGTTCATGAGCGTCCGCACCACCACGGGATAGGCGCCGAACACGGCGCCCTGCACCACGAAGAACGCCGCGCCCCAGGGCCCCGTCGCGAGAGCGAGGCCGACGTACATCGAGACCAGCACCAGCGGCATCGCGACCAGACACGCGCGCTCGCCGAAGCCGCGCAGCGCGCGGGCCGAGCCCAGCGCCGCGATCCCGCCCGCGACGTTCGCGAGCGCGAGCACGAGGCCGTAGCGGTTCACCGGCACGCCGAGCGCCGCGAGCGTCGGATTGAAGATCGTCTGGCTCGCGGCGCGCAGCAGCACGAAGACTCCCATGGAGTACGCGATCAGACGCAGCAGGCCCGGCACGCGGAACACGTCGCGCAGCGCGTCGCGCGTGATCTCGCGCGCGGTCGCAGGAACCGTGTGCACCGCGCGCGGGGCCTCCCGCATCGCGAGGGCGCAGGGCACGGCGAGCGTCATCAACGCGGCGGCCGCCCAGTAGGCGCCGACGGGGTCGCCGTCGTGCACCAGGAAGAGATCCGAGAGCGGCATGCCGATCGCCGTGATCCCCATCCACGACGCGAGGGCCCAGGCCTCGGCGCGCGGGTACTCGCTCTCGCGTCGCTCGGCGGCGAGCGCGTCGTAGACCAGGGCCGAGTCGGCGCCGCCCATGAGGGCGGTGCCGAGGCCGAAGCAGAGGTCCGAGAGCGCGAAGCCCGCGAGCGAGTGGGCGAGCGCCGCGGCGACGCAGCCCGCGGCCGAGAGCAGCGCGCCCAGCACGAGCGCGGCGCGCCGGCCGATGCGGTCGGCGAAGACGCCGGTCGGCACCTCGAGCAGCGTCACGGCGAAGTAGTAGGCGCCCTTCAGTGCGCCGAACTCGGCCAGGGAGAGGCCGCGCACGCCGGTCGCGAAGTGCAGCATGTAGGGCGCGAAGAGGAACGAGCGCGAGAGACCGCGATAGGCAACGAACAGCGCGACGTCGCGCGAGGCGCGGGAGCTCACGCCCCGCCCGGCTCATGCGGCTCATGCGGCTCACGCGGCTCACGCGGCGCACCCGGCGCGTCGGGCGTGTGCGGAGCGAGGCGTCGCAGCAGGGCGAAGCCGAGGGCGCAGGAGACGAGGGCGGCGCCGACCAGGGCCAGCGGCGAGTGCGCGCCCGGCGCGTTGAAGCCGGCGATCGGCAGCCGCTCGGCGAAGGCGACGCCCAGCACGCCGCACGCGTTCACCGCCGTGTGGAGCAGGATCGGTGCGAGCAGCGAGCCCGAGGCGAGGCGCAGCGCGCCGAAGGCGATCCCGTAGAGCAGCGATCCCGCCGCCGCCGCGAGCCAGATCGGAAACGAGGTTCCCGGTCCGCCGTGGGCGAGGGCGAAGAGCAGCGACGTGAGCGCGACGCCGCGCACGCTGCCGAGCCGCGCCACGACGCCCTGCTGCAGCACGCCGCGGAAGAACCACTCCTCGAGCACGGGCGCGAGGCCGACGATCAGCACCGCGTTCTGCACCAGATCGAGGGAGGTCATCGCTTCGAGCCGCCCGGTCGCCGCACCGGCGGCATCGGCCGCGACCTCGGACGGCGGAAAGAGCGCGCGCGCCACGTTGTCGAGCTCGCTCGACAGGATCGCGACCGGGACCAGCAGCAGCATCGGGACGAGGAACGCCGGCCGGAAGCCGCGCAGGCCGAGCCGCACCTCCGCGGGCGGCGGCACGCGCCGCGCCGCCAGCGTGCCGAAGCCGCCGAAGCCGACGGTGAGGCCGAGGCCGAGCGCGGTCGCGAGCACGCCGGGGCTCGGCTCCGGCCCCGCGATCACGGCGGCGAAGAGCTGCGAGCTCACCACCGCGGCGAGCGTGAGCCCCACCGCCGCCCACGGGCCGGGATGGCTCTCGATCGGGCTCACGTGCCGAGCGCTTCCGCGAGGGCGCGCCCGGTATGGGACGCCGCGCAGCGCGCGATCGCCTCGGGCGGTCCCTCGGCCACGATCCGCCCGCCCGCGCCGCCGCCTTCGGGCCCCAGGTCGATCACCCAGTCCGCGCAGCGGATCACGTCGAGCTGGTGCTCGATCACCACCACGGTGTTGCCGAGGGCGACCAGCTTTTGGAGCACCTGGAGCAGGCGCTCGATGTCGGCGAAGTGGAGCCCGGTGGTGGGCTCGTCGAGCAGGTAGAGCGTGCGGCCCGTGCTGCGGCGGGCGAGCTCGGTCGCGAGCTTCACGCGCTGGGCCTCGCCGCCCGAGAGCGTCGTCGCGGGCTGGCCGAGCTGCACGTAGTCGAGGCCGACGTCGTGCAGCGTCGCCAGCGGCCGGCGCAGGCTCTCGACGTTCTCGAAGAAGCCGAGCGCCTCCTCCACGGTCATCGCGAGGACGTCGGCGATGGTCTTCGCCTTGTACCGGATCTCCAGGGTCTCGCGGTTGTAGCGCCTGCCGCCGCAGATCTCGCAGGTGACGAAGAGGTCCGGCAGGAAGTGCATCTCGACCCGCAGCAGGCCCTCGCCGCCGCAGGCCTCGCAGCGACCGCCCTTCACGTTGAAGCTGAAGCGGCCGGGGCCGTAGCCGCGCACGCGCGCCTCGGGCACCTGGGCGAAGAGGGCCCGGATGCCGTCGAAGAGGCCGACGTAGGTCGCCGGGTTCGAGCGCGGCGTGCGGCCGATCGGCGCCTGATCCACGTCGATCACCTTGTCGAGGTGCTCGAGGCCCGAGAGGCGCTCGAAGCGGCCGGGCACGCTCTCGGCGCCGTGGAGGCGCTGCGCCAGCACCCGGTGCAGGGTGTCGTTCACGAGCGTCGACTTGCCCGAGCCCGAGACGCCCGTGACGACCGTGAGCAGGCCGAGCGGGAGCCGCAGCGTCACGTCCTTCAGGTTGTGCTCGCGGCAGCCTTCGAGCACGAGCGCGCGCTCGCCCGGGGGGCGCCGCGTCGCCGGCGTCGCGATGCGGCGTCGCCCCGAGAGATACGCGCCCGTGAGCGAGTCGGGGTGCGCCGCGATCTCCGCCGGCGTTCCCTCGGCCACGATCTCGCCGCCGTGGATGCCCGCGCCCGGGCCCATGTCGATCACCCAGTCGGCGGCGCGGATCGTCGCCTCGTCGTGCTCGACCACGAGCACGCTGTTCCCGACGTCGCGCAGTCGCAGCAGGCTCGCGAGCAGGCGGTCGTTGTCGCGCGGGTGCAGGCCGATCGACGGCTCGTCGAGCACGTAGAGGACACCCATCAGGCTCGAGCCGACCTGCGTCGCGAGACGGATGCGCTGGCCCTCGCCGCCCGAGAGGCTCGCGCTCGGCCGGTCGAGGGTCAGGTAGTCGAGACCCACGTCGCCGAGGAAGCGCAGGCGGTCGAGGATCTCCTTCAGGATGCGCTCGGCGATCGCCGCATCGTTCGCGCCGAGCCGCAGCTTCGCCAGGAACTCGCGCGCCTCGGCGATCGAGCGCCGCGAGAGCTCGTGGATCGCGAGGCCGCCGTCGCCCTCGCCGGGGCCCGCTCCGTTTGCGCCCCCTGCGCCGCCGCTCTCACGTCCCGCCGCACCACCTCCGAGTCGAACGCTCCGCGCCTCGACGCGCAGGCGGGCGCCGTCGCACTCGGGACAGGGGCGCGGCGAGCAGTAGTCGGCGAGCGCCTCCGCCTCGGCGTCGCTCGCGCGGCGCCGGCGCTCGAGCTCGCCCAGGACGCCGTCCCAGCGCCGTCGAACGCTCTCGCTCTTGCCGCCGCGCTCGAACGTGAACGGGATCTCGTCGCGTCCGGCGCCCTCGAGGATGCCCTTCCGCGCGGCGGCCGGAAGCTCGCGCCACGGCGTGTCGAGGGACACGCCGAAATGCGTCGCCAGGGCGGCCAGGAGCTGCGCGTAGTAGCGCTGGGGGCGCGGCGAGCCCCAGGGCGCGATCGCGCCCTTGCCGAGCGGCCGCTCGGGGTCGGCCACGATGCGCGCCGGATCGAGCGCGTCGGTCGTCCCGAGCCCGCTGCAACGCGGGCACGCGCCGTGGGGGCTGTTGAAGGAGAAGCTCCGCGGCTCGAGCTCCGGGAACGAGACGCCGCAGCTCGCGCAGGCGTTCCGCTCCGAGAGCAGCCACTCGTCGCGCCCGGGCCCGACGTCGATCGTGACGAGGCCATCCGCGAGCCGCAGCGCGGTCTCGATCGACTCCGCGATGCGCGCGCGCCCCGCCTCCTTGACCGCGAGCCGGTCCACCACCACGTCGATGTCGTGCTTGTGGGTCTTCGCAAGGCGGATCTCGTCGGAGAGGTCGCGCATCTCGCCGTCGATCCGGACGCGCACGAAGCCCTGGCGCCGGAACGCGTCGAGCTCCTTGCGGTACTCGCCCTTGCGCCCGCGCACGACGGGCGCCATCACCGCGAGCTTCGTGCCTTCGCCGAGGGCGAGCACGCGATCCGTCATCTGCGACGGCGTCTGGCTCGCGATCGGGCGCCCGCAGCCCGGGCAGTGGGGCTTGCCCACGCGCGCGTAGAGCAGGCGCAGGTAGTCGTGCACCTCGGTGGTGGTGCCGACCGTCGAGCGCGGGTTGCGGCTGGTGGTGCGCTGCTCGATCGAGATCGCCGGCGAGAGGCCCTCGATCGATTCGACCTCGGGCTTCGCCATCTGCTCGAGGAACTGGCGCGCGTAGGCCGAGAGGCTCTCGACGTAGCGCCGCTGGCCCTCGGCGTAGATCGTGTCGAAGGCGAGGCTCGATTTGCCCGAGCCCGAGAGCCCCGTGATGACCACCAGCGCGTCGCGCGGGATCCGGACGTCGATGCCGCGAAGGTTGTGCTCCCGGGCGCCCCGGACGTCGATGTGGCTCGGCGATCGGCTCACTCGTCGAAGGTATCGCGGGCCGACCCGTCCTTCGCAGATCCGATGCCCGACGACGCACCGACCGGCGGGACGTCGCGGGTCGGGGCCTTGGCCGTGGAGAACGTGCCACGCTTCTCGATGTACGTCTGGGTGCGGAGCTTGTCCATGAACTTGCGGTACTCGCCCTCGGAGCGCTCCTCGACCAGCATCTCGTGGATCTGGTTCTTCACCTCTTCGTAGGACTTCTTCTCGAGCTTCCGCCGCTCGACCACCTGGAACAGGTTGCAGCCGAAGGGCATGCGCACCACGTCGCCGACCTGCCCGGGCTCGAGCTTGCGCGTGGCATCGACCATCCACTCGGGCATCGCGCGGACGGGCACCCAGCCGGCGTCGCCGCCGCGCTCGGGGTTCGCCTCGGAGATCTTCGAGGCGATCTGCTCGAAGGACCCGCCGGCCTTGATCTTCGCCTGGGCGTCCTTCACCTGCGCGCAGGCCTCGGCCTCGGTTCGCTTCTTCTCCTTGCCGAAGGTCACGACGATGTGGCGCAGGTGCATCTCTTCGCCGCCGTTGCCGACGATCTTCGCGTACCTCTCGTCGTAGACGCGACGCACCTCTTCGTCGCTCACCCGCACCTTCGAGCGCACCATGCCGTTCAGCACCTTGGCGTGGACGATCTCGCCGCGGATCTTCGCGCGGTACTGGTCCCAGCTGATGCCGCCCTGGGCGACGTTCCGCTTCACCTGGTCGACCGTGATCCCGTTCTCCTCGGCGATCGAGGCGATGGCGTCGTCGATCTCGCCGTCGCTGGCGTCGAGCTCCGCGCGCTTCGCGGCCTGGGCGATGGCGTGACGCTCGATCAGGCGGTCGAGGATGTCGGCGCGCAGGGCGTCGATGTCGGCGTCGGTCGCGCCCTGCGCCCGTGCGCGCGGCTCGATCGACTTCACCATCTCGTCGACTTCGGAGACCAGCACGACGTCGGTTCCGACCTGGGCGGCGATCCCGTCCACGAGCTCGGCGGCGCCGGCCGGGGAGGCGAGGAAAAGGATGGCGAGCGCCGCGCGGGCGGCGACGGGCGCGAGTCGGCTCTTCATGCGATCGGGACCTCCGGGGCGGTTCGGGCGAGGGCAGGATACCGCGGCGCCCCGCCCGCGCGCTGTGCAGGGTGCCCGCCGCCTGGGCAGCCGGGCGCGCGCCAGGCGTCTCGGAGCGCGTCCGGCGCGCCCGCGGCCCGGGGCACGGATCTCGCATCCCCGGTCGGGGCGGGGACTGCCTTCGGGACGGCGGACAGCGCGGGAGCCACGTGCGAGATGAACACCTGCGCATCGTCCTGATCGACGAGAAGCCCGACCGCTCCGACGCGCTCGAGCGGGCCCTGGCGGCGGAGGGGTACTGCGTGGTGGCGCGGCTCTCGGGGCGGGACGACCTGCGGCGCCGGCTCGGCGAGCTGGCCGCCGACGTCGTGATCGTCGACATGCAGTCGCCCGACCGCGATGTGCTCGAGGACATGCACCGGCTCCACCGCGAGAACCCGCGTCCGATCGTGATGTTCGTGGACGAGAGCGACAGCGAGTCGATCCGCGCCGCGGTGCGTGCCGGCGTCTCGGCCTACGTGGTGGACGGCGCCAAGGACCGGCGCGTGCGGCCGATCCTCGAGGTCGCGATCGCGCGCTTCCGGGAGTTCCAGGCCCTGCGCAGCGAGCTCGACGCAGCGCGCACCACCCTCGCCGAGCGCAAGGGCATCGAGCGCGCGAAGGGCCTGCTGATGGCGAAGCGCGGCGTGAGCGAGGAGGAGGCCTACCGCCTGATGCGCAAGATGGCGATGGATCAGAAGCGAAAGCTCTCCGACGTGGCGGAGCAGGTGATCGCGCTGGCGGAGCTGCTGTGACGCGCGGCGTGCGCGGGCGCGTGCCGGAGACGCTGCAGCTTCGGGGCCACGCGGCGCCGCGAGGGCCCGAGAAGCGCCAGCTCGTGATCGGCCTGACACCCCTCACGGACGCCGCGCCGATCCTGGTGGCCCGCGACCACGGCTTCTTCGCGCGCCACGGGCTCGAGGTCACGCTGTCGGTCGAGCCGTCCTGGGCGAACGTGCGCGACAAGCTCGCGGCCGGCGCCTTCGACGCCGCGCACCTGCTGGCGCCCGTGGCGCTCGCTCTGACTCTCGGCGCGGGGCCGCTCGAATGCCCGATCGTGACGGCGATGAGCCTCGGCGCGAACGGCAACGCGATCACCGTCTCGCGCGCGCTGCGCCGCCGCCTCGGCGAGACGGCCTGCGACGCCTCGCTGGCGGATCCCATGGAGGCCGCGCGCGCGCTCGGCCGCGCGATCGCCCGTGACCGCGCGCGTGGCGCGCCGCGCCTGCGTCTCGCGACGGTGTTCCCGTTCTCGATGCACGCCTACGCGCTGCGCTACTGGCTCGCGGCCGCGGGCATCGACCCCGAGCGCGACGTCGAGCTGCTGGTGGTGCCGCCGCCGCGCATGGTCGAGCGCCTCGCGGCCGGCGGCATCGACGGCTTCTGCGTCGGCGAGCCTTGGAGCACGCTGGCGGTGCAGCGCGGCGTCGGGAGCCTGCTGCTTCCTACCCATGCGATCTGGAGCAACGCGCCCGAGAAGGTCCTGGGCGTGACGCAGGATTGGGCCGAGCGGCATCCCGCGACGCACTGCGCGCTGGTGGCCGCGCTGCTCGAGGCAGCGGCCTTCTGCGACGCGCCGGAGCATCGCGACGAGATCGCCCACGGCCTGGTGCGGAGCGGTGTCGTGGCGGCGCCGCTTCCGGCCTTGCTGCCATCCCTGCGCGGCATCCTGCTGCGCGACGACGGCATCGCACCGCCCGAGCCCGAGGCGCTGCCCGAGTTCCACGTCTTCCACCGCCAGGCCGCGAGCTTTCCGTGGCGCTCCCACGCGGCCTGGATGCTGGTGCAGATGCTGCGCTGGGGGCAGCTCGAGAAGCCCCTCGACGTGCGCGCCGCGGCGGCCGCCGTGTACCGGAGCGATCTCCACCGCGAGGCCGCGGAGCTCGTCGGCATGAGCGCGCCGCTCGCGGACGAGAAGCGCGAGGGCGCGGCCCCCGCGCCGTGGACCACGCCGGGCACGCTCGGGCCGATCGCCATGGGCGCCGAGCGCTTCTTCGACGGCACGGTCTTCGACCCGCACGACGTCGTCGGGGCCCTCGCGCGCTGCGAGGTCGCGCATCCGCTCGTGCGCCTGGACGAGCTCGCGGCGGCGCAGCGGAGCTGAAGCCGGCTGCCCGCTCCCGCGGCGCACGCGGCACGACCACCGCAGGATTCTCCAAGAGCGTGCCGCCTCGCCGGGGTACGTTCTCGTTCGAAGGAGACCCCCATGGCTTCGATTCACAGGGAAGTGGTGATCGACGCGCCGCCCGAGCGCGTGTGGGATGCGCTGCGCGACGTGGGCGCGATCCATCAGCGGCTGGCGCCGGGCTTCGTGACCGACGTGAAGCTCGAGCCCGGCGCCCGCATGGTGACGTTCGGGAACGGGATGGTCGTGCGCGAGATCATCGTCGACGTCGACGAGGACGCGCGCCGCGTGGCCTGGTCGGCGACCGGCGGCCCGCTCAGCCACCACAACGCGTCCGCCCAGGTCTTCGCAGAGGGCGCGGGCCGGACCCGCTTCGTCTGGATCGCGGATCTGCTGCCGAACGAGATGGCGCCGCCGATCGCCGGGATGATCGACCAGGGCATGGGCGTCATCCAGAAGACGCTCGAGGCGGCCGAGGGCACGCGCCGCTAGCGCTGCGCGACATCCAGCCCGCGCTCGATCTCTGCCCGCGCAAACGGGCCGCCGCCGTGCGGCTCGACGACACTCGGCGCGACTCGCGTTGACCACCTCCCTCCCCATCTGGTAGACCGGAGCCATCCGGTGTCACGCGAAGGAGGAGTCGTGGACGACCGCGCGCCTGCGCTCGCCTCGAACCGAATCGTGCCCGAGCCGCCGAAGCCGAACGCTGCAGACGCCGAGAGCCTCGACGCCTGGGGCTTCCAGGACAGCGGCTTCGAGGTCGATGCCGCGGGCCAGGTCGGCTTCCGGGGACGCCGCTACGCGATCAGCGGCCAGGCGATTCCGGACCTGCTGCCCTGGGCCGAGGGCATCATCGGGCTGCCCCTCGATCCGCGCGACGCGTTCGTCTCGCAGTATCCGACGCCCGTGCCCGAGCGCATGCCGTGCCCCGCGCTCGAGGCCGCGCTCGCCACCCGCATCCCCGCCGAGCGCCTCTCCACCGATTCCAGGCTCCGCCTGCGCCACGGCCACGGCCACACCCAGGAGGACCTCTGGGCGATCAAGCACGGCCACCTGACGCGCGTGCCCGACCTGATCGTGTGGCCCGCGAGCGAAGACGAGGTGCGCTTCGTGGTCGACACCGCGCGCGCCCACGGCGCCTGCGTCGTTCCGTACGGCGGCGGGACGAACGTGTCGGAGGCGCTGCGCTGCCTGCCCGGCGAGACGCGCCCCATCCTCTCCGTCGACCTGCGCCGCATGAACCGCGTGCTCTGGATCGATCCCGAGAACCGGCAGGCGGCGATCGAGGCCGGCGCCACGGGCCTCGAGATCGAGCGCCAGCTCGGCGCCCACGGCTTCACGATGGGCCACGAGCCCGACTCCCAGGAGCTCTCGACCCTCGGCGGCTGGATCGCGACCAACGCCAGCGGCATGAAGAAGAATCGCTACGGCAACATCGAGGACCTGGTGCTCGACGTCACGGCCGTCACCGCGGACGGTCGCCTGGCGCGCGCCGGTGTCGGCCCCCGCGAATCGATCGGCGCCGAGCCCTCGCGCTGGCTCTTCGGCTCCGAGGGACGTCTCGGCATCGTGACGCGCGCCGTGGTGAAGGTGTTCCCGAAGCCCGAGGTGCAGCGCTTCGGCTCGGTGCTGTTCAAGAGCCTCGAGGACGGCTTCGCCTTCATGCGCGACGTCCAGCGCTCGCGCGTCATGCCGGCGAGCATCCGCCTGATGGACAATCTCCAGTTCCAGTTCGGCCAGGCGCTGAAGCCGAGGAAGACGGGGCTCGCGGCCCTGAAGAGCCGGCTCGAGAAGGCCTGGGTGCTCGGCGTGAAGGGCTTCCACAAGGACCGCATGGTCGCCTGCACGCTGCTCTTCGAGGGCAACGCGGAAGAGGTGGCGGCCCAGGAGCGGTCGGTCTACCGCTTCGCCGCGCGCCACGGCGGCATGAAGGCCGGCGCCTCGAACGGCGAGCGCGGCTACCAGCTCACGTTCGCGATCGCCTACATCCGCGACTTCATGATGGACCACCACATCCTGGCCGAGTCCTTCGAGACCTCCGTGCCCTGGAGCCAGGCGCTCGCCCTCGCGGCCAATGTGAAGCAGCGCCTCTGGCAGGAGCACACGAAGCGGGAGCTTCCGGGCCGGCCCTTCATCAGCTTCCGCGTGACGCAGCTCTACGACACCGGCGTCTGTCTCTACTTCTACTTCGCCTTCTACACCAAGGGGGTGGCCCACGCGAGCGAGGTCTACGCCGAGCTCGAGCGCGCGGCGCGCGACGAGATCCTGCTCTCGGGCGGCACGCTCTCGCACCACCACGGCGTGGGCAAGCTGCGCCAGCCCTTCCTGCCGCGCGTGCTCTCGCCGACGGCCCTCGCCTGGCGCGAGGGCCTGAAGCGCGCAGTCGATCCCGACGACCTCTTCGGCTGCGGAAACGGATGAGCGGAGCCCCGGCGGAGGGCGAGCCGGGAGCGCCGCGCGGGCGCGTGGTGCTGCTGACCGGCGCCACGGGCTTCGTCGGCAAGGTCGTGCTCGACGAGCTGCTGCGCCGGCGCGAGGCGCTGGGCATCGAGAAGGTGCTGCTGCTCGTGCGCGCGGAGGACGCGGAGCGAGCCGACGCGCGCCTGCGCGCCGAGGTGCTGCGCTCGCGCTGCTTCGCGGCGCAGCCCGCCGGCTTCGAGAAGCACGTCGAGGCCCTGGCAGGGGAGATCACGCGGCCCGATCTCGGCCTCGACCCGGACTCCCTCGCCCGCGTGCGCGACGATGCGACGCACGTCGTCCACTGCGCGGCGTCGATCGAGTTCTCGCTGCCCCTCGCCGAGGCGACGGCGGTGAACGTCGACGGCGCCCTCAACGCGCTTCGCCTCGCGCGCAGTGCGCGCCGCGTCGCCGGCTTCACGAGCGTGTCGACGGCTTACGTCACGCCCCACGGGACAGGCAGGCCCGGGCCCCCGCAGCGCGGCGCCGAAGCCCTGGTGCCGCTGCCCGCCGACGCCGAGGCGCTTCACGGCGGGATCGGCCGCAGCGCGGTGGGCGAGGCGGCGCTGCTGCGTGAGACCGGCCACCCGAACACCTACACCCTCACGAAATGCCTGGCGGAGCATCGGCTCGCGCGCGAGGCGGGCGACCTGCCGCTCACGCTGGTGCGACCGAGCATCGTGTCGGCGAGCCGGCGCTCTCCCATGCCGGGCTGGATCGACAGCGCCGCGGCCTTCGCCGCCTTCGTCGTGCTGATCGCGCTCGGCCGGCTGCGCGTGGTCGCGGCGGACCCGGAGAACCGTCTCGACATCGTGCCCTGCGACGACGTCGCGACCCGCATCGTCGACGCCGCCTTTGCGCCGCCCGCGGACGGCGCGCCGCGCATCCGCCACGCGGTGGCCGGCCCCGAAGGCAGCCTTCCGCTCTGGCTCTGCCGCGAAGGCATCGAGCGCCACTTCGCGCCGAGCGGCCTCGTGCGTCTCGCCTGGATGGGGAGGCGCGGCCCGCGCCACCAGCTCGAGCACGCCGTGCGCCACGAGCTCCCGGCGCGCGCGGCCGAGCTCTGGTTCCGCCTGCGGCGCGACGACCGCAACGCCCGCGCGGCGCGCCGCCTGCTCGACGCCCAGCGCCAGCTCCACCGCGACTTCGGCTACTTCACCCACGCGAGCTTCGACTTCGAGACCTCGGTGCCCCTCGCGCCGCCGGTGGACCCGCGCGCCTACCTCGAGACGGTCTGCGCCGGCGTCGAGCGCAACCTGCTGCGGGGCGGCCGGGGGCGCTGACGCCTCCCATCTACTCTCCGCCCAGGCCAGACGATCCGCCGTCACGCCGTCCATGCGGCGGGCCGACGCGTTGCGTCGCGATCTGCTCGGTCGGGCATTTTCCGGGTTGACGGAGCCCCGGCTCTCCGATCAATATGATCACAGTCATATTTGATCGGAGTCGGTTTTGCCTGCCAGCCCCGTCCGGAGCGCCGTCCCCCCTGCCCCCGCGACCCCTGGCCGTCGCGAGCGAAACAAGCAGGAGAAGAGCGAGCGCATCGTCGCCGCGGCGCGCGCCCTCTTCGCCGACAAGGGCTTCGAGGCCACCACCACCGCCGAAATCGCGACCCGGGCCGACATCGGCGTGGGGACGCTCTTCCTCTACTTCGCCTCGAAGGAAGACCTCCTCGTGCGGGTCTTCCGCGAAGACATGGACCACGTGGCGGACGACGCCTTCGCGAGCCTCCCGCCCGGCGGCTCGCTGCTCGACGAGCTGGTCCACGCCTACGGCGCGCTGGTCGCGCTCCACGAGCGCGACCGCGCCCTCGCGCGCGCGTTCGTGAAGGAGCTGATGTTCGTCGGCGACCCGAACCGCGCGAGCGTCGACGCGTTCATCGGTGGCCTCGTCGACCGCACGGCCGCCCGCATCGAGCACGCGCAGCGCGCAGGCGCGTTCGATCCCGCGGCGCCCGCGCACGCGATCGCCGAGAACCTGTTCCGCCTCTACATCGCGATGCTCCAGAACTGGCTCGGCTTCCGCTCGACCCTCGCGAGCGCGGACCACATCGCCCGGCTGCGACGCGCGTTCGAGCTCCAGCTCCACGGCTTCGAGAACCGCTAACCCCATCCCCTTCGATCGGAGGCATCCCCCATGCCCGCACGAACCGGTGCCCAGTTCCTCCAGGGCCTGAAGGACGACCGCGAGATCTGGGTCGGCAGCGACCGCGTCCGAAACGTCGTCGAGCACCCGGCCTTCGCCGGGGCAGCCCACGCCATGGCCGAGCTCTACGACCTGCAGCACGCCGCGGCCGAGGTCTGCCTGATGCCCGACGCCGAGACCGGCGAGCCGATCAACGTGAGCCACATCATCCCGCGCTCGCGTGCCGACATCGAGAGGCGTCACGCCTGCCTCGAGAAGCACGCGGAGTTCACCGTCGGACTGCTCGGCCGCTCGCCCGACTACCTGAACGTCACCTTCGCAGGCTTCGCGGGGCGCGCGGACGAGTGGGGCGTGAACGGCAATGAGGAAGGAGCCGCGAACCTCGTCGCCTACCAGAAGGAGATGGCGCGGCGCGACCTCTCGCTCACCCACACCATCATCAACCCGACCGTGGACAAGTCGAAGGGGGACGTGCCCCAGGGCGGCGACGACGACGTGGTGCTGCACAAGGTCGCCGACACGGAGCACGGAATCGTCGTACGCGGCGCGAAGATCCTGGCGACGCTGGCGCCCTTCTCCGATGACCTCGCCGTCTACCCGGCGCACCCGCTCGGGCCGGGCGCCGAGAAGTACGCGCTCTCGTTCTCGATCCCGATGGCGACGCCCGGGCTCAAGTTCCTGTGCCGCGACAGCTGCAGCCAGCCGACGAACACCTTCGACCACCCGCTCTCGAGCCGCTTCGACGAGCAGGACGCGTTCGTGATCTTCGACGACGTCGAGATCCCGCGCGAGCGGCTCTTCCTCGACGGCAACCTCGAGGTCTACAACCTGGTGATGCGGACGGGCTGGTACCCGAACATCATGCAGCAGACGACGATCCGCGCGCAGACGAAGCTCGAGTTCGCCTGGGGCATCGCGGCGCGCATGGTCGAGGCGATCGGCGCCATGA
>Ga0209706_10000128_pt1 | contig 37318 bp, 26 predicted proteins | sample PPLLaktember2015_6_FD_187263 | JGI IMG/M metagenome (GOLD analysis project Ga0209706, IMG submission 187263) | Freshwater sediment microbial communities from Prairie Pothole Lake near Jamestown, North Dakota, USA - PPLs Lake P8 Core (1) Depth... | ecosystem: Environmental > Aquatic > Freshwater...
CACTGGCGCCCCCACCGCTTACGTCGCGGAAGCCGGCTCGGCCAGCGGGGTCACCGATATCGGCTCCGTCACCGTTCACCAGTCCGCGGTCACGTATCAGCCCGCGCCGAACGGCTTCTACTTCGTGCGCGTGCGGGCCGTGAATGCGTACGGCAGCAGTCCTCCCTCGAACGAGGTCATGCTGAACGTCGGCAACGTTCCCGCGCCTCCACACGCCCCAGTGGCTCTCCAGTCAACGGTTGTGGGCTCCACGGTCACGTTGTCGTGGCAGGCGCCGCCACTGGGCGCGGTGGCCACCACTCACCTGGTGCGGGCGGGCTCGGCGCCGGGGCTGTCGAACCTGGCGCAGGTCGACACGGGCAGCACGGCCACGACCGCCGTGTTCCAGGGTGTGCCGGCCGGCACCTACTACGTGCGCGTACATGGGGTGAACCGCCTGGGCGCGGGCAGAGCATCGAACGAGGTGAGAGTCGTCGTGCCTTGACCAGGTGCTGCGGTCAAGAGCCGCGTCCAGTCGGCCGTCGCGCAGCGGCTCCAGGCTCCTCAGAACCGGAACAACCTGGTCAGCTTGACGGCGGCGAGTGTCTAGTTCACCGGCGACGAGGCAGCGCCTGGACGCGTGTCGCGACGGGGCCGCAGCAGCTCGTACTCCTGGGAGTACTCGTACGACAGCTGATCGGCTCGACTTGAAGTCGATCCGGAACAGCCCGGACGCCTCGCGGGCCTGCAGCGCGACGGCGGCATCGGTCACGTGGTCGAGGCTCGCCTGCCACGTGAGCTTGCGCACGGTGACGTTCCGCCTCGGGCGTGGGCTGAAGCGGAGCATGCCGTAGCTGCGCTGCACATCGCGCCGGCGGACGAAGCCCACCCCTGGCTGAAAGGTCCTGTCGATCAGCTGTGTTCGGCCGCGGCACCGTAACGGTCGGTGTTGTAGTCGAAGCGGCCGCGATAGCTGGTGCCCGACGCATCCGTGCCGCCGGCGCCAGGCGTCTGGGTGCGTGCGTAGTAGCTGGTGAGGTTGATGCTGGTCAGGAAGAGTGGCGTCGCGTGAACTGGAGGGTCAGGGTACCGCGCCGCATGCGCGGGCCCACGATACTCCATCAGCGGTGCCTCGCCGCGCGCGGGTATCATGTCCGCCCATGACATGCTGGCCACGGCTCGCCCTGTTCGTCCCTGCGCTGCTGATCGCCCCGGCCCTCGCGGCGTCCGCGCAGACCGTCACGGAGTGGAGCGCCGAGGCCCGCGTGGCGCTCAGCTTCCACGTGAACGAGGCCGCGCTCCAACGACTGTTGCCGCCCGGGTGGACGAGCGCGCCGTCCACGGCGGCGGGGAACCGGGGCGCCAACCTCACCGTGACGTTCATCGAGCGACAGCTCGCGCTCGACGGCCAGGGCAAGCCCTACCGCGCCGGTACCTCCCGCTACATCGTCTTCGTGGCACCTGCGCGGAGTGCGACCGGCGAGGCGAACACCGTGATCGTCAGCGGTGTGTCTCCGGAGGGGCCCGGGGCGTATGCGGTGAACCTCACGGCCGTCGTCAGCCGGACGACGCGATCATCAACGGCCCAGGCCGAGGAGAGTGGCCGGGCCGAGGAGCACTGGGAATTTGCCGCCGCCAGCGGCGAGCGCGTCGAGTTGCAGGTGGCCTATCGACGGGCTCCTGCCGTGAAGAGTCACGTCGAGGCGAAGGTGCGATCGGCCCGGCATCCGGAGCTCACGCGCACCTACCGGGTGGACCAGGCCGCAGATGTGGTGCGCAGCCTGTCGACGCCAGACCGCGTCGAAGCGCTGACGTTTCGCGCGTCGGGTGCCGCCTTTGCGCCGCTGTTCGACGGTCAGGAGACGCTCCTGAGCGTGACCAGCTTCCCCTGGTACGTGCGCGAGATTTCAGTCCCGTAGCCTGGCTGCCGTCCATTTGCCGCCGCGCTCGCGATTGTCCCGAGCCTCGCTGCCACGTCGAGTGTCGGGGCCCAGCCGCTCGGCACTTTCACCTGGCAGCTGCAGCCGTTCTGCAATCGGGTGACGTTCGCCGTCACGCAGGTCAACGGCGCCTTCATGCTCGCCGGGTAGACGACGCCCATCGCCCACAGGCATCCGACGCCGAGGACGGCACCGGGGATCACGGTGGCGCTCTACCCAGGCGACGTCCAGAGCATGCGGACCCCGAACCGGATGTCCGGCCCGCCCCTATACCTCAGGTGAATGGTGGATCGACGGAGTGCCGGCGAAGGTCGTCGAGCCGAAACGCGATGTCCGGCGTGAGGACGCCCTCCTTGAGGTTATCGAGGACGACGGTGCGGCCGGGGGTCTCGGCCGGAGGTCTGTCCCGGCGCCGCGGCGGACGCCGTCGCGGGCTCGTCGCCGACACCCTTGCCGGTCCGCCCGGCTGGTTCCTGTCGGTGTACGCCGGCTTCGCCGGGCCACAGCCCGAGCTGGCGGGGATCGCGTCGGGTCGTGCGTGGGCCGCTGCCATCGTGGCGCCGCTTCTCCCGGGAGCCGTCTATCTGCTGCCGGCGCGGCTCAATGCCCGCCGCGCGATCGAGGCAAGGGCACCGCACGATGGGTGTGCCTGTGATCGCCGGCGGCGAGTTTCCTGGCGGGGCCCATCGGCACCGGCAAGACCCATTTGGCGATCGCCCTGGGGTCGAAGCGACGAAGCACAAGCGCCGGGTGCTCTTCACGCGCGCGGCCGATCTGGTCCGCCAGCTCGTCGAGGCCCGTGACGCCCGCGAGCTCACGCGCCTGCAGCTGCGCTTCCGACGGATCGAGGTGCTCATCATCGACGAGCTGGGCTTCGTGCCCTTCGACCGCGTCGGCGGTGAGCTGCTCTTCAATCTGATCGCCGACCGCTATGAGCGGCGGGCGACGGTCGTGACGACCAATCTCGCGTTTGCGGAATGGGTCACCGTCTTCGCGGGCGACGAGAAGCTGACGACCGCGTGACTCGACCGTCTCGCGCATCACGCGACCGTGATCACCACGAAAGGCAGAGCTACCGGATGCGGAAGCGCCGCGGCCCGGGCTAGCCGCGCGCGTCCTGGTGGCAGGTTACGAATACCGTGGGACCATCGATGCATTGAGGCCGTCGGCGGTCGGCTCGGCTAGAATGCCACAGTACCTTCCAGCGCCGAGGGACACGATGCACTTCGATTTTGACGTGTTCGTCAGCTACGCTCACCTCGACAATACCGCGGTCGACGAACACCAGAAGGGGTGGGTGGCGAAGCTGCATGCGACCCTCGATCGGCGTCTGGCACAGTTGCTCGGCAAGCCGAGCCGCATCTGGCGGGACCCCAAGCTGAAGGGCAATGATGTATTCGAGGAGGTGCTCGTCGAGCGCGTCAAACGCGCGGCTGTCCTCATATCGGTCGTGTCCCCGCGGTACGTGCGGTCGGAATGGACCATCCGGGAGCTGAACGAGTTCTGGAAGGCGGCCGAGCAGCAGGGCGGCGTCGAGATCCGCGACAAGTCACGCATCTTCAAAGTGCTAAAGACACCCGTTCCGTTGGATCAGCAATCCCCTCCACTGCGGTCTCTGATCGGCTACGAGTTCTTCAGAGTGGACCCTGAGAACGGGAGTTTTCGTGAGTTCGACGAGCAGTTCGGCCCCGAGTACCAGCAGAAGTTCCTGATGAAGCTCGACGACCTCGCGCAGGATTTGAAGGACCTGCTCGAATTCGTCGAAGGTCCGGAGCCCGTCGCGGCGCCGGCGGACGTCGGCGGGGGGGATGCCATATTCCTGGCGGTCACCACGCTCGATTTGCGGGACGAGCACGACGCGATCAGGAGGGACCTTCAGCAGCACGGCTACACGATGCTCCCCGCTCGCACGTTGTCGCCGATTGGCGCCGAGGTGGAAAGGGAGGTCCGCGAAGATCTGGCCCGCTGTTCGATGTCGATCCACCTCATCGGCAATCACTACAGCCTCACGCCCGAAGACGCCACCACCTCGCTCGTCGAGATCCAGAACGAGTTGGCCATCGAGCGGGCCGAGCGGGGCGGGTTCACACGCCTCGTCTGGATTCCACCCGGCTTGCAGGTCACCGATCCGCGCCAGCAGGAGGTTATCGATCGCTTGCGCATGGACACGCGGATGGGAGCGGGGGCGGATCTGCTGGAAAAGCCCCTGGACGATCTGCGCGCCGTGATCGGGGATGCGCTCGAACGCCGGCGTGCCCCGAAAACGGCGCCGCCGGCTTCGCCTGCTCCTTCGACAGCCGCTTCGACTGGCGTCCCGAGCGTTTACCTCGTGTACGACCAGTGTGACACGGCCGCCGTCTCACCGTGGGCCGACTTCCTGTTCGAGCAAGGCGTCGATGTCGTGCACCAGGTCTTCGAGGGCGACGAGGCGGCGGTACGGGAGGGCCACGAGGAGTGCCTCCGCACGTCGGATGGCGTCGTGATCTTCGACGGAGCGGCCCATCCGCTCTGGCTGCGCCGCAAGTTCAGTGAACTGAAGAAGATTCCCGGGTACGGCCGCACGAAACCGTCGCCGGTGGTGGCCGTGTGCCTCCTGCCGCCGAAAACCCTGGATAAGGAGCGCTTCCGCGCGCACGAGGCCACCATCATTCCACAGTGGGATGGTCTATCGCCTGATCCCTGGAAGCCGATCATCGCCCGCCTCAAGGGATAAGCGTGTTCAATCCGTTTCCGGGCCTTCGGCCGTTCGAGCCCAATGAAGATCATCTCTTCTTTGGCCGGGAGCGAGAGATCGACGAGCTGCTGCGCCGCCTGCGCTCCACCCGTTTCGTGGCTGTGGTCGGCACCTCCGGCAGTGGCAAGTCGTCACTCGTTCGCTCGGGACTCATTCCGTCGCTCTACAGCGGATTCATGGTCCAAGCGGGTTCGAGCTGGCGAGTAGCGATGTTCCGGCCCGGCGAAGATCCGATTGTGCACCTGGCCGAGGCGCTCGACCAGTCCGGCGTGCTTGCCGCTGAGGACGGAGAGGCCGCGGGAACAGACCGCGCATTGCTGGAGGTGACGCTGCGCCGCGGCTCGCTCGGAATCGTAGACGCCGTCCGTTACGCGAGACTCCCGTCGCGCGACAATCTCCTCATCGTCGTCGATCAGTTCGAGGAACTGTTCCGCTTCCGCCGAAACCGCCTGATCGAGAACTCCCGCGACGAAGCGATCTCGTTCGTCAGGCTCCTTCTCGAAGCGGCTCGCCAGGCCGCGCTGCCGGTTTACGTCGTGCTGACGATGCGATCTGACTTCATCGGGGACTGCATCGAGTACCCGGGGCTGCCAGAGGCCGTGAACAACGGCCAGTATCTGGTGCCTCGGATGACCCGCGACGAGGTCAGATTGGCGATCACCGGTCCGGTCGCGGTGGGCGGTGGCGAGATCGCGCCCAGCCTGGTTCGTCGGCTGCTGAACGAGCTCGGAGACGATCAGGATCAGCTCCCTGTTCTCCAGCACGCCCTGAGGCGGACGTGGGACCACTGGGAACATCGTCGCCAGCCCGGCGAGCCCATCGATGCGGCGGCCTACGAAGCGATCGGCACCCTGCGCCACGCGCTCTCGCTCCACGCGGAGGAGGCCTATCAGGAAACCAACGGGGACCGGGGCCGGCAGATCGCCGAACGGATGTTCAAAGCGCTGACCGACACGTACTCCGACCCGCGCGGCGTTCGGCGCCCGACGTCAGTCCGAGAGCTGGCGGACATTTGTGAAGCGAACGAAGGCGAGGTGATCGAGGTTGTCGAGATCTTCCGGAAGCCGGGACGATCGTTCCTCATGCCGCCAAGCACCGTGCCGCTCGGTCCGCGATCGATCATCGACCTGTCGCATGAAAGCCTAATGCGAGGATGGACGCGCCTTGTCGAGTGGGCCGAACAGGACCGGCGGTCGGCAAGCGTCTACATGCGCCTGTCGCAGGCCGCTCGATGGCATGCGGAAGGCACGGCGGGACTATGCCGGAACCCGGAGCTCGAGCTCGGACTGCAGTGGAAGCGCGTCAACCGGCCGACGCCGGCCTGGAGCCGCCGCCACGACGAGTGGTTCGACCGCACGATGGCGTTCCTCGACCGAAGCGAGCAGGAACACATTCGTGCCGAGGCGGAACAGGACCAGGAGCGGAGGCGGAAGCTTCGGCAGGCACGGTGGACCGCGGCCGTGTTCGGGGCGCTCTTTCTCGTCGCCGGGCTTCTGGCTTACGTCGCACGCCAGGAGAACCGCCGGGCCACGGAGAATCTTCGTCTGGCCAAGGACGCCGTGGACCAGAGCTTGTCGTCGGCGGGCCTCGACCCTGCGAGTGCCGGCGCCGACGTTCCGCAAATGGCCGAGTTCCGGCGAGAGCTCCTCGAAAAGGCAAAGGTGTTCTACGTCGACTTCCTCAAACAGGATGCCCGCGACGAAACGCTGCGCCATGAAATGGCCCTGGCCCATCTCCGAGTCGGCCACATCAATCGATGGCTCGACAGGGCCGACGACGCGGCCCGTGAGTACGAGCAAGCCATCGGACTGTTCGAGGGCCTGCGACATCAGTCCGACAAGCCGGAATTTCGTCAGGGCCTCGCTAGCGCTTACAACTGGCTGGGATTGATGCTTACCCTCGTCCCCGACCGCGCCGCCGATGCAGACAAAGCGTACAACAGCGCGCTCATGCTGCAGGAAGATCTCATGCGCGCGAACCCGTCGCGTGACGAGTATCAGCAGGACGCGGCGCGTACCCGGTACAACCGCGGGATCCTCCGTTTCAAGACCGCCAATCCCGGTTCTGCTGAGTTCAGCGCGACCGAGTCGGACTTCCGCGAAGCGATCCGGCTGCTGGAGCCCCTGGCCGGGCGCCCTGCTGATCCAGTGCCTTCACTCGAGCTCGCGCGCGCGTACAACAACCTCGCGACTCTGCTGGCGTTGGACGATACACGGCTCGTCGAGGCGAGAGGACTCTACGAAGCCGCCATTGGGCGGGACGAGGAACTCATGAAGACGGAGCCCGCGAATCGTGTCTACAAGATGGAGTTGGCCACGTTCTGCAACAACTTCGCCTACCTTCTGGGACAGCTCGGTGAAGACGATCTCGCGAAGGCAAGAAGCCGGCAGGCGCTCGATCTCCTGGATGATCTGGCGTTACCGGCGCCCTCGCTCGGCATCGAACAGGCCGACGCCCACAACCTGCGCGGCCGGCTGTTACAGGCTCAGGATCCGCGCGAGGCGCTCGCAGAATACCGGCAGGCGCTCGAGCTTTATGAGAGTCGGTGGCGGGACCAGACGGCGCACAATCTGACGCGGGTCCACGAGCGGTACCAGGACTTTCTGCTAAACTTGGCGCGCTTCGGCAGGGACAGTCGCGATCCGGCCCCCCACGCGCTCCTGTTGAGAGCCATTACCGGGTATTTGGACCTGGCTCAGGCAAGCCTGGAATCGGGTGCGGTGGCGGACACACGGCTCGTACTGGAGAACGTGTCGAATCTGCTGCCTGAACTTACGGAACCTGACCGCACAACCATTATGAAACCTCTTCGGACTCTCGAGGAAGGATTGGCCGCCCGGAAATAGCGCGTCGCACCAGTCGTCCTGACGCTCCACGTGGAGTGGCAACTCGTCTTGCTAGTGCGAGCTTTGTAGATACTGAGACGCACATCGACTCACTCGATTTGGCACCTCGCTTTTTGGAGGCACCATGAGAGCAGGGATTCTGATTCTCGCGATTTCAATTCCTGGCGTAGTTTCTGCGCAGGACAGCGCCTCGACAAGCGCGGAGGCACGTGCCGTGGCAGCGGCGCAGGCGCCGCCCCCACAAACGGCGAAGCCGCCGGCCCCGGACAGACGCCGTGGCACGATGGTCGGCTATATCGCCGACGGGATCATCGAAGACTACGTGCGCGTGCGCTTCGATGCCGGTTTCGACAACAACGTTCCGGACCGCGCGGAGTTCTTCTACGCGCAATGCGGCTGCAACAGCGCGACCGCGCCCGGGCCGGGTGCGCCAGGGCCGGGGGACCTGGCGACAGGCCTGAACTTTCAGCAACTCATCGTCGACCTGCAGTATGCCCCGCACGGGCGGTTCGCCGTCTTCGGGTCCATCCCCCTGCGCTTCGTTCAGCCGCAGACCTTCCTTGGCCAGACATTCAACCCGCCGTTGAGCAATACATTTGAAAGCGGGTCCGGTTTCAGCGACATCCGTGCGGGCGTCAAGGCGGCGATCGTCTCGACCGACAACGCCACGCTGACGGCACAGGTTCAGGGGTATTTCGCATCCGGCGACGCCAAGAAAGGGCTCGGCACGGACCACGCGAGTTTCGAAACCGCGCTGTTGTTCCATCAGAGGCTGTCGGATCGCGTCACCATCGAATCGCAGTTCGGCGACTGGCATCCGATCGGCGGATCGTCCGCCAACGGGACCGACTACGCCGGCGACGTGCTGTTCTACGGCGTTGGCCCGAGCTTCGAACTCGTCAACACCGGCCGTCTGCAGTTTACTCCGGTCATCGAACTGGTTGGCTGGCACGTGCTCGGCGGACTGCAACAACCCGGTGCCGACCCACCACCCTCCGCGGAGGGCACGAACATCGTGAATCTGAAATTCGGTGCGCGCACGACGTTCGACGAGGTGTCCTCTTTCTACGTCGGGTACGGACACTCGCTGACCGACGATCGGTGGTACAACAACATCATCCGATTCGAGTACCGGTACTCGTTTTGACCTAGCCGCCTTCCAACGGGCAAACCGTGGGTCCACCAACCTCCGCTCATGATTGCAGGCGGAGGTTGCCCACCGTAGCGGCGACTCGTCCGCCCAAGCCGCAGAGCGGCGAAGGTGAAAGCCGCGAAGGTGGGCCGTCCCCCCGCCTTTGAACGAGCTTCGATTGGCAAGCCACCCGAAGGCTGTCCACCGTCGTCCAGAACAATCGCCCCGGCCTCCGGGAAGGGCGTGTGCACGTGGTCCTGCATGAGCGAACCCAAGCGCTTCGTGTACGTGCTCCGGAGCACCCGCGATCCCCGCCGGTACTACACGGGCCTCACGTCCAGTGTTCAAGCACGACTCGAGGCGCACAACGACGGGCGCCGTGCTCATACCGTCCGGCCGACCCTGGCGCGTGGACGTGGTCGTCTGCTTCGCCGACAAACCGCGTGCCGTGGCCTTCGAAGGGATTCTGAAATCGGGTTCAGGCTGCGCGTGCCGCCGACTGCTGCGCGCGCGGCTCCGCGACCATGCCAGGCCGGCGACTCCTGCCGCGGTAGAAGCGAGGCACGTCCTGCGATTCATGCTGTCTCCAAGAGCGGCGAAGCGCACCGGTGGAGGGTTTGCCATTTTCGATCGCGCTCGTACGTGGAGCCGTGCAGACCCGGCGATTCCCGACAAGTTGCGCGCTTCAGATTTGCCGCGACGGAACAGGAGGGGTCCTGCGAGCTGGCTTAGAATGGCAGCCGTGCGAGGGGCCGCGTGAAGTCGCTGAATCCAGGCGACCGTCTGGGTCCGTATGAAGTCCTCGCCTTGATTGGCGCGGGCGGCATGGGAGAGGTGTATCGCGCGCACGACACCACCTTGGGTCGCGAGGTGGCGGTGAAGGTGCTGCCAGAGCGGTTCGCGAGCAATCCCGAGCGGCTCGCACGCTTCGACCAGGAGGCGCGTCTTCTCGCCTCGGTGAATCATCCAAACATCGCGACGATCCACGGCGTTGCGCACGCGGAGTCCGGCCCCGCCCTCGTCCTCGAACTGATCGACGGTCAAACGTTGCAGGATCGCCTGGACTTCGGCCCGCTCCCACTGAGCGAAGCGCTGCGAATCTCGAGTCAGGTCGCCGACGCGCTCGAAGCAGCCCACGAGCGCGGCATCGTCCATCGCGATCTGAAGCCAGCCAACATCAAGATTCGGCCGGATGGAACGGTCAAGGTGCTGGACTTCGGCATCGCCAAGCTGCTCGATTCCGGCGAACACCCGATCGCCGGCGCGGCGACCGTCACCGAGACCGGCGTCGGCGTCGCGATCGGAACGCCGACCTACATGAGCCCAGAACAGGCCCGCGGGGCCGAGGTCACGCGTCGATCCGATGTGTGGGCGTTCGGTGCGGTCCTCTTCGAAATGCTCACTGGCACCGTCGCGTTTTCCGGTCCCACACCGTCCGATGTGGTTGCAGGCATCCTGCAGAGGACGCCGGACTGGAGCGCCTTGCCGCCCACGACGCCAGCGGCAATCACACGCCTGCTCAAGCGGTGTCTCGAACGCGAGCCTCGCGCTCGTCTCCACGATATCGGCGATGCGCGCCTCGAGCTCGAAGACGCGGAACGAATTCTGCGCAACGAGGAGGGAGCCCGGGATCAGGCCGCACGCGATGACGCGAGCGGGCTGTTACATCGACGAGTGCGATGGGCCGCGATCATCTCACTGGCGACGTTGGCACTGGCCATCTATCTCTGGTCTTTGCAGGGCAGAGACGCTCTTCAGGAAGTCAGGCTCCAGCTGGCACCGCCTACCGGGACACGCTTTGTCAGCGTGCCGGCGGTCTCGCCCGATGGCCGCAATATCGTGTTCGCGACCGTTCCCGACGCTGGCGGTGACGTCCGGCTGTGGCTCAGGCCGCTCTCCGCCAGTGGGGCAACGGAGCTGCCAGGCACGACGGGTGCGAGCTACCCGTTCTGGTCGGCGGACAGCCGCAGCATCGCGTTCTTTGCCGAGGGGAAACTCAAACGCGTCGCTGCCACCGGCGGCAATCCCGTCATCATTTGCGATGCCGAGGTAGGCCGAGGCGGGCTGTGGCTCGAAGACGACACGATTGTGTTTGCCCCTGCGGCACTCGCCCCGCTGATGCGCGTCAACGCCGCCGGCGGTGAGCCGACGACGTGGACCAGGCTCCAGGACGACGAGACGGGCCATCGGTTTCCGCAACGGCTCCCGGACCGTCAGCTCCTGTATTTTTCGGTCAACCGGACGCCATTGCAGAGCGGCACTCGCCTCGTCGCCCTCGATGACCCGCATCGAGCGATCGCGTTCTTCCCTACGCGAGGAGCAGGCGAGTACGTCAATGGCTTCCTGGTGTTCGTGCCAATGGGCATCGGTGGTCGCTCGGCACTGCTCGCGCAGCGTCTGACGCTCCCCAGCGGACAACTGACGGGCGAGCCCGTTGAGATTGGTGAGACTCGCATTTCGGAAACGCTCGGTCGCCATGTGATCGCCACTGCGCCAGGCGGCGTGATCGCGTGGCTCGGCCCCACCGACGGTATCGGACAATTCACCTGGGTCGGGCGTGACGGACGCGTACTCGGCACGGTCGGCACGCCCGGCCGTCAGTTCGGCGTCGAGCTCTCTCCCGACCGGCAGCAGCTGGCGACGTTTCGCGCCGACGAGATCTGGGCCATGGACCTGGCGCGGCCCGTCCCGATTCGCGTCACGCGAGGAGCAGGAAACAGGCATCCCATCTGGTCGCCGGATGCGACGCAGATCTTGTCGCTGTTCCAGGGGCGTGGAATAGGGACGTTCGATCTCGTCGCCACCGCTGTCTCCACCGGCAACTCTGCGACCCGTCGACAAGCCCCGGGCATGGTGAGGCCGATGGGTTGGACCCACGATGGGCGGGTTGTGTGGACTGAGGCGACTGGTTCATCGGCACTCTGGACGATGCCTGTCGGCGGTGAACCCGCGCCTTTCCTGCAAGACGGCGCCTTCATAGCCGAAGCCCGGGTGTCTCCGGACGGCCACTGGATCGCGTATTCGACCAACCGGTCCGGCCGCTTCGAGATCGAAGTGACCAGCTTCCCGGTTCCGGGACCACGCTACCTGGTCTCGGTCGACGGCGGCGGTTATCCGCGGTGGCGAGCTGATGGACGCGAGTTGTATTTCCTGTCACCCGATGCACGGCTGATGGCAGCGACGTTCGCTCCAGGCTCGCCGCCGGCAATCGCATCGCCAGTTGCACTGTTCGAAGTGAGGCTCATCGCGCACCCGGATCGCGGGAACTTTGCCGCGTACGAATACGACGTCGACGCCGACGGGTCACGCTTCCTCATCAACCGGATGGTGACGCCCCCTGAGACGGACATGACGGTCATCGTCAATTGGGATCCTTCGCGTTAATGGGAGCAGGCCGCCGCCCTTGGAGCCAGAGCCGCGAGCACAGAATCTACCTTTCATGTTGTCTCACGACTGCCGCGAGGTCACAGGACAGCGGCGTGGAGCAACGGTACAGAGTCTCCAAGGCGTCAAGCCAGGGCATAAATCTGGTTCCAAGACGGTGTGCCATCTTGAGCGCAGACCTCCGTCTCACGAGCGATCGCGTGGCACTCTGGGACTCGGTGGGTCGTTGAGCACACGCACCTCGCGCTGGGGAAACGGAATCTCGAAACCGTGCGCCTGCAGCGCCTCCAAGATCAGCAACATGAGGTCGCCGCCAACGCGGTTCTTCCCGTCGTCGATGCCGTCCATCCAGAACTCGACGAACATGTTGATGCCGGAATCGCCGAAGCTGTCGATCTCGCAGTCCGGCCGCTCCTCGATCGGCACGTCGTCGCCGCTGATCACCTGGGGATGACTGGCCACCACGTGCCTGATGATCTCGACCAGCGCCCGGATGTTGGAATGGTAGGCCACTGAGAAATCGACACGATAGCGCTGTTTCTTGTTCTTGTGCGTCCAGTTGGTGAAGCTCTCGACGATGAACTTCTCGTTGGGCACCATGACGTCCTTGCCGTCGAAGGTTTCGAGCGTCGTCGAGCGCATGTTCAACTCGCGCACGATACCGGTGCGGCCGTCCTCCAGCTGGATGTAGTCGTCCACCGAGACCGAGCGATCCAGCAGGATGATGATGCCGGAGATGAAGTTCGAGGCAATGGCCTGGAGCCCGAACCCAAGCCCGACGCCCACCGCGCCCCCGAACACCGCCAGCGCCGTCAGGTTGACACCCATGACCTGGAGGAGCAGCACGAACACCGCGGCGGCGATCGACACTTGCAGCAGCTTGGCCGCGACCTCGCGCGTGCGGAGATCGAGTTGGTGCTGGCGGCGGATGATGTCCTGGCCCGTCCTGTTCGACAGGCGGCCCAGCCAGAACAGCAGCGATCCGAAGAGCACGACGCGAATGAGACCGTAGAGCGAGACGTTGATGCTGCCGACCGTCAACGCGATGGATTCGAGAATCGCCACCAGCCGACCGAGCACCCCTACGAATTGCAGCCCGAGCAAGGGCCCGCCCAGCCAGAGCACGGTGTTGGCGAGCGGTCGGCTGCTCACGAAACGCCGAACAAACCGATAGAAGAGCAGCAGCACCGCGATCGACAGCGCGGTCTGGACCACCCAACTGCGGCCGAGGACGGGCTGGCTGACGTCCACGGCGACGCGCAGCAGCACGATCGCCATGACCGGCACGAGGAGCCAGTTCAACCGGCGTACGGCACGCACCGCCGGGTGCGCGCCCGGTACATCCGGCGGATCGGTCAGCGCCGGATACAGCCGCCTGAGTCGTCCGGCAATGAGGTAGGCCAGCGCGTAAATTGCCGCCACGAGGGCAAGCTGCTGATAGGTCGCCGGTTCTGCGAACGACTGCTGGAGCGTCGTGATCACACCGGCGGCGAATGTCGTCAGTCGCTCCCATGTCATGCCCGGGTCCCTGGTCCACCTCGGCGATGAGCCGCACCGGAAGGCAATTCATCGAGAACGCGAGCGCCCGCGGCCTGTTCGGCCTGCCACTCCAGATGCCGTGCCCACACGCGCCGCCAGAGCGCGTCGATGCCCGGCACGGCGAGGTCGAAGCGGTCGCGCAGCACGCGGTCGTACTCGGCGGCATCCTGCACGGCGTCGGTCGTCACGCCGCCTGCGCTCACCTCCCGCAGGACGGCGCCGCGCAGCATGACGAGGCCGCCGGGCACGAACCGCTCGCACACCGTGGATTTCACGAAGCTCGACTCGGGCGAGGTCTGCAGCTCGCGGCACTGCGGACCGAACTGGTCGAGCGCGCGCGGCGTGAGGGTGAAGTCGAAGCCGTCGGCGCCGCCGAACTCGTGGTTGTGCACGCGCCAGCGCGGGCCATCGCGGCTCACCCGGTACTGCAGGAAACCCTGCCAGTAGTTGCCGGGCTCCAGGGGGAGCGGCGTCAGGAAGCCGTCGCCGAATCCCACGTCCGCGATCCAGGGGCGATCGAGCCTGACCAGCAGCACCAGATGGTTCCCCTGCGCACGCCAGCCACGCGTGGCGCGTCCAACCGCGCCCGACAGATAGCGCACGTCGAAGCCGAGCGTCTCCAGCACACGGCCGAACAGGCCGTTCATCTCGTAGCACCAGCCCCCGCGCCGCTCGTCCACGAGCTTGGTGAACATCGCCTCGGGGTCGAGCGTGATCTGGAGGCCCAGATGGATGTCGAGATTCTCGTACGGTATCGCCAGCAGATGAGCGCGATGCAGCGCGCGCAGCGTCGCGAGCGTGGCGTCACGCGGGCCACGATACCCGATGCGGGCGAAGTAACGGTCGAGCTGCTGCACGGAGAGCGGGCGCTGCACCCACTCAGAGTAAGGCCTCGGCCCATTCGTCGGCGAGCCCGGGCGCCAGCATCGAGGTCAATCAGTGGCAGCCCTCCACCCGGGCATCTTCGACTGATCGAGCCCTGCGACATCGAAGCGGGTCGTGCGGGTACCGCCGGCCTTCACGGGGAACTCGATGCTGATACGCCCGGCGCCCGCGGTCAGTCGCCACAGCGCCTGCGCGTCGTTGATGAACATGGCAATCGCTTCGTCCGTGTTCGGACGCCGTGCCGCCATGTTCTCCGGCGCGAGGTCGTCCACCGTGACATTGACCGTGCAGCGGGGCGCACAGTCGAAGTCCCCGGCCTGCAGCACGAGATAGCTGCTCCGGCCCCACGAGGCGTGGTCGCGAAAGACCAGCTGCACCGGCCTCGCCCCCTGTCCGTCTGTGTCGACGTTCTCGGTCGAAAGGATGGCCGCAGTCACCTGCCGTCCGCCACCCACCGTCGCTTCCTGGTACCTCCACAACGCGGCGAGCCGCTGAGCCTCGACCCGCGCCTTGCCATCCTCCCGCGCCTTGGTTTCGGCGGCCAGCTCTGCCTCGCGCGCGGCGGCCGCGGCCTGCTCGGCCGCGGACGGCGCGCGTTCACCACACCCGGACAGCACCGTCAGAGTGGTCAGGAAGACGCACGTGGGGAAACAAGCTCTCAATGAGCGCTCCTTCAGCATGGCGCGTATCGTAGGACAACGTTCTCCAGGATGCACGACAGGGATCTCGGCTCCAATCACCGCTCCAGCACTGCCACGCGCACCGGCGAGTAGGCCAGGCCGTCCGGGTCGTCGAGGCCTGTCGCGATCGCCCCAGCCGTCGCGACGTTTGCCAGGTCCAGCGCCAGGAGCGCCCGGCCCGCGCGGTCGCTCGCGAAGGCCCGCTCGCCGACGATGTGGATGCCGAAGCCTCCCGGTCCCTTCCGCCCCTCGTGCATTGCGTGCCGGCCGATGAGCGCCCGACGCCGCAGGTCGTACACCGAGAGAAACTGAGCAGGCGCGTCAGGCGGGCCGCCATGGGGCACCAGCACGCGGCCCCCGGCGGAGATCTCCGCGCGACGTGCGTCGGGCGGCACGTCGAGCGTCGCGGGCACCGTGAGCGACCGCGTGTCCACGATGGAGATCGTGCCCGCCAGTCGATTGACGACCCAGACCTCGCTGCCGTCCGGAGACACCGCCAGGCCCTCGGCGCCCTCGCCCGTTGGAATCACGACAGGGGGCCTGTCGTCCTCCAGCGAGATGACCGACAGCGTCCCCGCCGCGCCGCGACTGGTGACATACGCCCTGGTATCGTCGGGACTGAGCCGCACCATGTGGCCCTCGCGGCCACCGGTGGGGTACATGCGGATGACGTTCCGCCCAGGTACATCCACGATCGCCACGCGATCGGACAGCTCGAGCGTGGCGACGGCGCGTCGGCCGTCCTTCAGGAACGCGATGCTGTGCGGCCTCGATTGCGGGCCCAGATCGATGCGTCCGGCCTGCCGTCCCTCGGCAACGTCGATCACCACGAGATGACGGCCCGGGTTGTCGTTGGGCCCGTATTCACCAGTCAGCGCGAGCCGGCCATCGGGGCTGACGGCCACTTCGTGTGGGATGACCGGTCCGATCGGCACGCGGGCCATCTCGACGCGGGTGCCGAGGTCGAATAGCGAGATGCTACCGCCCGTGCGGTTGACGACGAGCAGCGTGCCCTTCTGGCCGCCCTGCGCGATGGCACCGGCGGGCGCGGCCAGCAGCACGACGAGGAGACACCGTGCGAACAGTCGTGTGCACATGATTCTCGGTTCCAGGCGCCCATCGTCAGGAGCACCGACGGGGCATCGCGCGGATCGCATCTTACCCGAGCACTGGCACACCCGGTCGCACGCAGTGATGTCTCATTGGCTCGGATGAGCTGCAGAGCTCCGAGAAGCTGCAAGCCCCCGTGCTATGCTCGTTTCGGGCGGACGGCCCCCTGGCCTTCAAGGAAGGAAGACCCGTCATGAACACCAGACATTGGACTGTCCTCCTCGCACTCGTGCTGGTGATGGGCCAGACCGGCCGTGCGAATGGCGCTGGCTGCACGGTTGGCAGCGCCACCTATCCAACCATCCAGTCCGCGGTCGACGACACCGGGTGCCACCACATCGACGTGCCTGCCGGCATTTACCACGAGGACGTCAGCGTGGGCCGCAACGTCACCATCCGGGGTGCGCGTGGCCAGACGATCGTGAAGGGCGGCAATGTCGTCGGTGAAAACACCCAGGTACTCCTGGTTCACGGCGGACGAGTCAGGCTTCAGGGCCTGACGATCCAAAGCGACACCCAGAAGCGTGGGATCGCCAACGGTGGCACGCTCACGCTCCAGGATTGCGCCGTCATCCAGAACTACAACGATGTCGCCGCAGGCATTGCCAATGGCGGGACGCTCACGTTGGTCCGCAGCCTGGTCGCCAGGAACGTCGGCAGGTACTTCGTCGGAATCGCCAATGCCGGCTCTCTCACGGTCAGGGACAGCGCCATTTCAGACAACGAAAATCGCTCGGAGAGTGGCGCAGGCATCGGGAACACCGGCACGGTGTTCGTCCAGAACAGCGTCATCCGCAACAACCACGCGGCCACGTATGGCGGCGGCATCTTCAACGACGGCACAGTGGTGGTGAAGCACAGCGACATCAGCGGCAACAGTGCGATTCTTGGCGGCGGCATCTACAACTGCGTCGACCCCGACATGCCCTACTGCGAGGGCGGTCGCGCGGTGTTGACCGTGAAGAGGAGCACCATCGTCAACAACCAGGGCGGCGACATCTACCCTCCGCTCGCCGCGGACGGCAGGTGAGGCGGAACACCGCGTCGGGATATGGCTCGAGCCGGGGCCGTCACGGCTGGAGCCACGCCCGCACTCGGGCGCGTTGTGCATCCGTGGCATCGGGACGAGGCTCCAGCTTCCAGCTGCCCGTGATCCCCTCGCCGGTTGTGAACCGCAGGCCATACCACTCGAGCACGTCGCTGTAATCCAGGTCCTCGGTCGTCGACACGGACCGCCGGAACCACTCGCGGAGGTCGACGCCCGCCACCTCCTCCGCCGTCCGACGGAACTCGTCCGCGGTGAAACCTCGCTCTCCGCTGTAGCGCCGGTAGGCGAGCCGCATCACATCGTCAAGGCTCCCGCGGCCCTGGGTGACTCGACGGATCCGTGCATCGAGCAGCAGCCCCAGGACGTTGCCCTTGTTGTAATAGCTGACCGTCGAGGCGTTCGGGTTCACACCGGAGTTGCTGTTGCCCCAGACCTCGCGCGAGGACTGCTCGACCGACTGCAGCCGGCGGCCCGGCGCGTTCTCCAGGCCGCTGATCAACGAGGACAGCGACGCGAAATACTCCTGAACGGACCGCAGACCGGCACGCGTCATCAGCAGGGTGCTGTAATACGAAGTGACCCCTTCGGCAATCCAGAGCGTGCCCGTCGTCGGTGGGCGCTCGAAATCGAACGGCCCGAGCTCCACCGGACGCAGCCGCTTCGCGTTGTAGAGATGAAAATGCTCGTGCGCCAGCAGGCCGAGGCTGGCCCACAACCCCGGACCCGGGCGGGCGGCCACCGTGCAGAGGGTTGAGTTCCTGTGCTCGAGACCACCCCCGCCCTCCCGGAAGACGAGCAGGAACAGGTACCGCTCGTAGGGCAGGGATCCCCAGAAGCGATCGGTTTCCCGCACATAGGTCGCGAGCGCCTTCGCTGCGGCATCACCGTCCCAGCCGCCGCTGTCACCGGCGCTCACGACATAGTGGGTCCTCCCGGCGACGACGAACTCCCGTACGCCCAGATCGCCCGCGAGAATCGGCGAGTCCACCAGGGTTTCGTAATCGGCCGCGCGGAAGCGGGGCGCTCCTCCGCCCGTCACCTCGTCGAGTCCTGTCATCACCCGCGTCCACCCTGCCGGGAGTTCGAACTGCACCTCGTGAGGACGCCGCACGTTCTCCGCGAGCGTGATGAACGTCGCCGCGCCGTTGAAGGCGCCGTACTCTTTCCGCACCTCGTTCGTGGTCACGGTTCGCTGATCGCAGAGCACGCGGTACATCAGGCGAATCGACGCGTGACCGCCGGTCGCGACCCGCCAGCGGTTGGACCGGGCCTTCTCGACCGTCAGCGATTCACCATTGGGCCCGTGGGCCGCGACGTTGTCCACGCGTGCAGCGTAATCCTCGACGCGATAGTAGCCGGGTGACCAGATGGGCATCATCAGCTCGATCGTCGCGCGTCTTCCCGTGGGGATGACTGCCTCGATGTGGGCGTACTGCGTATCGGGTTGGGGCACTCGCACGCGGTAGCTGACCGGTGCGAGGTCCTGCGCCCAGAGCGGGGCGGGCGCCGCCGCGAGTCCCAACAGGAGCGCAATGGCCCACGCGCTCCGCGGCGGACGGCAGGCTGTGATCATGGCGTCGAATCTACGGCGGGTCGGGCCGGCCGTCAAACCGTCACGCCCAGGCCAAGGCCGGCGACCTCTATTCCGAGCGCGAGAACCGCGACAGCGTCCAGACGAGCTTGACGTTCAGCCTGCCAGGATCGTACGGGTCCGTCGTGTAGACGCCAAACGCGTCCACGCTGCGGGCCAGGGCGTGTCGATAACTCACGCGGTAGTAGCCGCCCTGGTCGTCCACCCAGCGCGCGGCGAGGGCCTGCGCGCCCGAGATCTCCCACGTGCCGGACACGACGTGCTGGTGCCTGACCTGGTCGTAATTGGCACGTTCGAAGCTGTAGGCGAACGACACGTGCGAACCGGGCGCCAGCCAGAGGCTGGGCGCGAGACTGTCGTACGCCTGCGCGCCCGCGACACCCCACGAGTACTGCGCGCCGTACCCGAACTGCCCGGTCGGGCTCTGGTAGAAGGCCGACGCGAGAAAGGAGCGATCGTCGCTGAGCTCGTCCCTCCACTGCCCCTGGGCTGCCCCGCGCGGGCGGTACGCGCCAACCGTCAGACCCGCGTTGAGCTGGACGTTGGCCGCGGTTTCGCCGCCCGCGTAGATGGCCGCGATCTCGCGCTGTCGGAGGCCGCCGGTGGTGTCGCGCACGTCGTAAGACGCCGAGGCGCTCGCGCGCCGCATCCACGATCCGCCAAACGCCCGGTTGTACCCGCCGTATGCGCCTCGCCCGGTGGTGCCTATCAGGTCGGTCGCGATGAACCCGGTGGGCGCGACGTAGGTGGGGTCGGTGTAGTCCGCCCAGCCGCCCGAGTACCAATGTGCCCGCTCGTACGCGATCTCCGCTCGTCGGCGCGTGCCCTCGTCCCGCGTGCCGCTGCTGGATGCGCGGGCAATGTTGCCGTCCACGCGCAGATTGCGCCCGAGGCGGCCGCCCGCCTGCAGCTGCAACGTGTTGTTGCCGATCGCCTCTCGATGCGTGCCGGCAAACGTCGCGCTCATGCTGAACGTCGGCCCGATCTCGCGGACGACGCGGCCGACGTAATCGGCCCGGCCGGCGCCGGCATCGGCGGTCGCGAGGACGCCCATCTGGTAGCCGTCGACGCGACCGAACGTCTTGACCCCAACGTCGAAGTCCTCGATGCGGCCGCTATGGAAGATCTCCCGGTCCCCGAAGAACGCGCTCCCTTCCTGGAAGAACGGCCGGCGATCGCTGACGAACGTCTCGGTGTGGCTGAACCCGACCCCGGGCACGTCGGCGTCGGTGCCGCTGAAGTCCGGGCGCGCCGACAGCATTGACGTCATGGTGCCGCCCCATTGATAGCGGGCGTCCACGCCGGTGGCCCGCTCAACGAACCTGGATCCGTCGGCCGCCGCGCTCATCTCGCTGGAGACGTACTGCATGACGGCAAGGCGATGCGGGGCCGACGCCTGCGGCAGGCGCAGCCCCGTCAGGTGGCCCGCTTCCTCTGGCAGGCGCCGCGGTGTGAGGTCAGCCCACTCGCTCCATTCCCTGGTCCGGTGCTGGTAGCGGCTGAAGTTGATGCCGAAGGTGTCGGAGCCGGGGTCGAACTCGAGCAGGTCGAGCGGGATCGCCAGCTCCGCGGTCCATCCGAGCGGCGTCCGTCTGGCCGCCGCGCTCCACTCGCCCTTCCATTCCTTCTTGAGAGCGCGGCCGCCGGCCGGAACATCGGATTGGGTTCCTCGCGCCGTGACGGTGAAGCGCGACACCGATCGATGGTTGTGGTGCGGATCCAGCTCCACGGTCACCCGATCGTCGAGGCCCGGTGGGCCGTCGCGCGTGATTTGGGTCGCGCGAATGAGATCGGGCCGGGCATCCAGGCACGTGAACCCGACGTACAGCGTCGAGTCGTCGTACAGGACCACGACGCGTGTCTGGTCCGAGGGAGGCCGCTGGCGCTCCGACACCCAGAACCCGTCGGCGGCCGCGCCAGACGACCACGCCTCCTCGGTGAGGAGGCCGTCGATGGCAGGGGCCGCTGCCACCCGTTCGGCGGTCATCGCTCGTGTATGCCCTGCCGGGGGCGGCGCGGGTGCGGGTTCGGCACGCGCGGTCGCGCACCACATCACTATCAGGAGCGGGAGCGCGAAACCCCACCTGCTGCCGACGTCGAGACGACCCATCGAGACGAGACTCTCCACCACTATCGCAAATTATCGGATTCAGGCGGCGGGAAGATATGGGGGTTACCTCATCCGTGGGCCTTGATTTGGTCGAGTATGCGTCGAAACGACTCGCCGATGCCGGACCAATCGTATCGGCTGGCCACGGCGCGAGCCCGGAGGCCGAGCTGGCTCCGCCGGTCCGGATCACGAAGGAGCTCGACGACAGCCGCCGCGAACTCCGTGGCGGAATCCGCGACCAGCAGATCGTCGCCGGCGCGGAACGCGAGCCCCTCCACGCCGAGCCGCGTGCTCACGATGCCCTTCCCGCACGCCGCCGCCTCGAGCACCTTCAGGCGCGTGCCGCCGCCTTCCCGGACCGGAACGACCACCACCTCCGCGTTCCACTGGTGGCGGCGCACGTCGTCCACGCGCCCGTAGACGACCACGGCTTCGGAGGCCAGGGCCGACACGCGGGCCGGCGGGCCGGCGCCCACGACATGCAGCCTCGCGTGCGAAACCTCGCGGCGGACGAGCGGCAGGATCTCCTCGGCGAAGTAGCACGCCGCGTCGGCATTCGGCGTGTAGCTCATTCGCCCGGTGAACAGGATCGCCCCGGGCTCGGGCGGAGTGGACGACAGGGTGAAAAAAGACGTGTCCACGCCGTTGGGGACGACGTGCACGTGCTCGGCGCCCAGCAGTGTGAGCGCGGCAGAGCGGTCCTCATCCGACACCGTCAGGCACGCATCGCAGCCCTGCACCGCGCGTCTTTCGAAGGAGAGGCTTCGTTCGGCCTCCCGCGCCAGGGCCTCACGATCCGAGGCGCGGCCCTGCTCCAACGCCCGGCGCGCCACGACGCTGTGGACGTCGAACAGGTCCAGCACCCGGGGCACATCGCGGGGCAGGACCGGCAGGAAGTACGCGAGCGGCGTCCCTTCGAGCAGCACCAGATCGGGGCGCGTGCGCAGAGCTTTCCCGAGCGCCTCCTCCATCGGAGCCGGATCCATGACGCTGACGAACCACGGCTCGTCGACCTCGTCGGTCAGCCGTTCGGTCGCGCGCCGCGCCACGTCCGCGTCGGCACCCGTCATGTCGAGGTAGGCCTGCGACCATCGCCACGGCACGGGCTCGAGCTGCAGCGGATAAGGCGGGCGGTCGTGCGGATCGCCATACGTGAACGCGGCCAGCGCGACGTCGTGATGCGGCGCCAGCGATCTCAGCAGGTGGAACGTGCGGGTGAGGCCGCCACCGATCGGCGGAAACGGGACGCCGAGCGCCAGGACCAGGATGCGCACGGCTACCCACGGAGCCCGAGCACGCGGGGCAGGATCCGGTTGGCGTCGAAGTATTCCTCGGCAATCCGCCGGGCGGCCTGGCAATGCCGGGGGTAGTCGCGCTCGATCTCCCCCAGGGCGGCGGCGGCGTCGTCCAGCGTGCGGAACGCGAAGAGGCCCTCGCCGCACGGCAGATCCTCGGAGAAGCCCGTGTCCTGCACGACGACCGGCTTCCCGGAGGCGAGGAACGCGGCGGTCCGGTCGCTGAACCAGCCGCTCTGTGTCTTCACTTCGAGGTTCACGGCCACGCTGAACTCCCCTCGCGACCGCGCGATGTAGTCGCGGTAGGTCCAGGGTGTCGCGGTCACCGCCGCGGCATCGGCGATCCGCCAGCCGGCCGCGCGGATCGCGTCGTACGGGGCCTTGCCGCCGAGGGCAATTTCCAGGCAGGTCGCCACGCGCGACGGCAACTCGGCGATGCGCCAGAACTCCACGTCCTTCTGCCCGTACTCCACGCCGTCGTAGACGATTGGCTTGCGGGGTGACCAGCTCATCACGGTCGTGAAGCACGGGGCGTGTGGCGTGAACTGCACCGGCAGGAGGTCGAGCGCCACCGGAGGACGCAGGGGGCGCCAGTAAATGCCGTGCGTCGGGATGGGACAATCCGGCTTCCCGATGCGGACGCCGTATGAGTAGTGCTCGTGGAAGTCGACCGGTGACGCGAACGCCAGGCTGGCGCGGACATCGGGCGACATCCCGAACTGCGTGAACCCCGGGTCGGTGTCGATGAAGATGCGCCGGCGGCAGTCCGCGAATTCCTCGAGCCAGGTGACGGTCCAGAGCCCCACCAGGACGTCCGCGGTCCGGCAGATCGTCGCCATCTGGTCTTTCGGCAGGCCGTGGTACACGCCGTTCGCGTCCACGAAGCACCACCCCCGAAGCCCGAAGCGCTCGGCGTGCGCCGCCAGCTCGCCCAGGCCATACGACGGGTCGTCGCTCAACGTCTTCGTGACCGGGTTCCAGCAGGCATCGGGCCACCCGTGATGCTCGACGAAGACGACCTCGTATCCGAGGCCGCGGAGCCCCGCCAGCCAGTGCAGGATCGACAGGACGTGCCCTCCGACGGGATTGCCTGCCAGGTACCCGGCGACGATCGCGACTGGCGCCATCGCCCGGTCACAACCCTGCGCGCGACATCAGGCTCTCGACGACCCGCTCGGCGCCAAAGTAGGTCTCGGCCAGCTCCTGCGCCGCGCGGCCATGGGCGTCGTAGTCGCGTTCGATCGCGTCGATGGCGGCCAGCACGTCGTCCATGGTGGTGAAGGCGAACAGCCCGCGGCCGGTCGGAATGAACTTGCCGAAGCCGGTGTCCTCGGTGATCACCGGGCGGCCCGCGGCCAGGTAGCACGCCGTGCGGTCGCTGAACCAGCCGGTGCGAGGGCGCACGTACTGATCCCGCGCCACGGTGAACTCTCCCCGCGAGCGCTGGATGTAATCGCGGTAGCCGCTGACGCTTGCCGACAAATCGATCGAGCGTCGCTGACGCCAGCCGTGCTCCTCGAGCCGCTTCCGGGTCGGGTCGTCGACGCCGACGGCAAGCTCGAATGGCACCGAGCGTCGCAGCGGCAGGTCGAGGAACTTCTCGAACTCGCGATCCTTGGTCCAGTAGTAGCGCTCGCCTTGATACGTGACGTCCTTGCCGGTGTTGTGCCACGTCGTGATCGTCGTGTACGGCGCGCCGGCGGCGGGGTGCGCATGCCGCCAGAGGTCGACGAGGACGGGCTGGCGCGTGGGCATCCACCGGTAGCGCTCCACGGGGATGCCGCAATCCGGGTTGCCGATGTTCTCGCCGAAGGTGAAGTGCGTGTCGTGCGCGTCGAGGGCGGCGATGGTCGCCTGGTCGCCCGTGGCCACCTTCACCTGCGACGCGAACGGATCCGATTCCACGTAGATCCGCCGCGGGATCTGCAGGTGCTCCTCGTGAATCTCCTGCGCCCCGGTCACGTTCAGGAACGCATCGGCGTCCCGATAGATGCCGAGGATCTGCTCGTCGGTCATGCCGTAGCAGCGGCCTCCCGGGTAGCGGCCCCGAAACGCCCATCGCCCGCCGAAGCCGTGCGCCTCGAGCACCGGGGCCACGGCGTCCACGTTGGGGCTGGCGTCCGGTGACAGGTCGTTGAGCGCGGGATCGTAGATCCAGCGGCCGGAGTCCTCGATGTAATACGGGTCGTATCCGAGACGACGAAGCGCAAGGAGATAGTGGAGGAACTGGTAGGTCACGCCGGCCAGCGGATACCAGAACAGGATGCCGAACACGATGATGCGGCCGCGCGAGCCGCGCTCAGCACCCATGGGCGATTTCCTCGTCGGTGAGCCGCCTCACCACGCGGGCGGGATTGCCCGCCACGATGGTGAACGGCTCCACGTCGGCGGCGACGACGGATCGCGCGCCGACCACGGCGCCTTCGCCGATGCTGACCCCGGGCAGGATGCAGCTGTCGAACCCGATCCACGCCGCGCGGCCGATGCGAACCGGTCGGGCGGGCACGGTGGGGTCAATTCGTCGCGGCCGCGCGACGGGGACGCGGCGCACCACTTCCCGGCGCGTATCCGGATCGAATGGCACGCGATAGCTGTCCATCAACACGACGTTCCAGGAAATCAGGGCGTAGTCCTCGATCGTGACGTCGGCTTCGCTGATGATGCGTGCGCCGTGCACGAGGGCGTAGGCGCCCACGGTCACGCGCCCCTGTCGACCCACGTCGAACATGGTTCCCAGGTAGGTGGAGGCGCCTTCGCCAATCGTCACCGCGTCCGCCCGCTCGCTCCGGAAGAGCAGGAAGCTGAACGTCGTCTCCACGTACGCCGACTCGGCGATGGTGACGTTCACCGGGATCGTCCCACGGTACCAGTCCCACGGCAGCGTCCGGTCGGCGGCCATGCCGGTCATACGCGGCCTGCCACTTCCGCCGGATTCCCGATGACGCGCGAGCGCGGAGGGATGCTCTTCGTCACGAGCGCCCCGGGCTCGATGAACGACCCGGCGCCGATGCGCACGCCCTTCAGGATGGTCGCGTTGGGCCCGATCCACACGTCGTCTTCGATGACCACCGCTCGTTGGAGGATAGGAGGCCGCGGGCGGCCCTGGCCAAGGGGCGAGCACGCCACGGCGTCGGCGATGCGCAGCGCCGGCGCGATGGGGTGGAAGTCGGTGTCGGCGATCGTCGTGTTCCAGCCGATGACGACGTAGCTGCCGATGTGCAGCGCGAGCTCGCACAGCAGCACCGCGTTGGTGAAGTAGCAGTAGTCGCCGATCTCCACGAGGCCGTTCTCGCCCACCGCGAACTGGACGCCGTCCATCGTGCAGTTGGCGCCGATGACCAGCCCGGGCGCCTTCCGGCTGCGGAACCGCTTGAACGCCACGTCGCCCGAGATGGCGGTGCCGGGGCCCGCCTTGACGTTGTCCGGAAGCGCGCCGTGACTCCACGACGCCGGGGCAGCCGCGACCCCGGGTGCGCCACCGTCAGCCGGCATCACCGATCGACTCCTGGCGCGGACTGCATCGCCTGGTACCGCGCATACACGCCGCCGTGCCGCAGCAGCTCCGCATGCGTGCCGCTCTCCACGATCGTCCCCTTCTCGAGCGAGACGATGCGGTCGGCCCTGGCGATGGTCGACATCCGGTGGGCGATGATGATCGTGGCGCGTCCCTTCATCAGTCGTTCCAGGGCTTCGAGCAGCAACGCCTCGGTCAGCGAATCGATGGCGCTGGTGGGCTCGTCGAGAATCAGAATCGGTGCGTCCTTCAGAATCGCGCGGGCAACGGACAGCCGCTGGCGCTCGCCCCCGGACAGCGTCGCGCCGCGCTCGGCCAGCACCGTATCGTATCCCTGCGGCAGGCGCGTGATGAAATCGTGCGCGTTGGCCGCGCACGCCGCCGCCTCGACTTCGGCCATGGTGGCCTGCGGCCGTCCGTAAGCGATATTCCGGGCAATCGACATCGGCAGGAGGAATGGCTCCTGGAGCACCACGGCGACCTGCGACCGCAGGCTCTTCAGCTCGATGTCCCGCAGATCGACGCCGTCGACCGTGACGCGGCCGGTCCAGGGGTCGTGGAAGCGCGGCACGAGCCCGACCAGCGTGCTCTTCCCCGCCCCGGTCCGCCCGATGATGGCCACGGTTTCCCCGGGCCGGACGTCGAGGCTGACGTCGTGAAGAATCGGCCGCCCGGGCTCGTAGCCGAACGTCACGTGCTCGATCCGAATATGGCCCGAGAGCCGCTCGATCCGCCGTGCGCCCGGCCGGTCCTCGACCTCGCGGCGCGTATCCAGGATCTCGAGTACCCGCCGCGCGCTGCCCGCGGCGCCCTGCGTGGTGGACGGCGCGTACATCAGCGCCTCGAGGGGCCCGTAGAGCGCCGTCAGATAGGCCAGGAAGACGAGGATGCCGCCCACCGTCAGCCGTCCGTCGAGCACGCTGTGCGCACCCACCCACACGATGGCCGCGGTCCCGCACGCCGTGCCCAGGCCCGTCAACACCTTGAACTTCAGGCCAACGACGGTCGAGGCGACCGTGGCGTCCACGACGGCGTCCGTCGCGCGGGCAAACGCGCGATCGCACGCCGGTTCGTGCCCGAAGGCGTGGACGACGGGCACGGCCGACAGCGTGCGCTCGACCACGTCGTAAATGCGGGCCTCTGCCTCCTGCTGTTCGTAACTGCGCTCGAGCATGGGCGTCATGTAGCGCCGCAGGACGACGACGAGCCACGGCGCCACCGCCACCGCCACCACCGTGAGGCGCGGCTCCATCCGCCACATCACGTAGAACATTGCGACGAAGGCGATGAGCGCCGCCACGAACGGCAGGACCGCGTCCTTGACGATGACCGACACGCACCCGCAGTCGGTCGTCACCCGCCGGATGGAGTCGCCGACCGACTGGCGACTGTGGAATCTCAGCGAGAGCCGCTGCAGATGGCTGAACAGATCCGTGGCCAGGTCGTAGACCATCCGCTGCCCGAAGCCGATGTTGGCGTACGACACCGCCACGCCGAGGGCCCAGCCGAGGAGGAAGAGGAGCACGGTAGCGGCGATGCTCCACCCGATGAGCCCTTCCCGGGTGTCGCTGCCGGGTAACACGGCGGCGAGGCCGGCCAGCGCCGGCGACAGCGGCAGGTCGCCGAGGCCGTAATCGACCAGCACCTTCATCGGCCATGGCTTGAGCAGGTCGAGGCCAACCTTCGCGACCATCGTCGCCAGCACCGCCACCAGGCCACCCCAGCGGCGGAGTGCGTATCGCGTCAGCCACCCGAGCAGGCGGACCGCGCCCGTATCGACGGTCGACGCGGGCTGTGCGACCACCGCGGCGTCGGCGCCCACGTCTAGGCCACCGCCCCCGCCGGCTCCCGGAACTGCCGGTCGTGCATCTGGCTGTACCGCCCCCCACGCCCGACCAGGATGCCGTGGGCACCCTGCTCCACGACCCGGCCATCCTCCAGGACCACGATCTTCGCGGCGTTACGGATGGTCGAGAGTCGGTGGGCGACGATGAACGTCGTGCGGCCATGCATCAGCCGCTGCAGCGCCTCCACGATCGCGTGCTCGGTCTCCGCATCGAGCGCGCTCGTGGGCTCGTCGAGGATGAGGATCGGGGCGTCCTTGAGCAGCGCGCGCGCGATCGCGATCCGCTGGCGCTCGCCTCCGGATAGCGTCCCGCCACGCTCGCCAAGGATCGTGTCGTATCCATCCGGCAGGGCCGCAATGAAGTCGTGGGCGTTGGCGTCGCGGGCCGCCGCTTCGATGTCGCTCCGCGCGGCTCCCGGTCGCCCGAGGCCGATGTTCTCGGCGATGCTGACCGGGAAGAGAAACGGCTCCTGGAGAACAATGGCGATCTGATCGCGCAGGCTGTTGAGGGACACGTCCCGCACATCGCGCCCGTCGATCAGGATTCGGCCGGCAGCGGGATCGAAGAAGCGCGGGATGAGACCCACGAGCGTACTCTTCCCCGCGCCGGTGGCGCCGACGATGGCGACCGCTTCCCCGGCTTCGGCGGTAATGCTCACGCCGCGCAGCACGGGCTGGTCGGGGCGATACCCGAAGACCACGTCCTCGATGGTCACCTGGCCACGCACGCGCGGCAGCGGCGCGGCGTCACGCTTCTCCGGCACGCCCTCGTCCGCCGTGAGCACGTCCATCACGCGATCGATGCTCGCGCCGGCGCTCTGCACCGCGGTGTACATGGCGGCGAACGCCGACAGCTGCCACTGCAGCGTCGCGAGGTAGGACAGGAACACCAGCGTCGTGCCGACCGTGAGCCGGCCATCCAGCACCCGCATCGCCGCCGCCCACATGACCAGTGCCGTTCCCACAGCCGTCACCAGGCCCGACCCGAGTCCGTATGCGCTGCCAACGAAGGCGCTGCGCTGATGCGTCCGGATCGCCGCGCTGGCCAGCTCCTGGAACCGGCGCTGCTCGTCGTCTTCGCGGGTGAAGGCCTGGACCACCGACACGCCCGTGAGGGTCTGGTGGACGTGCGCCTGGATGCGGGTCTCGACATCCCGGCGGGCGTGCGCCGCCTCGCGGATGGGGCGCCCGAAGAACCAGGCCGCGGCCGTCATGAACGGCGCGACGCCGAGTGCGAGGAGCGTCAGGCCCGCATCCAGCCGAATCATCACGAGCACCATCACCGCCGTGGTCACCAGCGCATGGCCCGGCGCGAACAGCAACGTGTTGACAATCGAGTGAACGCACCAGGCGTCCACCGCGATTCGGCCCATCGAGTCACCAACCGGGTGCCGGGTGTGGGCGCGAAGCGACCGTCGCTGCACGCGTGCGAACAGGTCGCGCGCGAGCTGGTAGACCATGCGCCGCCCCACCCTGGTCCACTGCAGCGAGAGGACGACCTCCACCGCACTGTTCACGACGAAGAGCAGGAGGCCGACGAGCACGACCCAGCCAAGCAGCCCCCCGGGGGTTCCGGCCCACGGCAGGCGCTCGATCGCGGCGAGGGCACCACGCATCGGCGTGTCGCCGAGCACGTGATCGACGAGCACCTTGATCGGCCAGGGCTGCAACACCGACAGCGCGGTGCTCAGGAGGGTGGTTGCGACAATCGTCACCCAGCCGCGACGGTAGGGGGCGGCGTAGCGGCACAGCCGCCGGTAACTCCGCATGCGGCTCGTCGACGTGTCCGCATCAGTTCGCATGCCGGGTAGCCGAGGTGAGCCGGGGCAGGGGCGCGGCCGTGAGCTGGGTCGGCTGGTCGAGCAGCCGCCGACCCAGCGGGGATCCGCTGCCCAGTACCGGCAAACGCGCGGCGACTCTGGCGGCCGCGGCCCCGAGCGGGCTCGCCCCTGAATCGAGCAGGACTCGGGCGATCACCTCGTCGGCCAGCGCGACGGTCGCCGCCGCATGCCAGGCGGCCCGAACCATCAGGGCCGTCACGATCGCTATCGGCGCGGCGATCAGCCAACCGCCGGAGGAAGCGCTGGCCAGCGAAAGGATGAGTGCGGTGAGTGAGGCCACCGACGCGGCAAAGAACGGGGTCACCCGCAGGCGGCGCGCGACGCGGACGAGCACGCGCCCACGCTCGTGCTCCTCGACGAGCACCTGCACGTCCAATCGCCCCCACCGGCCGAGTTGCAGGCTGACGTCCCTGCCCAGGTGCCAGGCCCCGTCGATCTCCAGCGCGGTCGCGATGCGCGTGCTGCGCAGGCGCTCGACCATCCGCGTCAGGAGAGCCTCCCGCGCCAGCCACGCCTCGGACCAGAAGCTCAGCGCCTGACGGCGCGCCGCAGAGAACGAGAGCACGTCGGCGATGTGGTGCCACGCGGGCGCCGGGGTGGAGTGGTCGTGCGCCAGTTCGAACTCGGGGGACATGAGCACGCCGCGCAGCCGGCCTCTCGCCCGCGCGAGCGGCTGCAGGAAATGCAGCCATGCAATCAGCGCGCGCGTCACCACGCGCGACGTGGCGAGCGATTGGCCCGGCAGGGGCGGCAGCGCACGAATGTCCGATGCGAGCGCATGCCGCCAGCACCGGGCAATCGTCGTCGCCAGGGCCAGCAGACCGGCGACCGCAACGGTCGCGCCGAGCCCCGCCGAGCTCGAGCGCCAGACGAGCAGGCCCGCCAGGAGGAGCACGAGGGCGCCGACCTGCCACGTCACCGTATGCGGCGCGAACAGGAGCGGCGGGGCGTCGGTGCGATACACCGACGGAAACGGCGCCGTCCCCCACGGCCCCGCGTTGACGCGCGTGCTGAAGAGCGACCGCACGAACGGCAGCGGGCTGTAGACGTGCCCGCGCCACTGGATGCGCGAGCCGACGAACTTGTCGGGGTGGTGGGGCTGCAGCCACACCTCCCCTTCCCCGTACCCGACCTGCTGCCGCCAGTAGGCGCCAATCGAGGCGCGGTGGTGATGCCAGACGAGCGCGGACGGCGCGAAGCCGATCTTCCAGCCGGGCGCCTGCAATCGCCAGCAGACGTCCACGTCGTCGCCGGCCCGGAGGTAGATGGGGTTGAACCCGCCGATGGCGAGCAGCGCGTCGCGCCGTACGGCCATGTTGCAGCCAGGCACGTGTTCCGCGATGCGGTCGTCGAAGAGCACGTGCGTGGGCCCGCCGGGCGCGCGCGCCACGCACTGCGCGACCCACGGATCGTCAGCGGGAACGACATTGGGTCCGCCGGCCGCGACGACATCGGAGGTCAGGAACGGCTGGACGAGGTATGTGAGCCAGTCCGGATCGACGCGCACGTCGGCATCGGTGTAGGCCACGATGGTGCCCGTGGCAGCGGAGAGGCCGATGTTCCTGGCGGTGCTCAATCCGTTGTTGGGCGTCGTGATCAGGCGCACGTGCGGATAGCGCCGGGCGATCGCCTCGGTGTTGTCCTTCGAACCGTCGTTGACGACCAGGACTTCGTAGTCCGGGTAGGTCAGCGTCCCGAGCGACACGAGGCAGTCGTCGAGCGTGTCCGCGGCGTTGTACGCGCAGACCACCACCGACACCCTGGGCCAGGTGCCTCGTTCCGCCGGAGAAAACGGCGCGTCCGCAAACACACGCGCGAGGGCCTCCGCCGCCGGCTTCGGGCGGCGCTCGTGATCCACGAGGCCGAAGGCCCAGTCGTCCACCGCCTGCCCGCCGCGCCACCATTCGTCCGTCCACGCAAACGCGATGGCGCCGCAGGCCCCCTCGGCAAACGCCGCCCGAACCTGCATGGCGGTGAGTGCGGCCTGTCCGTCGAGTCCCTCGCGAATGCTGTCGGCGCCCGCTTCGGACAAGAGCAGCGGGAGGTTGCCGGCCACGTGCTGCAGGCGCGCGAGGTAGCGGCGGAGGTTGGCCTCGCGGTGCAGGTATACGTTGAAGGCGCAGACGTCGAGAAACGGCAGTTCGAGGTATTCCGTCGGCGGGAAGTTCACATACGTGAACAGCGTGTCCGGCGCCGCGGCCTTGGCATCCTCGTACATCTCCCGCAGGAAGCGCTCGACGCGTGCCTGCCCGTGCCACCGAACGACGGACGCCGGGATCTCGTTGCCGAGCGAAACCATCAGCACCGCCGGATGATCGCGAAGCTGCGTGACGCCGCCGGTCACGTCGCGGAGGATGTCGCGGCGCGTGCGTGCTTCATCCAGAAAGGCCACGTGCTGCGACCACGGGATTCCCACCATCACGCGCAGCCCTGCGCGCGCGGCTTCGTCGAGCATCGCCTGGCTGGGCAAGGTGTAGGTGCGGACGGTGTTGATGCCGTATCGGCGCATCAACGCGAAGTCCTCGGCCACCCGGCTCATCGGGGGGAACTGGGCGCCTCCGGCATCGGGCGCGAAGGTGCCGTAAGACACTCCTTTGGTAAGGAACTTCTCTTCTCCGGCAAAAAGAGACTTCCCTCGGCTCTGGACCCGGTTCGACAACATGTGCTTCCTGTTTCCGCAGGAGACACTGCGTGAATCGTGCCAGCGGCGGACTCCGAGCGAATCCCGGGAGTAAAGGCGTTGTGAGCCGTGCGCCGTCGGTTTGGTCGAGCCAGATCGTGTAAGAAGTTCACGATTCGCAGCGGCTGTGCTGTGCGTCGCCGGGTTTCTCAGTTCGCGGAAGGCACCCCGAATCGGAGCTCGGCCAGGGCGGGCCCCCTGTCAGGTCCACCACCCAGCCCGGCGGCAAGGCCGCAGAGGTGACACCTGCCGAGCGGGGCGTCCCGCGAGCCTCGCGGTGTTCCGGAGGCGGAAGGCCTCCACGGTCAACAGGGGCAGCGCACGCGACGAGCAGAGGTCGGCGCTGCAGGTAAGGGTCGCGCAGCAGGAGAAGGGCATCGCCTTCCTGATGGGCGAGATCGCCGCCCGGGAGCGGACGATACGCGAGCGGGAGGAGGGCATCGAGTGGCTCCGCGGCGTCGTCCGCGACAAGGAGTCCACGGTCGCCGAACTCGAGAAAGGGGCGGAATGGCTGCGGAAGGAGGTCCGTGAGCGGGGACCGCGTGATTGAGGCGCTGCGCGCGGGTGCCGCGCCCGCGCGGAACCGAACCGAGCCGTAGCCCGCGTCGGTCCCGCCTCCGCAACGTTACGCAGGCTGCCGCAGTCGACCGGTATGCGGCTGTCCGGGGGGGCGCTCCCCCGCGCTCAGGTCGTGATAGAGGAATGCCCGGTAGCTCTCGACCAGGGCCGAGTCGTTGCACCCGAGGAGCGTCCCCCCGCACAGCCGCCGCATCGCGGCATTCGCGGTAAAGAACTCGTCACCGGGAATCCCTGCGTGCTCGAGCAGCAGCGAGCCCAGGAAACCGACGTCGAGGACCGGAGACGAGCCGGCGGGCACCGCGTCGCGGCCAGGGCCCCTGATGGCGAAGCGCGTCAGGAAGCGAGGATCGTCCAGCCCTCGAATGAGAGGCACCTCGCCCTCGAAGTTGGGTTGATGATCGCCGAAGTAGGTGAAGAGCAGGTCTCGGCCGGTCTCCTGCAAGGCCGTATCGAAACCCATGGTGTCGAGGCTGAGCTTCTCCATTCTGGCCAGCCAGTCGGAGAACCGACCCGCCATCGCCCGGTGGAGGGAGCTCCGATCGAGTCCGAGCGCCGGCTCGTGCGATGCGTCGTACGGGCCGTGCTGGATCATCGACAGCATGTACAGGAATACGGGCTCCGATCGTGACCGTGACAGGATCTGGAGCGCGTAGGAGAACAGGTCGCGATCCTCGACGATGTTCGTGACCAGCGACTTGTTCCCCCATTCCGGAAAATCCATCGGGGTCAGGATTTCGTCGAAACCGAGGTCCTTGTAGGCCGACTCGGCGTTGTAGAAGGTCCTGTCCACGGGGAACAGGACGATACAGCGATAGCCGTGGCGCTGGAGCAGCCTCGGCAGGCTGAAGCGCAGGTGCGAAGTCACCGTGTAGAAGACGCCTTGGCCGGCCGCACCGAAGTCCTTGTGGGTCAGCCCGGTCAGCAGGGCGAACTCACTCAACCAGGTACTGCCTCCCCAGGTCGGCACGCGCAGCCATCCGCTCTCGAGGGTTCGCGCATCGGGCTCGTGCATCGCGAGCGCCGGCAGGCTCACACCGTTGAAGTCGAAGATTCGGGGGTCGGTCGCGGATTCCTGCAGCCACACCACGATGTCGGGCGGTCGAGACGAGGCGCGCGGCGCCCTGACCGGAAGCCGTGCCGCGCGCTCCAGGAAGAGCCGGCTGTCACCGACCACGGTCGGCGGGCGGTATCTCAGGGACGCGGTCGAGAAGAGCAGGTTCGCGAAGTGGCCGTATGTGTTGAAGCCGAAGGGATCGAACTCATGGGAGTGGCGAACGGCGACGTCGAACGCGATGAGTCCGGAGGCCAGCACCAGGGCGCCCAGGCGTGCCGGCCATCCGAGCGGCGGGGCTTCGGGAAGCAGCAGCCAGCTGAGCGCGAGGCCCAGGGCGCACGCCGCGGCGAAACCTGCCATGAACGGATAGAGGCGCACCACGAACCAGTTGGCGCGGTCCAGCATCATGCCGATGTCTGCCACCGTCCACGTGTCCGACGTGTACTTCCACTTCAGCCAGTGGAGGCGCTGGAGAACGAAGACGAGCGCGGTCCCCAACCCGAAGCTTTTCCAGGGCTGGCCGGTCACCGCCATCAGCAGAGCGACGGGCACCACCCAGAAGGACAGGTTGATGACCACGACGATCCAGTTGGGACGACGCCGCAGGCAGATGTGTGCAACCCAGGCGCTCATGAAGCTCACCGCCCCCACGGCGGCGGTGTTGAGCACGAGCCAAACGACGTCCATCAAGCCGGGATTGTCCCCCATCAGCGCGCGCCTGTTGGGACACGATATCCCGCGCGACGCCTGACTGTCGACCTGCGGTCTCCTCTCATCGCCGTTCGCGCCGCGGACCGCCGGTCGGCGAGGGACCCCGGTCCGCTGGCCTGCGGCTGCGCTAAGCTGAATGCTTCGGCGCGCGTGCCTGGTGGCACACGTGGGCCAGGGTTGCGCCGGGCCCGCGATGGCCGAGCCAGGGGACGAGGGACGAGGGAGATGACGACCGCGCCGAGAGCCGCGCGCACTCGAAGAACCTGCATGCTGGCGTACTGGGACTCGCCAACGGCCCTTCCGCCGATGGTCAACCACGGCGTCTCTCTCGCGGCGGCCGGCTTCGACGTCGAGCTCATCTGCCTGGCGCCGCACTCCACGCCCGCAAGCCCCGAGGCGCAGGCGCCCGGCCTCCGGCTCACCCGCCTTCGCATCCGCTCGCGCCGCGTGTTCCACGCCCTCTTCGGCACCGCCACCGCCCGGCGCGGCCTGGCGGCCGTGCAGTACGTGTCGTCGTACGTCGAATTCGTGACGAAGGCAGTGGTGGCCGCGCTCCGATCCCGCGCCGACGTGTACGAGGCCAACGACCTGCCGCCGCTGCTGCCCGCGGTGGTCGCCGCGAAACTGCGCGGCAAGCCGGTGGTGTATCGCACTCACGAGCTGTGGTCCGAGGCCAGCCCCAACGTGCGTTTCGCCGGCTTCTGGCGGTTCATGGAACGCCGCCTCGTGCCGAGATGCGATTACGTCGTGACCCCCGAGGAGAACCGTTCGCGCATCTACGAGGTCGAACTCGGCGCGCGGCGGCCGCCGCTCACCGTTCGGAACTGCCCGCCCTATCGTCCGCCGATCGCCAGCAGCCGGCTGCGCGACGAATTGGACCGGCGTGGCATTCGGTGCACCACCATCGTGCTCTACCAGGGGCTCGTCGACTCAGGGCGGTGCATCGAGGAGATTGCCGAAGCAACGCGATTCTTCGATGACGGCGTCGTGCTCGTGGTCATGGGGAGCGGGTACGGCAAGTGGGCCAGCCCGGCCACGGCGCTCGCCGGGTACGAGCGCATCGTCGTCCTCCCGCCAGTGCCCTACCAGGAGTTGTTGCCCTACACGGCGTCCGCGGACATCGGGATGCTGCTCTATCGCAACGACTGCAGGAACAACTACTACTGCGCACCGAACAAGCTGTTCGAGTACATGATGATGGGGCTGCCGATGATTGCCGCCAACTACCCCGGGATGGTGCCGCTCGTGGAGGGCAACGGCGTCGGACTGTGCATCGACCCGGAGTCGCCCCGCGCGATTGCCGACGCGGTGAACCGCCTGGCGGCCGACCCGGACCTTCGTGAACGGATGCAGGGCCACGGCCTTCGGCTGTCGAAGGACCGATATAATTGGGAGATTGAGTCCGCTCCGCTGCAGCAGCTCTACGACTCACTGGCGTCTCAGGACGCCCACTGACGCGGACCGGTGCGGACGGTGAGTGACACCCGGTCACCAGGCGTTCAACACGCCGCGCCGGCGAGCGCTCGGGACGATTCCCACCCCTCGCAGCTCCCTGTCGCGCACAGCCGGGCCCAGAACGCGCTGTACCTCGGCCTCGGGCAGGCTGCGACGACCGCGCTGGCGATTCTCCTGACGGGCGCCCTCGGCCGCTGGCTCGGGGCCGCCGACTACGGCATTTACTATGTGCTGCTCACGATGTCCACGTCGGCCTACCTGCTCATGGAGTGGGGCCAGTCCCTCTGGGTCGTACGCGAGACCGCCCGTGCACCTGAGCGAGCCGGCGAACTGCTGGGTACCGCCCTGGCTTTTCGGGTGGCCATCGCAGCAGTCTCGACCATCCCTCTCGGACTGCTCGCCCTGGCGCTCGGCTACGGCGCGCGCACGACCTGGCTGCTCGTCCTGCTCGTCCTGGCCAGTGTGCCGTTGTTCCTGGCGCAGGGTTACGGGATCGCGTTCCGGGCGGCTGAACAGATGGGACGGGACGCCGCCGTGTCGGTGGCGAACAAGGCGATCGTCTTCGGGATCGCGCTTCCCATGCTCGCCGTCGGCGGGGGCATTCCCGGCGTCATTCTCGCCCAGGCCCTGGGCGGCGGTGTGGCGCTCTTCGTGGCACGCGCCCTTTACCCCGGCGTGAATACCCAGCCGCTCAGCATGTCCCGCCAGACCGCGCGCGCGATGGTAATCGGCGGTCTTCCAGTGCTGTCCATGGCCATCGCGGGAGCGGTGCAGCCCTACCTGGATGCCGTCATCCTCTCGAAGCTGGCTCCGGCCACGGCGGTTGGCTACTACGGCGCCGCCCGGAACATCATCGGCACGCTGCTCGCGCCGGCCGTCATCCTGGCGACGGCCTCATACCCGCGCCTGGCCCGCGTAGCCCACCACCCGTCGGTGCTCCCTCGAGAGGTGCAGGCCGCGCTGCGCCCCCTGCTCTGGCTCGGGGCGCTCGGCGCGACGGGGACATTTCTCTTCGCGGAAACGGCAGTGACCCTGATCTACGGCTCCGGCTTCGCTCCGGCCGCGACAATCCTCCGGGTCTACGCCCCCGTGCTCTTCCTGGTGTTCATCGACATCCTGCTGGGAAACACGCTCTATGCGGCAGGGGCCGCGGTGGGCTTGGCCGTCGTGCTCGCCGTGAAGGTGCTGGTGTCGGCCGGCCTCAGTCTGGTTCTCGTCCCGATCCTGCAGGCGCAGACCGGCAACGGCGGGATTGGAATCGTGCTCTCTTTCGCAGCGAGTGAGCTGGTCGTCCTGTCGGGAGTGCTCGTGCTCCTGCCTCGAGGAACACTCACGGGCGCGGCGGCCGTGGACACGGCTCGCGCC
>Ga0209706_10000129_pt1 | contig 37294 bp, 37 predicted proteins | sample PPLLaktember2015_6_FD_187263 | JGI IMG/M metagenome (GOLD analysis project Ga0209706, IMG submission 187263) | Freshwater sediment microbial communities from Prairie Pothole Lake near Jamestown, North Dakota, USA - PPLs Lake P8 Core (1) Depth... | ecosystem: Environmental > Aquatic > Freshwater...
CACCGCAGCCTCGGGGCAGAATCGGTTGCGGCGATTGAAGACCTGCTGGAGCATCCATCTGCCTGTCAGATTCTGGCGACGCAATAAGGGAGACCTACTGCGCTCGTCCTGTCACGATATGTGAAACTTAATTTGTTCGTCTTGTTCCTTTGTTATATTAAAGCGTGATCCGGGAAATTTTTTACCAATCTTCCATTGAGGCCATGCATGAAGCTGGATGTCATTATCGACAGCAAGACCCAACGCATCGATGTTCCGCAGGACATACTGGATGAGGGCGAGGCATTCTTCCAGAAGATGGATCGCGACATGGACAGTGGCTGGCAGATGGGGCCCGAGTTTGTCGAATCCCCGAATACCGCACAACGCTGCCAGATTGCCGCCAACAAACTGCTGATTTCGGTCAGCGCCCAGAACAAACTGCTGATAGAGCTTATGGCCGGCTACATTCTCAAGCGCTTGCCGGGCGTCCAGACAGTGGAGATCGACACCGGCGGCGAAATGCTGAACACCGAATTCATCTTCGAGGAAAATGTGCGATCTGCGCCGCGCCCGGTTGGTGCAAACCGCCCACTGACCGCAATGAACGAAGCCGAGGCCAGGACCAAGGCAGAAAACGACGTCAGTCAGGTGTACAAGGTCGGCAAGGCCTTCCGCTTTGCGGTCCTCGATCATGCCAGCGGTCGCTGGGTGGAATCACCCTTCAGCCCGACCGAGGAACAGGCAAAGCAGCTGCGCGCCGAAGCCTGCGCGCGCCTGGCTGAAAAGTTCATGCACGCCTGAACCTGCCAGCCGCGTTTGACGCGTCTGCACGCGGCTGGCGATAATCCGCAGTCCATCCCGGCATCACCCCACCTGCTCCCCGATGCGAGAAGTCAAACCGTTCAGCTTCGTTTACGAGATTCCAAACTCCCTCCCGGATGACATCTGCCGCGAAATGATCCGCCGTTTTGAGGCGAGCCAGGATCAGCAGTACGCCGGGCGGATCGGCCAGGCAGGCGCTGAAGAAACATCCATCAAGAAAACCACCGATCTGCGCATCAGCGGCCGGCAGGATTGGAAAGATATCGATGCCATTCTCATGCAGTCGCTCAGCAAGCATTTCAGCGCCATCGCCCAAATGTTTCCGTTCTTCGCCGCGAATCGCTTCAAGGACCTGGGTTACAACATGCAGCGCTACCGGGAGGGCGAGTATTACCATTGGCATGTGGATGGCGGCCCGGGCGAATTCAGCCAACGCCAACTGGTGGCAATCTGGTACCTGAACGATGTTCCCGGACCGGGCGGAGAAACCGAATTCCCGCTGCAGGAGATACTGGTCAGACCGGAAACCGGCAAGCTCGTGCTGTTCCCGCCCTTCTGGACGCATCCGCACCGCGCCGTGACGATGGCGCAAGGTGTCAAGTACATTGCCACCACCTGGATCTGCTTCGCCTGATGGGACACGACACTGCGCGCTCCACGCGCCGGGCCAGGTAGTCCATGCTCGCCCTGATCGCGCTCACGATCGTCTGCATCCTGACCTACACGTTCGAGATCGTATTTGGCCTGGCCGGCACGGTAATCCTGCTCACGATTCTGACCTGGCTATACGATGCCAAGACCCTGGTCATTTACTCGGCGATGCCGCAGATTCTCGTCGCCAGCATTGGCCTGCTGCGCTCGCCGCGCACAGTTCGCCTCGACGTATTGGCCGGCATGCTGGTTTTTGCCGGGCTGGGCGCGGTGGCCGGGCTGTATCTCTTTTATCAATTTCCATTGCCGCTGTTCCAGTTGCTGCTGGCGACCACCATCACCCTGTTCGGAATCTATCTGGTCGTTTCGCCGAACCGATTCCGGCTCACGCCGGTGCTGGCGCGCTCGCTGGATACGCTCGCCGGCTTTTCCGCCGCGCTGTTCGGCATCAGCGGGCCGGTCACCATGACCCGTTTGATGGCCACATTCTCCGACAAGACGATGGTTCGCAATTATGCCTTTGCGTTTTTCCTGTCGCTGAACCTGTTCCGCGTCGGTGGTTACCTGCTGAACGGCACGTTCACCCAGCCGATCCTGGAGATGATGCTGATCTCCGGTCCGTTCATCGCCGTGGCGCTGTGGCACAGCCATCAACTCCACTTTCACGTGAATGAAAAGTTGTTTCGCCGCGTGGTCGCCTGGGTGGTCCTGTTCGGCGGGCTGTCGCTCTTCTTTCGCTGACCGCAAGGCATGTTCATGTCGCCCTACTCTCTTCACTCATTCGTCTTGCCATATAATAATGAACGGACGAACGAGGCAGAGCTTCAGATATAATGACCGCCAGATTCACATTCCCTGCATAAGACGAGGCTGCCCGTGCTGCTCCGGATTCCTTCAGTACTAGACCGCGGTGAGCTGGAGGTGGTGCGACGCATGCTGACCGGCGCTCCATTCGTGGACGGCAAGCTATCCGCCGGGCAGGTTGCCAAACGCGTCAAGCACAACCAGGAAGTGGACCGGCGCGCGCGCGAACTCGAACAGCTCAACAACCTGGTCATGGGCAAGCTGGTGCAACACCCGGTCTACCGCAGCGGCGCTCTGCCGCTACGCGTCGCCGCACCCTACTACGCGCGTTACACGCCCGGCATGCGGTACGGCGATCATGTGGACGATCCGGTCATGGGTGCGGACGGCACACTCTACCGTTCCGATGTTTCCATCACGGTCTTTATCAGCGATCCAGCGGAGTACGATGGCGGCGAACTGGTGATCAACACTCCGTTCGGCGAGCAACAGGTGAAGCTGCCGGCCGGCGATGCCGTGATGTATCCTTCCTCCAGCCTGCACCGCGTGGCCGAGGTGGCCCGCGGCGAACGGCTGGTGGCCGTCACCTGGCTGCAAAGCCTGGTGCGCGATCCGGCGCGGCGCGAGCTCTTGCACGAACTCAACAGCGTGCGCGAACGCATGCTCGCGAACACACCGGAGACAGAGGATGCAAAGTTGATCAACAAGACCTACGTTAACCTGGTGCGCATGTGGGGTGATCTGTAACGTCCCGCACGGAACTTCACCTCACCAACCATCTCAACTCATATGCCCAATCAGCCGACAAAAGATCTTCCCGTGTGGTGGTGGGCGGGCATTCCCGCCGCGATGCTGCTCCTGACGTTGTATGCCTACTTCACCTCGGCGGATTTGATGACCCTGCTGCTTCGCCGCGACGAGCATCCGGACGGTGGCGGAATTGCCGAGAATGGCACGGCTCTGATTCTGCTTCCCGGCATCGTCGCCGGCATGGTGATTCTGCGCCATTACCGCGACCGGCTTCCGTTGTGGCTGGCCGGCTGGCTGCTGGGCTGGATACTGGCCTGTGTGTATTTTGCCGGCGAAGAGGCAAGCTGGGGCCAGCACTATTTTCACTGGGCGGCGCCAGAAACCTTGCAGGGCCTCAACGATCAAAACGAAACCAACCTGCACAACATCGGCACCTGGTTTGACCAGAAGCCGCGTGCCTTGGTGGAATTGTGGGTCGTGTTTGCCGGCCTGCTGGCACCGCTGATCCGGCGCTTCCGGCCTCGATCCCTGTGGGCGGATCGCGACGGGGTACGCTGGTTCTGGCCGACCGCGATCGGCGTTCCGACCGTGTTCGCGTTCCTGTTTTCATTCGTGGTGGCGCTGGCCGCCAAGAAAACCGGCCGCGTCGATTTGCACCAGCTCGGCTCCAATGAATTGCGCGAGTTTTACATTGCCGTATTTCTTTCCGGCTATCTTCTCTCGCTTTGGTACCGGTTGCGCCAGACGGCAACCTGAAAGGAGGCATGGCATGAAAACCCCCAAAGACAAATCGGACGCCGAGTGGCAGGCCGAGCTGACGGCCGAGGAGTATCGCGTCGCCCGCCAGCACGGCACCGAACAGGCCTTCACCGGCAAGTACTGGAACAACAAGGACAAGGGAACGTATCGCTGCACCTGCTGCGGCGCGGAGCTGTTCAGTTCCGAAACAAAATACGATTCCGGCAGCGGCTGGCCGAGTTTCTGGACTCCGCTGAAATCGGAAAACATCGGTGAGAACGAAGACACGAGTCATGGCATGCGCCGTGTCGAGGTCCATTGCAACCAGTGCGGCGCGCATCTCGGTCACGTATTCCCCGACGGGCCGGAACCCACCGGCCTGCGCTACTGCATCAACTCCGCGTCGCTCAAGCTGGAAAAGAAATGATCTGCGTCGAGTAACGGCAAGAGACTTTGTCTAGCCGCGGTCGGAATCGGTCAGACCGCTCAATCGCCGTGTCGCGGTGACAGTAACGGTTTCGAACGCATCGCGCAGATTGCGCATGACCTTGTTGGCGGAGAATTTTTCCGCTTCTTCCAGGCGACGTTGCTTGTCGAGCGTGGACAGAACAAGTTCGAGACGCACGGCATTGGGAAAGTAGTGCTGCGCAAGCCTGGCCAGCGCGTCCGGCTGCGCGGGTGTCATGCGCGGCAGGGTGAACGCCAGGGTCGTGGCGCGTTCGATCTGCACGCTCGAAAAGACCGGCCAGAGAAGCGTCTGCACCTCGCGCTTCACGCGCTTGCGAATCTGCGCGGCGACCGCCTTCACCGTGCCGATCAACTCCGGATCCATGTCCGGCTGGTCTTCGAAATAGTCGAGCGCCGGATAATAGCCAAGCCTCTGCGCGCGTACGATCGCGTCCACGCGTTCGGCGAGCGTACGGCCCAGATCCCTCTCCGCTGCGCTCAGCAGCGCCTCAAGCCGCTCCGGGGCCATCACCACTTGGAGGGTGAGCGCCACCGGCACGATACGAAGCGTGCCCGGATTATCCATGCGCAGGGCGGCGCAGCGCCGCAATCTGTGTCAGCACGGCGCGGATAACCGGCTCGATCTTGCGACGCATCAACGAGCCGGATGCGCTGCTGTGCGCAAAGATCGGTGTCACCACCGCCTCATCCATGCGCGCCAGCACATACATGGCCAGAAGTTCTGGGCGCAGCTCCGGAATGGCGGTCAGAATCTCGCGAGCGACGGGTGCCTCGTCAAGTGTGCGTGCGGCCTGCTCGAGGATCGTGGCAACGTCCTGCATCGGTTCGCCGGGTTCGCGCAAGAAAACAAAATAGCGGCTCAGAACATTGAGCAGGGCCACGACCGCATCCTGGCTGGAAAGTTTGTGCAGCACCTGCTCGCAGGTGGCAAGGAAGGACTGGCCCGGGATATCCAGCGCCCGAAGCAGCAGTGCGGCAAGCGGGTCGTGACGCGTCGACAAATGCATCAGTGTCGCGCGCAGCGGTTCAAGATCGGCGCGCGCCGGTATGGGCTGCGGCAGGCTGTCCGGTTCGGCCTCGAGAAAGCCGATGCGATACGCATTTAGCGTTGCCCCTTTCTCCCACAGACGCTGGCGCACCTCTGGGCCGATGAGTCCTGGCTGCAACACCAGGCGCACCGTGTCGATGATGAGGTGTGGCTCGCTCTCGAACGGCAGATGCTCGATGAGGTGATCGGCCAGCACCCTGCCCATCTCGCCCTGCACGACAACCTCGCACGCAAGCATGCGCCGGGCATTTTCGGAACTCGGATCGACCCACCACGCGCGCCGCGCAATCTCCTGCGTGAGTCCGGGCGCGCACACGACGGCCGCAATGGCCTCGGGCTCGCCCAGCATCAGGAGCCGGGCGAGATTGGCATCGCGCGCCTGGCCCATGCGCGTCCAGCGGTTGAGGTGCACCGGATAGCCGCCCGGCGATCCGAGCGCGTAGGAGGACAGGAACTCGCGTACCGCGCGCAGATACTGATCGGACCTTCCAGTCGGGCTGAGCTGCACCTTGGCCTCGCCGCGCGCCGACAGGCCGAACACGGTCAAGGTGCGCTCATCGATGCGGATCGCCTCAACATTGTTGATGAGCACGTTGAGACGCAACGTGTCTTCGCTGGAAAGCTCAAGCATCATTCAAGTTCCTAGCAAGCCCGCAAGTTTTTAGTAACGGGAAAAACTCAACGCAAAGACGCAAAGACGCGGAGGACACAAAGTATTTTCACGTTAAACCCATTCAGATCAGACCTACTTTGCGTCTTGGCGCCTTTGCGTTGAGTTGTATCACAGCGCGTTCCGATGCTGACGAATCTCAATTGAGCTGGACGCGCTGGCCCCACGGCACCGGGGTCCTGCCCTTCACCAGCCACAGCACCGGATATGCCGGCTCGTGCGCGGGAAACTCGCCCTGCGCATCGGTGAAGTAAACGAGCAGGTCGGGTTGGCGATCCTGCCGATCGGACCAGGCGAACGGCGGCAGGAAACTGGTACCACCGCCACCTTGGAACGCGCGCGGCAGCTTGAGCTCCTCCCACGCCTCAACCAGCCACGGGCTGTCCGGGGCAAGCTCGGTGTCGCAGGCGAGCAAGGTAATGCGCGCCTGTATTTGGCCTTTGATGGCGTTCACCTCGGCGAGAAATTCATTGAGTTCCACCTCGGTGATCGAGCCGCTGGTGTCCAGCGCCACCGTCAATTCGAGATGGTGGCTGCGCAGGCTCGGCAGGATCGCGTCACCCTCGCGCCGTGATGGGCGCATATAACTGTAGTCGTCGCGCGCGATCGCGGTCATGTAGCGCGCCAGCAACATGCGCCACGGCAGCTGTGGTTGCAGCAGATGGTCAACCAGGCGCGCCATGCTGCCGCCCAGCTTGCCGGCCTGCTGCGCCTGCTGTGCGGCGCCCGCCAGCCGTTGCTGCCACTGCACGGTCAGGTTGTCTCGTTCTGTCGCGGACAGCGGTGGAGGCTGAGAAGCGCCGCTTTCACTGGAGTTCTGCTCGCTCTGCGGTGCCACGCCGGCAGTATTTTGTTCGTTCGCGGATGCGCTTGAGTGTTGCGGCTTCGGTGGTGGCGGGTTGGGTTGATTTTGACTGCCGCCGTGCCCGCCTTCGGCATCGTCATAGGCATGTTGATCGAGGGTCTCCTCCTCGGTGTCGTCCTTGATGTACGGGTAGATCTCCTCCGCGGTCATGTCCTTGAACTCGTCGAGCAACAGCGTACCGGGCGGCGGGCGCAATCCGTCCTCGACCAGCAGCGGGTTGATGGCATGATCGCAGGCCACGTCCCAGCGATGCTTCACGCGATGCTGACGCCGGGCAAAGTGGGCAAGCGCGCAGTGCAGCGCTTCATGCGCCAGCATGAACTGCACGTGGTCGAGGCTCAGCGCCTCGATGAACGCACGATTGTAGTAGAGCGTACGCGCATCGGTGGCGGTGGTGCGACACCAATTTGGGTCGGCTTCCACCATCGGCAGGCGCAATACCAATGCCCCCAGAAACGGCTTGTCCAGGATCAGGCGCGTGCGCGCCGCGGACAGCTTGAGTTCGACCGGATCGTCCATCTGATGCAAGCAGGCTGAACTGTTAATTACAAAATCTGCCGCAAAGGCGCAAAGAACGCAAAGAACGGCAAGGATGAATAAAAACCTTTGTGTTCTTTGCGCCTTTGCGGCGGGTGTTAATCAGATCTCATACAGCATCACGTCGGCGATCGATTTCGCCCACGCCGCGAATTGCGGCACCTCGAACAGTCCGGCGCCGATGGCGCGCTGCATGTCGGATACCAGCATCACGCCCATTTCGCGCTGCGGGAAGCGACGCGCGTAGTCGAGGATGCGGCCGTAGGCTTCGTTGGCATTGCCGCCCGCCTTGGCGCGGATGGCGCTGCCGACCAGTGCTGCCGCCACGGCGTACTGCAGATCGATCTCTTTCGGCACCGGCACTTCTTCGCCGCGCAGGATGGCGTCGATGTCCGGCAGGTTGTCGAGGTTGTCGACAAATGCCTTGAGCTCGATGCCGGCGGCCGGGCCGACGCAGGCCTGCAGTGCCGGCAGCAGCAGATGCGGATTATCACCGAACTTCTGCAAGGCACGGTGCGCAAACTCCCAGGAGCGCGGACTCGGAAACGCCACCGGGTTGTGCGCCGGATCGAAATCGAACAGCAGGTCGGGACGGAAGCGCAGGAACGCGATCAGCCGCTCGTCGAGCTTGTTGGCGTAGGCCCAGGCCACCCAGTCGTCGAGATGCGCCTCGACCGTGAAGTGCGAGAAACGATTGGCGAGCGGCGCCGGCATGCTGTAGGTGACGCCGCGATCGCCCTGCCGGTTGCCGGCGGCGAATATCGCCCAGCCATCCGGTACGCGGTACTCGCCGAGGCGCCGGTCGAGAATGAGCTGGTAGGCCGCGGCCGATACCGTGGGGGCGGCCGAGGTGATCTCATCGAGAAACAGGATACCGGTCGCGCCGTGACGCTTGGCGTCCGGCAACAGCGCCGGCACCGCCCACTCTACGATGTTGTCCAGGCGAAACGGGATGCCGCGCAGGTCGGAGGGCTCCATCTGCGACAGGCGGATATCGATTACCGCGGTGGCATGCTTGGCCGCGACCTGCGCCACCATCTGCGACTTGCCGACACCCGGCGGGCCCCACAGCATGACCGGGGTGTGCTGCCGGTCGCGGGCGCTCAGGAATTCACGTTCAAGAATGACCAACAGTTCGGCAGGACGCATAGACTCTCAGCAACATGGAAAATTACCCTGCACCACGGGAGATTTCTGTGGTACGTGGAAAATTATAATGATTTCCGGAGAGGAAATCCCGACTAAATCAGTCGTCGCGGGCCACCGGACGCGCCGGATCGCGTATCCATTCGCTCCAGCTGCCGGCATAGAGCCTGGCGCCGGACAGGCCGGCGTGTTCCATGGCCAGAATGTTGTGACAGGCGGTGACGCCGGAGCCGCACATCTGGATCACCTGCTCGGGGCGAACGTTTTCGATGAGGCCTTCATACAACTCGCGCAATTCTTGCGGAGATGAGAAGCGTCCGCTTACGTGCAGATTGTCTTCGAAGGGAAGATTGATCGCGCCCGGAATATGGCCGGCGACCGGATCGAGCATTTCGACCTCGCCATTGAAACGTTCCTCGGCGCGCGCATCCATCACCAGCCAGTCGTTTTGTTTCACGGCCTTGGCCACGGTGTTGGCATCCACCCACATCTCGTCGCGCACCCGCGGCGTATATGTCGCCGGCGTCACGACCGGGAGATCCTTGGTCATGGTCCGCCCCTCGCGCTGCCAACGCGGCAGGCCGCCGTCGAGCAAGGCGACCGCGTCGTGCCCGAGCCAGCGCAACAGCCACCACAGGCGCGATGCCATGGCGCCGAAGCTGTCGTCGTAGGCAATAACCTGCTTGCCGTTGTCGATGCCCCACTCCCCCAGCTTTGCCGCCAGCCGCTGCGGATCGGGCAACGGGTGACGGCCACTGTGCGGCGTTATCGGCGAGGACAAATCATCATTGAGATGCGCATAGCGCGCCCTCTCGATGTGGCCGGCCTCGTACGCACGTCGCCCGGCGCCAGGATCGGACAGCATAAAGCGGCAGTCCACCACTACCCACTGCGGGTCGTGGATATGCAGGGCAAGCGTGTGACAGTCGATGAGCGTGCGGTACATACCACCTCAGCCCGTGGCCGTGAAAATAAAAACGGCCACCGACTCACGCCAGCGGCCGTTTTGAACTCAGAACGTAGAACCCAAAACTCATCACTGCTTTTTAATATCCACCCTTGCGGCGCGATTCCGGCAGGCCGGCGATGCGGCCGCCCTGCTTGCTCGGATCTTTCGGGAACAGGTCGTAGACATCCTTCTGGATGACGTCCGTGCCCCACTTGTCCGACATCGCCTTGACGATCTGGCGGGTGTTGGGCTGGTTGCCGTTGTTGTTGATGAATTCGTCCCGCAGGAAGTCGATCAGGTCCCAGTGTTTCTGGGTGAGCGTGATGCCTTCCAGCTTGGCCATGTGTTCGGCCAATTCCTTGCTCCACTCGTCCTGGGTTACCAGGAAGCCGGTGGCATTGGTTTCGATGGTCTTGCCGTTGAACTCGATACTCATGTTTCCCCCTTCAATATCAGGAAAAGTTGCCAACAGTTGTTAATTCGGTTTCCGCAAAAGCGCGCATGATACAAAGCACGGGCGCCTATTCCAAGGCCTGTTTCAGTTCCTTGATGTCCTTGTGGGGGATGAACAGACCGCAGCCCAAATGGCGCAGCGGCCCGAGGCCATGCTGTTGCAGGGCGACGGATTCCTGCTGCGTGAGGTCGGCGATCATCAGGCTGCGGGTGTGCACCGGTCGATCGGGCGTGGTGATCACCTTCTCAAGGCCGCACAGCATCTTTTTGGGGCGCACCGCCAGTGCCTCCAATTCGCGCACCGCATTCTGCAAAAAGGCAGTCTCGTCCATGCCCTCGGCACTCACCACATAGCGCGAAAAAATCGTCGTGATCGGACTGAGCGGCCGCAAGGTCGATTGATCTACGCGCAATGCATGTCCGGCGACATCGAGTTGCCGGCCGACCAGCGCCTGGGCCGCCTCGATGCGCTGGCGCGGTAGCCGTAGCACCAGCTTGGTGCGACGCGATAGGCACAACAGGTCGCCGGCGTTCTCCGGACGCATCCAGCCATTGCCGGAATCCGCGACATGGATTGGATGCACGCCGGCAAAAGGCTCGTCTTCGAGCCACGGGAGCACTGTGCGCACTGCCTGCGACAACGCCCAGGCATGATCCACGGGCAATGCGCGGCAATCGATCTGGTAGACCACGTCCACGACATCGTCGGGAACGTTGCGCACCTCTTCATGGGATTCCTGCCAGAACATGATCAGTTCACCGGCAGCCGTTCACGCAGCGCATCACGGTCGAACCACCATTCATCCTGCACCAGCACGTCCACGACATTGCGCAGGCGCGGCAGAAACAGCTGCGGGTCGTGCAGCTCGAGCTTGCGCATCCAGAAATCGTAAGCCTCCTGGCTCTGCACCTGGCTGTGGCGACGCGCCACCGTGCCAAGCAGGTTATTGGTGTAGAACACGAGGTCGTCACGCCGTCTGCCGTCGGCGCGCAGGTCCGCGACGTAGTGCGCGGTAACCGCCGCAACCGCGGCACCGTCCGAATCGTCCGGTGTTTCCTCCACCACGTGCTCCAGCATTGCGACCGTCAACTCCGGATCGACCGGGAAGGTCACCGCCAACCAGATACCCTGACCGAGCGCGGCGAGCGAACCGGGCAGGTCCGCGGCATACAGCACGTCGCACGCCTCGACCGCGCCCTGCCAATTCTCCTGACTGAGGTAGATATCAAAAGCGGCACGCGCCGCGTCCCACGCCGCGTCCATTTTTTCCAGGCGAATGAGCAACCGGCCTTCTTCCAGCAGCAGGTCCGCATACGCACTCGAGTCCCGGTCCGGGACTTCGGCACGGTGCTGGCGCAGTTCGGCAAGCCGAGCCTCCAGCAGGTAGGCGGATTCCTCTGTGTCCTCGCCGCTGTCGGCGTCGCGCATGTGCTCTTCTTTCAGGTATTTCATGGTGCTTGCTGCTCCCGCGCCGGACACGGCGTGCGTGCTGATGCTCAGCTCAGTACTGTGAGCGAGTGATGGAATGAATGCCGACGAACGCGCCTTCCAGGCGATCCTCCCAGTTCTCCGGTGTGTCCGGATAGGGCGGCTTCACGTCGATTTTGAAATGCAGCTCACCAGTTTCCTGGGCGCGCCGGGTAATCGTCTCCAACAGCTGCTCGAAGTTCTCGAGTTGCGGGTGCTGGATCAGGATTTCACTCAGATAAAGCATGTCAGGCCTTAAGATAGATTTTTACCTACTCCCCCTCTCCCTAGTGAATGGGGCTTCATTCACTAGGGATGGGGAGAGGGTGGGTCGTTCCTCGCGTACCACCCTAACTCACTTACGTCCAGGCACTTTCTCCCGCATCAGCGGGAGGGGAATGGGGTGAGGGCTTCCTCAAAATTTTCACCAACTCCCCAAAGTGAAGGAGTGCGCGCCACGCGCGCATCGGCTCGCCTCCCTCTCCCACCGGGGAGAGGGAATGAGGGTGAGGGGGCACAAACTTGTGGCCACTGCTCCCTCTCCCCTACCCCTCTCCTGCTAGCGGGAGAGGGGAGCTTATGTCGGTGCCGCGAATGCGGTCGTAATAACGCGCCCGGTATATCAGTCGGCGAATGCCTTTGTCCACATCATCCGCAAACTCCGTGCGGTTATGCAGCACGTTGTTGCACAGCAATCCTTCCCCCGCAGCAAGGCGATAACGAAAGACATGCGGTGAATCGCCGCTGAGCAGTTGCTCCAAGGCCTTCACCGCATGGCGCGTCGCCGTATCCGGTTTCCATTCGATACTGCGGGTGCGCGCCGTATAACGCATATGGAGGCTGCCGGTGGCGGGATCAACACTGAATACCGGACCGGTCTGCGCCGGGCGGTTCTCGCCGCCCTCTTCGGTGTTCGCCGGAATGGTCAGGGCATCCGGCGCCATCAGTGCGCGAATGAACTCCGGGTTTTCATCTCGCAGCATGAGGTAGGCGATTTCCGGATCGAGCAAGGCATTCTCGCCGCCGCCGGCGGCCGGCGCGACGCAGTGCAGCACAAAGGCCCGCACACATCTCTCCGGCGGGTTGTAGTAGCCGTCGGTATGCCACAGGAGCCTTCGATTCGAGTAGGGAATGTAGCCGCGCCCGGATTTTTCCGGCTCGACCTGCAATGAGGTCACGGCATCCTCGTCGGCCAGCAGGTTGCTATCGAGACGGCTAAGGCCGAACCGTTCTCCGAGTCGGCGTGGAATCTGCTTGTCTGCCAGGCCGCCGAGCCGACTCGCGTAGATAGCCATGTTGGTCTTGCGGCACACTTGCAGCAAGCTGTGCTGTTCTGTTGCATTCAGCGCACGCGGGTCATTCACCTCGACACGCAGCGCTTCGGCATCCGCTGGATAGCCGTTCAATTTGGTCTTCCGCCAGATGGCGTAAAGCTCGGCATTCTCAAGCATGAACGGGCTGGCGGTGGTCGAGGGCATTTTTTGTCTGGCTGGCTTCATGCGAGAATTTGGTCTGGATTGCCTGTTGCTTCTGACCACCGCTACGAGCGCGGGTTGTCTGGGGACATAGGACTTGGGCATTTTAAGCGTCAGGCGTGTTGATTACTGCGTATGTTCTGACCGAGAAACGTGGAATTCGGCTGAAATTCAGCAGAATTTTCCAAATAATGAAAGTTAATTAATGTTTACAAGTCATTGTAAATCAATATAAATATATATTATCCCGCCTCCGAAATCCTTCGTTTAGGGATTGCGGCATATCTCCTTAGGGGGATATCCTGTGCGCCCGCCCCCTCCCTAATGAAAGATTTTATTGATGTATAAGGGATGACTAGTATCTGCCCCGCATCAGAACATAGTTACTCGAGGTGGGGTGAGGATCAGTCTCCCGGTCATTCTTCCGGATCGCCGCTAGCAGTCGAGACGATGACGTAAACCCGCCTCAGCAGTAAATAGATTTTCTAACGGTGTCTTTACATGTCCAGCGTGGCAGAAGGCACTCTGATCCATCCTTAGGTTGCGTACAGGAGGTCGTTTCAATGGCTCAAAAACCGAAGAACCCGGAAAAGCACTCCACCTATTTGCCGCTGGACAAGAAAAAGTCCACCAAGGCATTCCACAAAACCCCGATGCTCGACCAACTCGAGAGCGGTCCGTGGCCGAGCTTCGTCACCGGCCTCAAGCGCCTGGCGCTCGAGAACAACATGATGGTCGACCTGCTCGGCCAGCTGGAACACTCCTATAAGACCCGTCTCGGCTATTGGAAAGGCGGCACCGTGTCGGTGTTCGGCTACGGCGGCGGCATCATTCCGCGCTTCTCGGAAGTCGCGAGCATGTTCCCCGAGTCGAAGGAATTCCACACCCTGCGCGTCCAGCCGCCGGCCGGCAATCACTACACCACCGATATGCTGCGCAAGCTGTCGAACTCCTGGGACAAGTACGGTTCCGGCCTGATCGCCTTCCACGGCCAGACCGGCAACATCATGTTCATCGGCACCACCTCCGAGAAGACCCAGCACTTCTTTGACGAAATCAACGAATACGGCTGGGATCTCGGCGGCGCCGGCCCGTGCGTGCGTACCGGCATGAGCTGCGTGGGCGCGGCGCGTTGCGAACAGTCCTGCGCCAACGAGCAGAAGATTCACCGCCTGCTGGTGAACGACTTCCTCGACGACATGCACCGCCCGGCACTGCCGTACAAGTTCAAGTTCAAGGTCTCGGGCTGCCCGAACGACTGCATGAACTCGATCCAGCGCGCCGACATGGCCGTGATCGGCACCTGGCGCGACGACATGAAGGTCGACCAGAAGGAAGTGAAGACCTTCGTGAAAGGCAAGGGCCGCAAGTACGTCATCGACAACGTCATCAACCGCTGCCCGACCAAGGCCCTGTCGCTGAACGACGACGACAGCCTGGCCGTGGACAACCGCAACTGCGTGCGCTGCATGCACTGCATCAACGTGATGACCAAGGCCCTCTCTCCGGGCGACGACAAGGGTGTCACCATCCTCATCGGCGGCAAGCGCACCCTCAAGATCGGCGACACCATGGGTACCGTGGTCGTGCCGTTCAAGAAGCTCGAGACCAACGAAGACTACGAGTGGATCAAGGAACTCGCCCACACCATCATCGACTTCTGGGCGGAGAACGGCCTGGAGCACGAGCGTTGCGGCGAGATGATCGAGCGCATCGGCCTGGTGAACTTCCTGGAAGGCATCGGCATCGACGTCGATCCGCACATGATCACCCACCCGCGCACCGGCTCCTACATCCGTATGGATGAGTGGGACCAGGAAGCGGCCAAGTGGAATGAGCGCAAGCAGGCCGGCTAAGGCAGCTTGAAGAGGTCCGCCCTGCGGGGCGGATCTCGAATCACGACAACGACTGAACATCTGAAGTTATTGGAGGCAATAAATGGCTGACATGCGTCCCCCGATCGAATCCGGCTGCCCGGATCCGTTCCAGTACATGCACCCGCTGATGATCAAGAACTTCGGCAACTGGAAGTATCACGACCGTCCGCGCCCGGGTGTGCTGCACCACGTCGCCCATTCCGGCGATGAAATCTGGACCGTGCGCGTCGGCACCCAGCGCCAGCTCGGCACCTATGAGCTGAACCTGCTGTGCGACATCATCGACAAGTTCGGCGAAGGCTACGTGCGCTTCACCATCCGCTCCAACATGGAGATCATGGTCTCCAAGAAGGAGAAGGTCGAGCCGCTCATCCAGGCCTTCGAAGACGCCGGTTACCCGGTCGGCGGCACCGGCCCCTCGGTCACCATGATCTCCCACACCCAGGGCTGGTTGCACTGCGACATCCCGGGCACCGACGCCGCGGGCGTGGTCAAGTCGCTGATGGACGAACTCTATGACGAGTTCAAGAAAGAAGACATGCCGAACCGCGTTCACATCACCACCTCCTGCTGCCAGATCAACTGCGGCGGGCAGGGTGATATCGCCATCAACATCCAGCACACCAAGCCGCCCAAGATCAACCATGACCTCGTGGCGAACGTGTGCGAGCGCCCGTCGGTCGTGGCGCGCTGCCCGGTCGCGGCCATCCGCCCGGCGATGGTGAACGGCAAGCCGTCGCTCGAAGTGGACGAAAAGAAGTGCATCTGCTGCGGCGCCTGCTTCCCGCCCTGCCCGCCGATGCAGATCAACGATCCGGATCACTCCAAGCTCGCGATCTGGGTCGGCGGCAAGAACTCCAATGCCCGTTCCAAGCCGATGTTCCACAAGCTCGTGGCCGCCGGCATCCCCAACAACCCGCCGCGCTGGCCGGAGGCCGCCGCTATCGTGAAAAAGATCTTGCGCGTCTACAAGGAAGACGCCAAGGACTGGGAGCGCGTGGGCGACTGGGTGGAGCGCATCGGCTGGCCGCGCTTCTTCGAGCTCACCGAGCTGCCGTTCACCAAGTTCCACATCGACAACTGGCGTGGTGCGCGTGCCACCCTGAATGCCTCGACGCATATCCGTTTCTAAGTCTTGATCCGGATCGGCGACAAGCGCTATAAAGGCACACTACCAATCGGCCTATTAAAAGGGGACGTGACATCATGAAGTTCGGCATTCTGGTGAACGAAGGCCCGTACACGCATCAGGCCTCGGACACGGCGTATCAGTTCGCCAAGGCCGCCCTGGAGAAGGGACACAAGATTCACCGTGTCTTCTTCTACCACGACGGTGTGAACAACTCGACCCGGCTCACCGAGCCGCCGCAGGACGATCGCAACATCGTGCAGCGCTGGCAGAAGCTGGCGGCTGATCACAAGGTTGACCTCGTGGTGTGCGTGGCGGCCGCCCTGCGCCGGGGCATCAAGGACGAAAATCTCGCTGAGGGATTTCGTATATCCGGCCTCGGGCAACTCGTCGAGTCAGGCATCCAGGCAGACCGCTTGGTCACCTTCGGCGATTAAGGAGAACCGACATGACTGAATCGACCGGTGGAATTGATATGGACGAGGAAACGAGCGGTATCGTTAAAAAGTTCCTGTACGTCAACCGCAAGGCGCCGTACGGAACCATCTACGCGCTCGAGTCTCTCGAGGTGGTGCTGATCGCGGCCGCCTTCGACCAGGACGTGAGCCTCGCGTTCATCGACGACGGCGTGTACCAGATCGTCAAGGGTCAGCACACCAAGGGCATCGACGTGAAGAATTTCTCGCCCACTTACCGCGCACTCGAAGGCTATGACATCGAGAAGCTTTATGTGGAGAAGGAGTCGATGGAAGCGCGAGGCCTGACGGAGGCCGATCTTCTGGTGGAGGTGAAAGTGGTCTCCGCTGCCGAGATGACTGGCCTCATGGCAAGCCAGGACGTCGTTCTGAGCTTCTGATTAAGGGGAACAAGCATGCTCCATACCGTGAACAAATCGCCCTACGAGCGCAATACCTTCGACACCTGCCTGGCGCACGTCAAGAAAGGCAGCGCCATCCTCCTGATCGAGGACGGCGTATACGCCGCCATGAAGGGCACGGCACCGGCGAAGAAGCTCGAGCAGATGATGAAAACCATTCCGGTTTATGTTCTGCAACCGGATGTCGAGGCGCGCGGCATGCAGTCGCGTGTTCTCGATGGTGTCAAGATGGTGGACTACGGCGGGTTCGTGGACCTCGCGGCCGAGTATCCGACCGTCCAATCCTGGCTGTAATGCTGCAGATCCACGTTTAATCCAACAGGAGAGAAAGAACATGAGCACGATTACCGTATCGGGCAAGACCGTCGAAGTCGATGAGGAAGGTTATCTCGTCAACCGCACCGACTGGAGCGAAGAAATTGGCGCGGAAATGGCCAAGATCGACAACTGCGAACTCACCCCGAGCCACTGGGAAGTGATCAACTTCCTGCGTGAGTACTACGAGGAATACCAGATCGCCCCGGCCGTGCGCGTACTGACCAAGGCGATCGGCAAGAAGCTCGGCGCCGACAAGGGCAACAGCAAGTACCTGTATGAACTGTTCCCGTACGGGCCGGCAAAGCAGGCTTGCAAATACGCCGGTCTGCCGAAGCCGACCGGCTGCGTCTGAAGTAATATCCGCCGCAACACGCGGGGCTGATATGCCCCGCGTGTCTGCGTAACATCGCTCACATTCGGGGACCGAGATGTCGGCCGTGACCGTTATTTTCGCGTTGTTGTTCTACGCCGCGACGGCGATTCTCGTCATTGGCGTGACGCGCAAGATTGTTATCTATGCGCGCACCCCGCAGCCGCTCAAGATCCCGACCACCCCTGCCCCCACCACGCGTCTCGGCGTGGTGCTGCGCATGACGCGTGAAGTCACCGTCTTCGAAAGCCTGTTCAAGTCCAACAAGTGGACCTGGCTGTTCGGCTGGGTATTCCACGCCTGCCTGTTCGTCGAATTGCTCTGGCATCTGCGCTACTTCACCGAACCCACTTGGTTCTTTGTGCCGTTGCTGCACTGGTTCACCACCTTCACCGGCTTCGGCATGGTCGCCGGCCTGCTCGGTCTGTGGTCACGGCGCTTCCTGGTGGATCGCGTGCGCTACATCAGTGCCCCATCGGATCACCTGATGCTCGCCCTGCTGGTTGCGATCGGCGGCAGCGGCATCGCCATGCGCTATCTGGCGCACACCGACATCGTCGGTGTGAAGGCATTCTTCATCGGCCTGATGCGTTTCAGCTGGCAGCCGCTGCCGAATGATCCGGTCCTGATGGTGCATTTGGCGCTGGTTGCCACACTCATGTTCGTTTTTCCGGTGTCGAAGCTGTTACATGCCCCGGGTGTCTTTTTCAGCCCGACGCGCAACCAGGTCGACAACCCGCGCGAAAAGCGCCACGTTGCCGGCTGGTCCGCGCAATACGACAACAGCAAGTCGGACGCATAAGCCATGGCCAATTTCGAAACCCCGACGCTCCGTGAGTACCCGATCATTCCGCTGCTGCGTGCCGACACCATGGCGCACAGCAAGACGTTCGTCGCCAAGGCCGAGTTTCAGACGCCAATCGGCTTTCCGGGCGAGCTGGTCGAAAACTGGGAACAGAAGGCGGTCGACAAGCTCGGTGAGCTGGTTTCCCAGTCGCGCGCGTTGCAGGTGTTCCTCGACTCATGCGTGAAGTGCGGTGCCTGCACCGACAAGTGCCATTACTACCTCGGCACGGATGATCCGAAAAACATGCCGGTGGCGCGTCAGGACCTGCTGCGCAGCGTTTATCGCCGCTACTACACCTTCGCCGGCAAGGTCGTGCCGTGGCTGGTGGGTGCGCGCGACATGACCAAGGACGTGCTCGACGAGTGGTACACCTATTTCCACCAATGCTCGCAGTGCCGGCGCTGCTCGGTGTATTGCCCTTACGGCATCGACACCGCCGAAATTTCCATGGCCGCACGCGAAATCATGGACTCGGTCGGTCTGGGTCAGAGATACTCGAACGAAATCATCGGCAAGCTGCAAAAAATCGGCAACAACCTCGGCCTGCCGGAACCGGCCCTGCGCAACACGCTCGAAGGCCTTGAAGAGGACGTCAAGGACGAGACCGGCGTGGACGTGAAATTCCCGCTCGACGTCAAGGGCGCCGAAATCCTGCTGGTCACCCCGTCGGCCGACTTCTTCGCCGAACCGCACATCGACGGCCTGATCGGCTACGCCAAGGTGTTCCATGCCGCCGGTGTCAGCTGGACGATTTCGTCGTACGCCTCGGAAGCCGCCAACTTCTCGATGTTCATCGGCTCGCACGACAACCTGCACAAGGTGGCGATGCGCATCCGCAAGGCCGCCATCGATCTCGGTGTGAAGCGTATTGTGGTCGGCGAATGCGGCCATGCCTGGCGCGTGGCCTACAGTTTCTGGAACACGCTGATCGGGCCGTTCGACTTCCTTGATCCGCGCTACCCGATCCCGCAGCACATCTGCGAGTTCACCTACGACCTCATCCAGAAGGGCGCGCTGACTTTCGATAAATCGGCAAACGATGACAAGGTGGTCACCTTCCACGACTCGTGCAACGTGGCACGCGCCTCGCGCATGGGCGACATGCCCGGCGGTCAATTCGTCATTCCGCGTGAAGTCATCAAGGCCACCTGCAATCACTTCGTGGACATGGCGCCGGAGACCATTCAGGAAGGCACCTTCTGTTGCGGCGGTGGTGGTGGTCTGCTCACCGATGACCTCCTGGAACTGCGCGTCAAAGGCGCGATGCCGCGCATGCAGGCGCTGAAACAGGTGGTGGAGGAAAACGGTGTAACCCACATGGCGGCGATTTGCGCCATCTGCAAGGCACAGTTCACCAAGGTCCTGCCCTATTACAAGTACCAGATGGACATGATCCAGAGTGTCCATGGACTCGTCAGCAAGGCGATCCGACTCACGCCTGCCGGCAAATAACGAACCTATTCATTTCATTACCGCTTAACGCGACAATCAGGAGATCCGCACGATGGCAACTCCCGCTGACAAGACCAAAGACGCAACCTCGGGCCACACCTGGCGCCGGTATAAAGACGGCGATCACACCTGGCGCCGGATGAACGACGTCATTTTCACTGCCGATGAAACCGACAAGTGCCCGACCTACGTGCACAAGACGCCGCCCTGCCAGGCGAGCTGCCCGTCGGGCGAAGACATCCGCGGCTGGCTGAACATCGTGCGCGGCATCGAGAAGGCGCCCAAGGGCGTGACCTGGCAGGAGTATGCCTTCCGCCGCTCCACCGATGCCAACCCGTTCCCGTCCATGATGGGCCGCGTGTGTCCGGCGCCCTGCCAGACCGGCTGCAATCGCAATTCAGTCGAGGATTACGTCGGCATCAATGCCGTTGAACAGTTCATCGGCGACTACGCTCTCAAAAACAACCTGGCCTTCACGGCCGGTCCGGATACCGGCAAGAAAGTCGCCATCATCGGTGGCGGCCCGGCCGGCCTCGCCGCCGCCTATCAGCTGCGTCGCAAGGGCCACGGCGTCACCGTGTTCGACGATCACGACGAGCTCGGCGGCATGGCCAAGTACGGCGTGCCGGGCTATCGCCTGCCACGCGAATCGCTGAATGGCGAGATGGATCGTATCGTCAACATGGGCGTCGAGGTCAAACTCAAGACGCGCGTCGGCAAAGACGTGGCGCTGAAGGACATCGAATCCAAATACGACGCCGTTCTGCTCGCCATCGGCTGCAAGGCCGGCCGCATGCTGCCGATCGAAGGCGGCAACGCCTCCAACTGCATCAGCGGCGTGGCGTTCCTCGAGGCCTTCAACCAGGGCCGCCTCAAGGCCGTGTCCGGCCGCGTGGTGGTGATCGGCGGCGGCGACACCTCGATCGACGTCGCGTCGGTTGCGCGCCGCCTCGGTTACATCAAGGACATGAAGGAAACGGAGCGTCCCGAGTACGTGGTGCTCGGCCAGACCGCGCACGACGTGGCCGTGACCGCCAAGAAGGAAGGCGCCGAGGTCATGCTGATTTCGCGCCAGCCGGTCGACAAGATGAACGCCGCCAAGCACGAGATCGACGACGCGCAACGCGAAGGCATCGCCATCCAGGGCGCACTCTCGCCGACCAAGGTCATTCTCGACGACAAGGGCCGCGCCAAGGCGTTGCGCGTGGTCAAGCTCGACTACGCGAGCGGCAAACCGGTTGAGATACCGGGCAGCGAGATGGACCTGGAGGCCGACCTGATCGTCTCCGCCATCGGCCAAGCCGGCAACTTCGAGGGCCTGGATGGCTTCGACAACGGCAAGGGCCTGATCAACGCCGACAAGTTCTACCAGGTGCCGGGCAAGCAGGGCTTCTTCGTGTGCGGTGACATCATCCGCCCGCACCTGCTCACCACCGTCATTGGCCAGGGCTCGATCGCCGCGGACAGCATCGACCACTACCTCAAAAAGCAGGACATGACCAAGCGTCCGAAGGTGGACGTGCATCACTTCAACCTGCTCGCGAAACTGCAAGAGACGGGCCTTCAGCCGAAGGAATTCAAGCCTTCCGAGGCCGAGGGTCCGCGTCCGATCGACCAGGGCTTGCGCGGCACTGCGCTCGCCGGCAAGGGCGTGGGCGGTTTCGCGGTGCACAATTACGAAGACCGTGCCGAGGCCGAGGTGTGCCACTCGGATGAGCTGTTCCTCGGCCACTTCCCGTATGTCGAACGCATCAAGCGCGTTGAAAAAGTTCCGAGCGCCACCGAGGTGCTGGGCCACTTCGAAGAACGCATGCTCGGTCTGGACGAAAAGCAGACCGTGGATGAGGCCAAGCGTTGCATGAGCTGCGGCCTGTGCTTCGAGTGCGACAATTGCGTGATCTACTGCCCGCAGACTGCGGTCAAGCGCACGCCGAAGGCCGAGTCCACCATGGGCCGCTACGTGTACACCGACTACGACCTGTGCATCGGCTGTCACATTTGCGCGGATGTCTGCCCGACCGGCTACATCAAGATGGGCATGGGCGACCACTGAACGACAGCGAAAAGTGAAAAGTACGATGAAACAATTCACTGTTGCCTTACTCGTGGGTCTGCTCACGGCCTCCGCGGCCTTCGCCGCCGAGCCGAAGAAGCCCGCGCGCGTACCGGTGCCGACGATCCTGATCAACCAGGACAAGGGCGAACAGTGCGTTGAACCGACCGAGGTGATGCGCCGGGATCACATGAAGTTCATCCTGCATCAGCGTGACAAAACGATGCACCAAGGTGTTCGCACGACGAAACACAGCCTCAAGAACTGTGTCGATTGCCACGCCGATGCAAAGACCGAAAGCGTGCTCGGTAAGGACGGCTTTTGCGAGAGCTGTCACGCCTACGCGGCGGTAAAGCTCGATTGCTTCGAGTGTCATTCGGCATTGCGCGAGACAGCCAACGTTACGGTGCCCTCCTCCTCGACGGTGCGTGCCCTGAATGTCTCGCAACAGAAGACTGGCGAATCGGCCGGTTCGACAGGCTCACGACAGGCCAAAGGCAAGAAACCATGAGCATCAACCGCCGGCAGTTTCTGGGTTTTGGCGGTGCGGCCGTCGCCGCGGCGACACTTGCGCCAGGCCTGCGACTTATCGAACTCGCGCAGGCGCGTTCACCGGAAGAAGCAGTGACCTCCCTGCACCGCTGGGGTCTGCTCATCGATGCCAGCAAATGTGCGGACGGCTGCACGTCCTGCGTGGATGCCTGTCACGAGGAGAACGGTGTCACCAGCCACAACCGTCCTGCCACCGACGCACAGTGGATCCGCAAGGTCACCCTCAAGGACAAGCAGACCGGCCACGTCCAGACCCTGCCTCTGATGTGTTTGCACTGCGAGCATCCGCCGTGCGTGGACGTCTGCCCGACCGGCGCCTCGTTCAAGCGCGCTGATGGCATCGTATTGGTCGACAAGCACATCTGCATCGGCTGCCGCTATTGCATGATGGCCTGCCCCTACAAGGCGCGCTCCTTCGTGCACGAAGTCACCACCGGTCAGAAGGCGCATGCGCCACGCGGCAAGGGCACGGTCGAATCCTGCACGCTGTGCGTCCACAAGGTGGACCGCGGTGACGGCAGCACCGCCTGCGCCGACGCCTGCAAGCAGGAAGGCCATCAGGCCATCCTGTTCGGCGACCTCAAGGACCCGGGCAGCGAGATCAGCAAGCGCCTCGCCAGCCAGCCATCCACGCAACTGCGCGCCGACCTCAAACTCAACACCGGCGTCCGTTATCAGGGCATCTGAGAACCACTGAACCGCTATGGCACACGTTCACTACCTGAAGATCGAAGGTCGCAGCGCCGGGTTCTTTGCCCTGCTCGCGCTGCTCGGCGCACTGATCGCCACCGGCCTGGGCGCCGCCTGGTACATGGAGCACAACGGCCACTGGGTCACGGGCATGAGCAACCAGGTCATCTGGGGCACGCCGCATGTGTTCGCGGTGTTTCTGATTGTCGCCGCTTCCGGGGCGCTCAACGTCGCCTCGATCGCCTCGGTGTTCGGGCGCCAGCTGTACAAGCCGTTGTCGCGCCTGTCCGGTCTGCTCGCCATCGCACTGCTGGTCGGCGGCCTCGCCGTGCTGGTGCTCGATCTCGGCCGGCCCGAGCGCCTGATCGAGGCCATGACCTATTACAACTTCAAGTCGATCTTCGCCTGGAACATCATTCTGTACATCGGCTTCATACTGATCGTGGCCGTGTATCTGTGGATGATGTTCGAGCGGCGCTTCAACGACTACTCGAAGCCCGCCGGCATGGCGGCGTTCCTGTGGCGCCTGACCCTGACCACCGGTACCGGCTCGATCTTCGGCTTCCTGGTGGCACGCGAGGCATATGACAGCGCCCTGCTCGCGCCCATGTTCATCATTCTGTCGTTCGCCTACGGCCTGGCGATCTTCATCCTGGTGCTGTTTGCCGCGACGCGCTGGACCGGACGGCCACTGGGTGACGTGATGGTGGCACGCCTCAAAAACCTGCTCGGCGTTTTCGTGGCGAGCGCCCTCTACTTTGTGACGGTCTATCACCTTACCAACCTGTACATGACCGGCAAGCACGATGTCGAACGCTTCATCCTGCTCGATGGCGGTGTGTACACCAAGCTGTTCTGGGCCGGTCAGATCGTCATCGGCGGCGTCCTGCCTCTGGTGCTGCTGTACTCCCGGCTCGGCCGGTCACGCGCCATGGTGGCGCTCGCCTCGCTCCTGGTGATTGCCGGAGGCATCGCCCAGATGTATGTCACCATCATCGGTGGACAGGCGTTCCCGATGCCGCTCTTCCCGGACAAGGAAGTCAGCAGCAGCTTCTTCGACGGCGTGGTGGCGTCGTACACGCCAAGCCTGCCGGAGATTTTGCTCGGTATCGGCGGCATTGGCATCGCGCTCGGCATGACCGTGTTCGCCATCAAGGTGTTGCCGTTTCTGCCGCAGAGCTTGGCGGACGCCGACGTCGACCCGCACCACAAGAGCGCATAATATTCATTGCCGCAAAGACGGTCGCTCTCGCGCATCCATGCACTTCGCGACATTGGTGCATCCATGCACGGCACAAAGAACGCAGAGAAGAACGGAAAGAAACCGTTTTAATTCTACCTATTCTTTGCGTCCTTTGCGCCTTTGCGGCAGAAGTTCATACTTAAAAGTATGAACCGACTGCTCATCTCCGCCGCCCACAAGTCCTCGGGCAAGACCACCCTCAGCATCGGCCTGTGCGCCGCGCTCGCACAACGCCGCCTGAAGGTTCAGCCCTTCAAAAAGGGTCCGGACTACATCGACCCGATGTGGTTGAGTCTCGCCAGCGGTCGACCCTGCCACAATCTCGACTTCTTCCTCATGCAGGCCGAGGAGATTCTCGCGACCTTTGGCGCGCACGCCCGGGATTCCGACATCGCGCTCATCGAGGGCAACAAGGGGCTGTACGACGGACTTGACCTGGATGGCAGCAACAGCAACGCCGCGCTCGCCAAGCTGCTCGCGGCACCCGTGATTCTGGTCATCGACGCACGCGGTATGACGCGCGGTGTGGCGCCGTTGATTCTCGGCTACCAGGCCTTCGACCGCGATATCCGGATCGCCGGCGTGATCCTGAACCAGCTGGGCGGCGCGCGCCACGAGCGCAAGCTGCGTGCCGTGATCGAACACTACACCGATGTGCCCGTGATTGGCGCGGTCCATCATGACGACCGGCTCGCGATCGTCGAACGCCATCTTGGTTTGATGCCGAGCAATGAGGCCAGCGAGGCGCACGCCAAGATCGCTGTCATCGCGGAGGCGGTCGCGGCGCAGGTGGATCTCGACCGATTGATGGCGATTGCTGCCTCCGCACCGGCGTTGCCGGTTTCTGATGTTAAGGAAGGGGTTCTCTCCCTTTCCCCATCTGCTCTCCCGGAGAGAGAGAGGTCGGAGAAGGAACCCTCTCCCAGGCCTCTCCCGCGCAGCGGGAGAGGGGAATCGGACAACATCCCCATTAAGCTGGGCATCGCGCGCGATGCGGCATTCGCCTTCTACTATCCGGACGATCTCGATGCCCTGCGCCGGCATGGCGCGGAGCTTGTGCCCTTCGACACCCTCAAGGACCCGCATTTGCCAGAAGTGGATGCACTGTTCATCGGCGGCGGTTTTCCCGAGGTGCACATGCAGGCGCTGGAGGCGAACCGCAGCCTGCGTACAGACATTCGTCAGGCGATCGAGGCCGGCCTGCCGGTGTATGCGGAATGCGGCGGGCTCATGTATCTCAGCCGCAGCCTCCGCTGGCAAGATGAACAATGCGAAATGGTCGGTGCCATTCCTGGCGATACCGTGATGCACGACCGTCCCCAGGGACGCGGCTACGTGAAGCTGCGTGAGACCGGAAAATCGCCTTGGCCGCACATCGCGGGCGCGGCGGTTGAAATCCGCGCCCATGAATTCCATTATTCAACTTTGGAGAATATCCCGGACAATCTGGAGTATGCCTACGAGGTGACGCGCGGCACCGGCATTGATGGCCGTCACGATGGCATCGTGCACCGCAACGTACTGGCCTGCTACACGCACATGCGCGACGTCGGCGGCAACCACTGGACCGTCCGCTTTATCGAATTCGTTCGCCGCCAGCGCGCCGTGCGCAATCCGGCCCTGGCCACCCGCTAAATATCCTTCCCTATATCCAAGGAACACTGCCCATGATCACCATTACCCCCAACGCGGCAAAGCAGATTCACCAGGCCTCCGAACAGGCCGACGCCGAAGACATGTACCTGCGCCTGGCGGCGAAACGCGAGGACGGTGGCGATATCGAATACGGTATGGGCTTCGATGACATGGGTGGCCAGGATCAAATCTACACGTCGGAAGGGATCGACGTGCTGATTTCCGATTCCTGCAAGGATTTGCTGAATGGTGCCACGTTGGATTATGTGGAAATTAACCCCGGTGAATTCGAGTTTATTTTCGTTAATCCCAACGACTCGCGACACCGGGCGCCCACCTGACTAGGCTTTGACAGCAAGTCTCCGCCTCCTGGGCAGCCTTCTGCTGTGTGACCTCCCTGCCCCGCAGCGCATTCCCTCGGTATCGACAGACCGCGCCTCTTAAGGATCAGTATTTGCTATGATGATCCGGACAAGGCCGATGGCCGCAACACATACCGTGGCAGGACTATGACCCATGCTGTTCTTGCGTAACAAGCAGGTTACGAAATCATCCACCTGGCAGCGCCTGAAACAGAAACTGGGTGGTGTGTCAGTAGTATCGGCCGGTGAAACACCTACGTTCAGGAAGCTTTTTCTGTGGCCGTCGCTGACGATACTGACCGTACTGCTGCTGGCGACCGCCATCGGGATCATGGCGCTGGTCGCGCCCGACTACCGGGTGGACTATCTCGTGGCGCTGATCGGTCTGACCGTGTCCGGGCTCATGGCCATTGCCTTGCTGCTCCTGCGTTTGCGCGCGCAACTGCTCAAACCCATCTCGCAACTGCAAAAATGGGCTTCCCGGGTACGCAGCGGCCGCTACACGGCACGCATCCCCGAAGACATGCAAGGCGGTTTCGCGCAACTCGCCCATGACCTGAATGACTTGGGAGACGAACTGCGCTCGCTCAATCTCGAAATGACAGCACGTGTCCGCCGCCATACCCAGCACCTGGCGCGCAAGACCCGGTCTCTGGAAATTCTCTATGACGTTGCCTCGAGCCTGAGCAAATCACGCACTCTCGAGGAGCTGATGGAGAATTTTCTCGATACTTTTGTACAGCTGTTCGATGCACGTGCCGCCATGGTCCGGCTGGTGACCGAAAATGGCCAGCTGCAACTCGTTGCCAGCCGCGGTCTCGACCCGCAAGTCATCGATCGCGAAAAACTCATGCCGTTGGACCGTTGCCTGTGCGGTCAGACCGCCATGGGCGGAACCGTGCACATTCAGAAAGGTGCCGCGGCGTGCGCCTCGATTCTCGGCATGCCGCTGCTGAAAGATGATTGCCACGAGCTGGTGGCCGTGCCCATCCAGTACCACGACCAGACCTTGGGTGTCTACAACCTGGTGCTCGACAAGCCGATTTCAGACTTCGGTGACGACCTGAGCGATCTGTTGACCAGTATCGGCCGTCACCTCGGCATGGCGGTGGAAAAGGCACGCCTCGATGACGATACCCGGCGCCTGGCCATCATCGAAGAACGAAACACCATCGGCAATGAACTGCACGATTCCCTGGCACAATCGCTGGTCAGCATGCGCCTGCATGTGAAGTTGCTCGGCGAGATGCTGTACCGCAAGGATGTCTACAATGCCCAGCACGAGGTACGACGCCTGCACGTCGCCCTGGAAGAGGCACACACCAGTCTGCGCGAGTTGCTCGCCAACTTCCGCTCGCGCATGGATGAACGCGGACTGGTGCCGGCCATCGAGGAAATGGTCATGCGCTTCGAGGAGGAGACCGGGATTGCGACTTACTTCCAGAATGAATGCGGCGAGGTGATCCTGACCCCGACGCGGGAGATCCAGGTGTTTCGCATCATTCAGGAGGGACTCGCCAATATTCGCAAGCACAGCGATGCGCGCACAGCGCGCATTCTGCTGCGCAACGAGGGCGGCGACACTTACCACCTGCTGATCGAAGACGATGGCCTTGGCATGGCGCCGGTTACTCCCGGGGCACGCGGCGAACATGTCGGTATCGCCATCATGCGTGAGCGCGCCGAACGGCTCGCCGGCACCCTGCAGATCGAAAGCGACTCCGGCGAAGGCACGCGTGTTAGCCTGACATTTGCCGCCTCGCCTCCGAGTCTGGCGCAGGCCTCCGGAGACCGGTAAATGCGCGTACTCCTGATCGACGATCACACCTTGGTGCGCAAGGGACTGGAACAGCTGCTCCAGAGCCGCGGCGTGGAAATTGCGGCGTCGGTCAGCAGCGGTACGGAAGGCATTGCCCAGGCGCTGGCGCTCCGGCCGGACATCGTGCTGCTGGACATGAAAATGCCGGAGCTGAGCGGCACCGAAACCCTCAAACAGCTGCGCGCCGCGGGTGTGACGGCACCGATCCTGATGCTGACCATGAGCCGCGAGGAGCAAGACCTGCAGGCGGCATTGCGCAACGGCGCACAAGGTTATCTGCTCAAGGACATGGATCCCGAAGATCTGGTTCCGGCGCTGCAGGATGCGCTGCGCGGAAACAACGTCGTTGCCAAGGAGCTGATCGGCTCCCTCACGCGCCTCGTGCAGGGTCAAAGTGGCCGGACCACCACCAAGACCACCTCCGCAGACTTGATCGCGGATCTTACGCCGCGCGAACTGGAAATCCTGCGGCATGTGGCGGAGGGAGAGAGCAATAAGGCCATCGGCCGCGCACTCGACATCACGGACGGCACGGTCAAGCTGCACGTAAAGTCCATCCTGCGGAAACTCGGCGTGCGTTCACGCGTTGAAGCCGCGGTGCTGGCCGTGGAGCATGGTCTCGGCCGGAAAGCCCAGGCGGGAGGCTGAATCAGCTGGCCTTGTAGGGCGGCGGCAGAAACCAGCTGAGTTTTTCGTGCAGCTGCACGACGTTGCCGACGATGATCAGCGTGGGCGCCTTGATGCTCTCCTTCTGCACCAGACCCGGAAGATTTTCGAGCGTACTCACAAAGACGCGTTGGTTCGGTGTCGTGCCCTGTTGAATGAGCGCCACCGGGGTCGCGGCCGGCATGCCGTGGCTGGTGAGCCCCTCGCAGATCGCCGACACGCCATGCAGGCCCATGTAAAAAACCACCGTCTGATTCGGCTGGGCAAGCGCCTTCCAATTGAGATTCACCGTGCCGTCCTGCAGATGGCCGGTGACGAACACCACGGCCTGCGAGTAATCACGATGGGTGAGCGGAATCCCGGAGTACGCCGCACAACCGGAGGCCGCGGTGATGCCCGGCACCACCTGGAACGGAATACCTTCCGCCGCAAGCGTTTCGATCTCCTCGCCACCGCGTCCGAAGATGAACGGATCGCCGCCCTTCAGGCGCAACACACGCTTGCCTTCCTTCGCCAGCCGTACCAACAGATGATTGATGTCTTCCTGCGGAATCGCATGGTTGTCACGTTCCTTGCCGGCGTAAAGCTTTTCGGCATCGCGCCGCACCAGTTCCAGCACCTGTTTCGACACCAGCCGGTCGTACACCACCACATCGGCCTGTTGCATCAGACGCAAGGCACGAAACGTCAACAGATCCGGATCACCCGGCCCGCCGCCCACCAGATACACCTCGCCCTGTGCGATGCCCGCTTGCGTGCCCGCCAGCTGCTTTTCGAGTGCGGCACGCGCCTCGTCGTCACGTCCGGCGTAGACCAGTTCAGCGACCGACCCCTGCAAGACGCGCTCCCAGAATACACGCCGGTCTGCGCCAGGCGCGAAACGCGCCTTGACCTTGTCGCGGAACGAGCTGACCAGGCTGGCGAGCCGCCCGTACGATGCCGGAACGAGCGACTCGAGACGGGCGCGCAACAGGCGCGCCAAGACCGGTGAGGCGCCGCCGCTCGACACCGCAACGACCACCGGCGAGCGGTCAATGATCGCCGGCATGATGAACGTGCAGAGTTCCGGTCGATCCACCACATTCACCGGGATGTTCTTGCGCTGCGCGGCCTCTGCCACGCTGCGGTTCACGCCCTCATCATCGGTTGCCGCAATCACCACGCGCTGGCCGCCCACCAGGTCATCCCGAAATGTCGAGGCGACATGTGCAAGCTTGCCGGCACGCGCCAGCGCGGCGAGCGCCGGACACAGCTCGGGGGCGACGACGGTAACGCTTGCCTGGGCCTTGAGCAGCAGCTCGACCTTGCGCGTCGCCACATCACCGCCGCCAATCACGAGGCAGGCTTGGCTGCGGACATTCAAAAAAACAGGGAGAAATTCCATCGTAGGAATATAAATATATCTGTTTAATTATAGTAACTTACGCATGACTCTTAAATTACTTTAAACCTAATATCCGTAGGCCATAAGTTAAGCGGTGCGATGCTGGCTGAGTGGGAAAGCAGATATGGGTTCATTCACCCGCAGGCACGACGGTTGTTCATCAACGGTCATTAAACCCTTTCGATCTACTGAGAAATCAATAACTTGGCAGAAAACCTGCCAAGCTCACTGAAATCAGCCTAATCCATAGTTTAACAGGAGTCATGATCAATGTGCGGGGCACGTTGATGCTGCGCGAGGCGCCCGTACACTGAATTATATTGATCGATCGAAAGGTATGTTGCGGGTGACGGTCTCGTCCTAGGCAATGCCCTGTGCTCGGCAGAACTCCTCCCTGTCGTGCGCGCTGGGGATGGATTCCGCCAACAGGCGATAGAGGTGCGCGACGCTCGTGGCGCGCTCCGCCGCTGACTTGACCATCGCTCGCGCCCGCGGCCCGACATAAGGCGCAATCGCGACTGCCGCTGCGGTAAGTTCGGCGCGTTCCCAGCCGGTGGTGTGGGCAATCATCTCGGTGCTGGGCGAGTCGATGCGTGGCGAATCCTGGAACCGAGTCGTGTCCGCACCCTGCCCCGGCGACACGACCTCGTATAGGGAAAACTCATCCGTACGTGCGTCTTGCTTAGGCGCCAACTGACGGAACAACTGTGCGTAGACCTGGGTCATATTGGCGTTCACTTCAAAAAACGATCGTGACGCCAGAATCTGGCCAGGCTCGGCGTAACGCATCACCTGCTCGGCGCAACGCAGTCCGTCTTCGGATGGTGTTGACACCCCTTCCCGGACACTCGCCAGCTTAACCGGTCCAAGATGGATGCCGATGCGGACGCGCGCCGGATTCGTGCTCGTTGGGTATTCTTCACGCAAACGCTCGCGCAGACCCAGCGCCGCGAACAAGGCATCCTCCGGGTCGCCAAGAAAACAAAGCGCCACACCGTCACCGGTAGCGACGACCATACGTTCGTCTTCGAGCACCTCGGACGCGACCAAGTTGCTCAATGCATTGAGCCGTGCCTTGGTCGCCGCCTGCTGTGCCACGGTGAGTTGGTCATAGCCTACGATGCCGATCCGCACGACGCTGCACAACCAGACTCGTTCTTGCTGTTCTTTCATCGCGGCAACACCCTCCTGTTGAGGATTCTGAATCTCTATTTGTTCTCACAACCGGTCGATCAACAATATGCACGTCAGTAGCTTGAGCCGCAGAGGTACTTCATAACGCAACCCCTACGCATGCCACTGGATGACGCGGATCTCCAGGTTCGACGCCTGCGGCGCCATGTTTTGTCCAGCGAACACCGGAATCGGTGGCGTTCTGCCTTGTTGTGCCTGTGCCAGCTGTAGCATTGCACCATGCTCGACGTCGAGCGGTCCTGGCCACCGAACAAGATCGGCCGCCCCGGATAAGGTCGCTGACCCTGATGCGGCTGATTTGGCCATCTGATCGCACCGGCGAAAAGCTCACTGGTTGTCTTGCACGCTGAAACTGACGAAAGCACTGAGGGATCCGAGATTAAAATCGCCGTACTCCGGATCGCCGTTCATGTCACGACTGTGCACGCGCCACAGATACACCCCGCCCGGTTTGATCAAGCCGGGCGGCAAGGTAACACGTGGTTTCGTGAGCAACGGTGACTGGTAGATCTGCTTTTCATCATTCCAGACATCATGAATGAAAGCTTGGTAGTACCTTGCTCCGGGCACCTCTGCCCATGCCAGTTCCCGGGGTGGCGCCGGGAGCGTAGCGTTGTTCGCTGGGTCAATACCGGCACCGGCCATGACCTGCCTTCCGATCTTGATATGGTCGCGCGCCTGATAGGTCTGCCCGCTTTTGGTTCGTATATTGGCGTAATACCAGCCGTCCGGGGCATTCTCCGGAACCGGCGTATCAACGAGATACATGCGTTTGTCGGGCTTTCCCGGATGCCTCGCCACTCGATACTGGGAAAGATCGAATCTTCCAAGCAATTCACCGCCTGGTGAAAAGATTTCAATCTTTTCGAACTGCTCATACTGCGTGCTCGATACCAGCCACTTGAAGAACAGCGGACGATCCGGCCACTGGCAGACATGCCCGTCAAAGAAGCCCGCCTGCGTGTAATGCGGATCCGGCAGCGGTGAAGACGTATTCGGCACTTCCGGCCGTGACGCAGCACAGCCTGTCAGCATCGCGGCGCACAGTAACAAGCGAAACAGACTGTGGGCATTCATGCTTGACGCGCTCCCTTGGGAAGTTGTCCGTTTACATCGGATGCTACCCCGTAGATACGGCTGTTCATGGCCCGTAATCGCAGGCTCAACCCACGCAACAAACCAAGCCCCAGCTCGGGATAACTCAACAGCAGACCGCGTAACTTTCCCTTTTCCAAGCTCAGGATATGTGAGTCCTGCAGCACATGCGCGGTGGCCGATCGAGGCAGGTTGTCAAAGAGATTCATTTCCCCGAACAGATCTCCAGGGCCCAACGTCGCCACGAATTCCCACGTCTGTGGGTCTGCTTCGAGAGAAATGCCAACACTGCCGTGTTCCAGGATATAGGCGTGATCGCCCTGTTCGCCAATGTCGAAGATCCGCTCACCCGCGAGATACACCTCATCCACCAGCTCCTCGGCCACCACACGCAAATCCTCGGTGTTGGTCTCGGCAAACAGCACCGATCGTTTCAGCAACAGAACTCGTGCGAACAAATCCGTCATGTCAGGCCGCCTCTGCTGCCACGTGACTCTGCGTACGTTCGACAACAGCACACAGCCACGGATCGCCGCTGCGTGCCAGTGCCGAAAGACGGACGGCGGTGGCGCCTGACTCGCGCCAATGCCCGGCTCGCACATTTGAGTGTTCGATGTCCTCTAGTGCATCGGCGATAAGCCTGGCCAGTGAGTGATTGTCGAGATGGCGCAACGCCTCGCAGGCACTGGCAATATCGCGGCGATCCCCGGAATGCAGTCCCGCGCGAATCAGACTTACCACACCCGGTCCTTCGACACGCGAGATCGCAGCCAACGCAAGATCAACGCCCTGCTGTGCACGTTCGGTCAACACAATCGCCAGCAACTCGCGCCCAACAGGATCCAAACCCGTATCAATCTCGTTTTCAAGATCGAGGCGGAGCTGTGCATAGTTGCGCGCTTGCTGCACCTTGCATAAGGCTACCCGTTCGAGCATCGCGCGCGATGGATCGTGACGCAACAGCACGTCCAGCACCGTTGCCTGCGCGCGCGGAGATCCCTGACAGCCCTGCAGCCAGAGGATTAGTTCGTCGGCAGCGACGCCACCACGCGCCAGCAATGCACACGCCGCGCGGTCGCGGATAACCGGGTCCGTATCCTCGATGGCAAGAAAGCAAAGCCGCTGGAGTTCCGGTGCAGCCAACCACCGATAGCAGCAGGCGGCTGCGCGCCGTACGTCCAGATCCTCATCCCGGCTGCGTCCCGCCAGAATTTGCGTAAGCTCTGGCATACCGTGATTCGGCCATGTAGCAAGGATCGTAAGTGCCATGGCACGCACACGTGGTTCAGCATGCTGGGCGAGATCCAGCAAATCCGTTTCGTTCTGCAATACTGGTTGGCGCGCGATCTGTTCGAGCGCAGCAATCAGTGCCCCCTGGGCATCGGCCGACAGCAGGGCTGTCAACTTTTCATCGGCACGTGCCTGCAGGTGTACCAGCTGGTATTGACGAACACCGAAAATGCCGAGTGCCGCCAGGCGCGGATTCTCCGAATCCAGCAAGGCTTCGACATCGGAACGCGCACGCGGGTCACGCGTGCTGAACAGCCGCTCAAAAAACGTGCCACGCAGATGTTCGTCGGCGTGATCGAGAACACGTCGCAGTGAGTAACACGACTGCGCCGGATCGAGCCGCAGCAATTGCTTGAGCAGCCGGTCCCGGGTAGGCGGACTCGCCGTCGACAACCGTTCCAGGATCTGTTCCATCGCTATTCGCGGGTTCTGCTCTGCAAGCTTCGCCGCACACGCAATCGCCATCTCGTCATCTCCATGGGCCACATGGCGACGTAACGCTTCCTGTGACTCGATATGCACGCGGGTTGGCATACCGCTCCCGTCGTCGCGGACATACAGACGATTGCGCAGCAGTTGCAAGATTCCATCAGCATAGGCGCGATTGGCCTGCAGGTTGCAGAGAAGATACAGCACTGCGGCAACGAATCCGGCGAACAGAAAGTAAAGCGGGCTCACCAACGACTGCGTGATCAGCAGCACGCCCGCGGTCAGCGCCAGCGCTACCGGTAACACCATGCCGGAAGCAAACGCCCGCGCGCGCCCCTGCATTCTCCCCGGCAATGCGTTGAACAACAGGTTGCGCACCGGGTTGCGAAACGCCTTCATGAGCGAATCCTTGTTCACGCTGCCAAACACAGCCGCTGGCAGCGAATAGGCGGCGAGCAGCCACACCAGACTCGCCAACGTACTAACCGGGAAAATGAGATTTACACCACGCACGCCCAGACGCTGCAGCAGCCGGTTGGTCAGCAACAGTTGCAGGAGAATCGCCAAGGCGCCGGTGACGATCGTCAACCAGCCAAAAAATGCCGTGAGCGACTCTTCCGTGGTAAAGGTCTCCGCATAAATCCGGTTCACGCTGTAAGTGGTGATGTAGAACGCAAAGACCGTGAAGAACAACGCCGCCGACGACCAGCGTAACAGCGGCGAGCAACGGGCAAACTTCAGGCCCTGTGCGATCTGGGTCACCGCCTGGGCAACACCCCCGGGGCCTTTGCGACCTGGCCGGAAGTGCGGCGAAATTCCTTTGATCCGGTGTTGCCACTCCATCAGGCCGAGGGCGGCCAGCGTCAAGGCGCCCCACAATAACAGCAGGTTCGGCACGCCCAGCGCGTGTGTGCCAAACACCAGTATCATGCCCCCGCCGATTATGCCGATCTGGGCACCGGCAAAAATGAGCGAGGTGAGGCGCTTGGCTTGTTGAGTGTCGAAGTTCTGCGCAAGATAGATGCCGACATGCAGCATCAGTAGATCCGAGGCAACCTCATACAGCAGGTAATACAGTGGATAGACGATCGCGGCTTCAAGTAAGACGATCGCCGACCAGTGGGCTACCAGCAGCACCGTGAGCGTGGCCAGCATGATACGGAACAGGCGTTCCGCTGGCAGACGATCGACAAATGCAGCATAGGCGGTGGTGGTCACAACCAGCGACAAGGCATGTATCAGGTAAACAACCGGCAGATACTCGAACCCGTAGCGCTTGAAAAACAGCGCATCGGAAGTGCCGCGACCCAACGCCAGTCCCATGCCGATAATGAGACAAAACAGAAAGAAGTAGCTGGCACGCGGTAACTCGGCATCCTGCACGAGCAACAGCCGGCCAACCCGATTCCGCAAGAGATCGCTTTTCATCACATCACCGTGCCGGCGCATGGGTGGTTAGCGAGTCCGCTTCTCGAGGTGTTGGCTTCTGTTGCTCGAAGAATTCAATTTCTCGCCACAATGGTTCGATCGAGCCTTCCCAACTTGTGTTGTAAAAGCGCAGCAATCGTTCGCCGAACGTAACGCCTTCATCGAGCAGCTCATGGAGCGGTTTCAAGAAGCAGCGCTCGTCCTCATCGTCGGCATTGCGGCAATCCTGGCGCGCAAGACCGGCATCGGCGATCCCGATCAGCGCACGCGCCAGTTCGAGCACCGGTCGGCCCCGATAGCGAGCCGCGAACCCATAGCGTGCCACCGCGCGCTGTAACGCCGCAAGTTCGGCCGCCGTCGGCGCGTCCATGAGCGTCAGCGCCGCATCGCGCGCAGCGCGGTCGTACAGCACGCCCTTCCAGAGTGCCGGCAATGCGCACAGGCGGCTCCACGGGCCGCAGTCCGCGCCTCGCACTTCAAGGTAACCTTTGAGCCGGACCTCGGTGTACACGGTCGTCAAATGGTCGGTGAAATCGCGCAGCGTGGCACGGAACTCACCGAGTCCCCGATTCAGGAACTGCCGGAATGTGGCCCCGGCCGCATCGTGGTGCATGCCATTGCGGCGCACAAACAGCATTGGCACGTCGAGCACATGCTCGACCCAGCGTTCAAACCCGAAGCCGTCCTCGAACACAACGTCCGGGTAGCCACAGCGCACTGGATCGGTGTCGAACCAGGTCAGCAGCCGTTCGCTGGCGACACCAGACGGTACGCCCTCCTTGAAAGCGCCGTTGGTGAAGAGCGCCGACACCAGCGGCGAGACCGCAAGTGCAGTACGGAACGAGGCCACCATATCGGCCTCGTCGGCGTAATCGAAATTTGCCTGAATGGTGCAGGTGCGTTTCATCATGTCGAGGCCGCGCTGTCCGGCGCGTTTCAAGTGCTGCTCAAGCAGTTTGTAGCGGGTACGCGGTATAACCGGCATGTCCACCCAGCGTGCCGTGGGGTGAAACCCAATGCCGATAAAACCGATACCGAGCGGAAGGCATACCCGTCGCAACAGTTCGAGATGGTGGTCGACTTCGCGCCGGGTCTCGTGGATGGTGCGCACGGGTGCGCCGGACAATTCGATTTGTCCGCCGGGCTCAAGCGTGACAGCCGAACCGTCGTTGCAGTACAAGCCAACGGTCCTTCCATTCTCGAACACTGGCGCCCAGCCCGGTTCACCGGGTCGTGTGGCCGTGACAATGGCGTTGAGAATCGTCTCAATGCCTTGCGGGCCTTCGTAAGGCAAGGGTGCATGCGTAGCGCGCAGGATGCCAAACTTCTCGTGTTCGGTGCCAACGCGGAACTCGGATTGCCGCTTGGCGCTATCGGAAAAATAGCTGATCAGCGTATCAATTCTGGCCAATGGTTCGCCGGTGTCGTCTTGTTGACCGGCTCCCGGTTCAATTGGCAGACTCATGCCGATTCTCCTCGTTCGTATCACTGATTCGGTGGTCAAAAACCCGTGGTTACCCGGACTGCTCTGTCCATTTCCGTCACATAACGATATATTTTTGACCCAAGCCTTCATACTCACTCAGCTTTACCCCGATCCGGGAGGTCGAACCTGTTGCGCCCGGTTGCGATCCCAGCGACGCCCGGACTGCATCGCTGGGATCCTGCCTGCCGTCGGGTGTTGGCCGGGACGCCGCCCCGCCCAACACACTGCCGCTACGGCCTCAGCGCTGGCGCGACGGATGACCGCAGTTCGTC
>Ga0209706_10000131_pt1 | contig 37200 bp, 33 predicted proteins | sample PPLLaktember2015_6_FD_187263 | JGI IMG/M metagenome (GOLD analysis project Ga0209706, IMG submission 187263) | Freshwater sediment microbial communities from Prairie Pothole Lake near Jamestown, North Dakota, USA - PPLs Lake P8 Core (1) Depth... | ecosystem: Environmental > Aquatic > Freshwater...
TGAATTAAGCCCCCTTCCTTGCGTTAGCAGGGAAGGGGGTTGGGGGATGGGTACGTTTGAATTAATAACACAGAGTTCCATTTAGTTAAATTTTTTTTCACTTTTTCTTGTTTATATAACAAATAAGTTTTAGTTTTGATTAAAAATTAATCAATTTTATGATTACAATATAATCAATTCTTTTATGTATTTCAATTCCAACATAAAATTTTTAAGAAAAAGAAAGGGCAGGACACAGGATGATGTTGCCATTGCTCTTAATCTTAAACGTTCCACCCTGAGCGGGTATGAGAACGGTGTTGCTCAGCCGGGCATTGAAATCCTGGTTTCATTCTCACGATATTTTAACATATCGATTGATACCCTGGTGAAAATCGACATTTCAAAATTATCGGAGAGCCAGCTTGGAGAACTGGAAAGAGGATACGATGCCTATATCAAAGGGAGTAACCTGCGAGTACTTACCACAACAGTCAGTCCGGACAACCTTGAAAACATCGAAATGGTTCCTGAGAAGGCCAAGGCAGGCTATGCAACGGGTTATGCCGACCCTGAATTCATTGAGGAGTTGCCAAGATTCAGATTTCCTTTTTTGTCCGAAAAACGAAAATACAGGACTTTTCAGCTGAAAGGTGATTCAATGTACCCGATCCCCGATGGTTCATGGGTGACCGGAGAGTATGTCCAGGACTGGCGTGAAGTTATCAGCGGTAAAGCTTATGTTGTTTTCACAATCAATGATGGTATTGTCTTTAAGATTGTGGAGAATAATCTGAAAAACGACGGGAAACTGATCCTTTACTCGCTTAATCCGGTTTATGAACCATATGAGGTTCATATTAACGAGGTTAAGGAGTTATGGAAATTCGTAAACTATATTAGCAACGAGCTTCCCCAGCCTGTCCTGCCTGAGAAACAACTGATTCAGGCCGTCGCGTCAATGAAGAACGACCTCGAAAGGATAAAAGCAAAGATCGGCCGGGAAATTACCGATATTGATGAAGAAAACTGATCAGGTTATTACTATTCTTTGGTAAGAGCAATGATCAGCTGTATGATCTTCTCGTTTTCCGATTCAGGTATCTTGCCTTTGTAAATCGCCCTGCAAATCCTGTTCTTATCAAGAATTACAACACTGTAACTGTCTCTGGGCAGGCCCCATTGTTCCTGCAGTGTACCTTTATAATCGAAAAGAATCGTTGTATCATACTTCCTGGCCTTGTTACCGGCGATCATCCTTACCAGACCGTTTGGTTTCCATGTCGATTTAGTATCTACAATCCCAAATCCTTTAAAATATTCCTTATTAATACGCTTGTCAACGTCAGCTGCTTTATCTATGGCGTCATTAAAGGAATCATTCAGGTCGGATTCATCGGGATCGACATAATTGACCTGAAGCACTTTACCTGGCCATGATTCCATTGTAAAGTTATTTTTATCTGCATCAGGAAATGTCCATGCTGAAGCTTTCACACCAACCTCAAGTTTACCGGTCTGACCGGCAAGATAGGCTAATGACACGCAGGTGAACAGAAGTGTAAAGATCAGTTTTTTCATATGTATGTCGTTTAATTTGTTTCGAATATATGAAATTTTTATTACTGATTTCATTTTTAGGCTAATGCAAAAACCGATTTCCTGAAGTTTTGCATGTTTTCAACTGTCGTTCCGGGGGTGATTTCACAGCCGGCAGACACAATGCACCGGCCATTCGATGCCATGTAATCTGACCGGACCGATTCAAGAATCGAGTCATAAGTTCCATTCTGTATAATAGTAACCGGATCGCTTTTGCCAGAAAATACCTGGTACTTGTTAAGAAGTGACACAAAATTGCCGAGAGCAGGCACCATATGATCGATGTCAATTATATCAGCTCCGGTTTTAATCATTCCGTCAAGAATCGATTCAGTATTTCCGCATATATGCAGCTTGGCGACGGCACCCTCAGAATGAATATGTTCCACCAGTCTCTTTTGCCTTTCAAATGCGAACTTCCGATATAATTCAGGTCCGACCTGCGAACAGAATGCATCTCCAATGCCTATACAATGAGCACCGGCTTCAATCTGCAGATGAATAAAATCCATCGCACTTTCCACAATTACATCCATTGTTTTTTCAACTGCTTCAGGTTCCAAAAGAAAGTCAACCGAAGCATTGGTGGCCCGTCTCAGATCGACATATTCTGCCACAGGTCCTTCAACCCAGCCCACAATGAAAAACTTATCTCCGGTTCTTTTTCTGAATTCCTTTATCTCCGACAATCTGCTCCGGCAACGACTGTTCTCCATTGCATTGTACTGCTTTAGTCCTGAGGCAGTTTCAGCATCCGGCAAATGACCACCGGTATCTACCGGGAGATTATCCTCAGGATAATCTACCTGTATGCCGAAAGCTGATGCCTCTGCCCAGGGATCAGACATTACTGTTACCCAGTCATGATCAAAATCCTCTGCACATTTGATCATTGCCTGACATTTTGCTTCCGGGACGGTACAAAAATCCCGGTACTTTACTCCTGCATATTTTGCTGCCCAGCGCATAATTATCGGATGAAAAGGAGGGTGGTCGACCTTTTCTCCCTTGAGAAAGCTAATAGTTCTTTCAACTCCGGTCATGAATCTTCTTTAATAAGGTTTATTAATAATCATTCAGGTAGTCATTAAGCGGCTTCATTGCTTTTGAGGCCCTGATAATGAGATCAAAACAACCTTCACTGACAACATCTTTGTCTGAAATCATTTTTGCTGCCAGGAAGCTCTTCAGTTTCAGGAGTTCAATATACGGATGATCCTTTGGATATCCTTTTGGTGCGCTCTTCAGTTTTTCGCCTTCAATTTCTCCGAAATATTTTTTAAAATCCTTATTACCAAGTACATCAATAAGCTTGTCGCCCTGTTCATCGATTTTTTCTCTGATTGCCGACAACCAGGGTTTCGGGGGAAAATATGCTCCACCGGCAATCATACTGTTCCCGCCAGGTTCAACATGTACATAATAGCCGGCAAACCTGTCTCCGTTTTGTTTCCCGCCACGTACAATATATGCCCCGAGATGAGTTTTATAAAGAGTTTTATCGATTGAAAACCTTATATCGCGGTTGATCCTGTAGGTACAGCTTTTTACCCCGAGACCTTTAAAAACAGGATCAAAAACCGAGATTTCATCAATTACACCCTGTACAAATGATTCATAATTTGCCCTGGCTTCATCATACCGGCTACGGTTCATTATGAACCAGTCCCTGTCATTATGCCGCTTCAGGTCCGACAAGAATTCGAGAGTGGACTTTTTAATAGTTACCATAATCCCGGATAATTATTAAATGGTTAATATTGGAAAATAACGAATAAAATTAATAAAAGAATATTCAAATGCGAAATCCGGGAAACAGTACATGGCTGATCGCTGGCATTCATTTATCTCCCTGGTTTTTTAAAAAGGTGAGGCCTGGCTCTTTTGTAAATAAACACAACAACAAAAGAAGGTATCAGCGGCAGCAGAAATACAATTATCTTATTTATGAATCCGGGAATAGATTCCGGCCGGTTTCTGAAAAGTGCTCTCACACCGGTATTCGCTACATTCCAGGGTTTCTGTACGATCCCCAGCTTCCTGTTTAGCCTGGTATTGAACCTGCCCGGATCATAAAGTTCTGTCAGTGTTGCCCCCGGAATAAGGCATGTTACCAGAATACCGTATTGCTTCAACTCTGTTCTTAATGCCCGGGTATAGTAGCGCAGGAAAGCTTTTGTGGGACCATAGAGGGATATTGTCGGATAAGGCATGACTGATGAGACAGACGAGACATTAAGGATATATCCTATCCCTCTTTTTATCATCTCCCCGGCAAACAGACGGCAAAGCAGGGCAGGGGAGGTAACATGTAAATTTATAATAGATTTAGTCCTTTCAAGATCGACATTTACAGCTTCACCAAAGATAAGGGTGCCTGCATCATTGACTAAAACTTCAATGGTAAGATTGTGGTTTTCACAATAATCGAAAATTTCCTGAGCTGAGTTTTCCTTGCTCAGATCACTGTTTATTGTTACGACCTGTATTCCATATTTCTGCTCCAGATTTTTTTTCAGATCATCCAGCTGCAAGGGTCGATTGCTTACCGCTATAACGGGATATCCTTTTTCCGCCAGCAATTCCGAGATATGCCATCCAATACCGGATGATGCACCGGTAACCAACGCATAATTCAGATCATTTACCATTTATTGAAGCATTTTCATTATGCGTGGATCAGGATCCATGATGTTTTTTATACAAACAGCCTGATGTGTATACATTACAGCAATGCAATAATTTGAAGTATCGCATTCAGAACATGATAACTCCTTGTTTTGTAGCTTGTTAATAAAATCAGGATCTTTAATTAGAGCCCGTGCGAAAGCAACAAATTCAAATCCTTTTTTGAGTACTTCGTCAATTTTTTCATATGAAAGCAAGCCACCTACATAAACCAGCGGTAGTTTTAGCTGTGCCCTGAATTTCAATGCATCCTCCAGAAAATATGCTTCACGGAACGGCACCTCCCGTACCAGATAATTACCCGCCAATCTGACAAAGAATTTCATGAGAGGATTTTCAATGTAATGAGCAAAAACCTTGATTGGCATTGCTCCCCGCATTACATACATCGGTGCTTTGCTCACAAAGCCACCGGTGAGCACCAGCGCATCAGCTCCGGCCTTTTCAAGCATTTTGGCCACCTCCAGTGCTTCATCCATCTCAATTCCGCCTTTAAAACCGTCACTCATGTTGGTCTTCACCAGGAGAGCTATATCGGTACCTGCAGCCTTTCTTACCTCATCCATAACCATTAGCATCAGCCTTGCCCTGTTTTCAAGCGTACCTCCAAAAGAATCTTTTCTCCTGTTGGTATAGGGCGAAAGGAACTGGCTGATGAGGTAACCATGTCCAGAATGAACCTCCACAGCATCAAAACCTGATTCCCGGGCCAATTGTACGGCTTTCCCAAAGTCGCTTACAATATTCTGTATATCAGCCTTATTCATAGATCTTGGAAAAGTCGGACCATAAAGATTGATACGTGAGGAAGGAGCAAGCGACCTGGATCCTGTAAGCGATGCTTTGGCCATATTTCCGCAATGTCCGATTTGGATGGAACAGGCTGCACCTTCTTTGTGAACAGCATCTGTCAGCCTTATAAGGCCGGGGACAGCTTCCTTCCTGAGCCATAGCTGATGCGGAAATGAAAGTCCTGACCTGTTGATTGAGGTATATGCCACGGTAGTCATTCCAATCCCTCCGGCTGCCACTGCATGGTGATAATTTATGAGATCGTCCGAGGGCATATTATCCTGACACATGCCTTCGAAAGCTGCAGCCCTTATCGCCCTGTTTCGTAATGTAACCGGACCCAGTCTGAAAGGGGAGAAGAGTATTCCTTGTGATGACTCCATCATTTCTTTATGTTTTTATCGTAAATCCAAATATAACTAAAATAAAGCGGGACCATTGATGTATCGAAAGCCGGTGTAAATCACTCTGACCGGACAATTAATCAAAAAACAGATCATAGTAACATCAGATAGTTCAAACATTTATAATTTTATCAGCCAATTAAGTTCCTTTTTCCACTAAATACCCGAATTAATGAATGAAAAACTGTCAATTAGTCCCAGTGGTGAAAAATTTCCATTGCCAAACCCTGAAGATTACAAAGCTGAATTTGAATCCCTTAAGAAACGCGTAGCTAAAGAGAGGGCAAAGGGTCGCGAGATTGTTGTAGTTATGGGAGTCGGTTTCGTAGGTGCAGTGATGGCCGCGATTGTTGCAGATACTGTCGACAAAAAAGGTAAACCTTCTAAATTTGTTATAGGGATGCAACGACCGAGTGTAAGAAGTTTCTGGAAGATCCCTTTGTTGAACCGTGGTGTCTCTCCGGTAAAGGCTGAAGATCCGGAAGTAGATCCGATGATCGAACGATGCGTTAAGGAGAAGAAGACATTAATAGCAACTTATACATATGATGTCCTGAAACTCGCTGATATTGTGGTGGTTGACGTGCAGTGTGATTATCTCAAAGAGGATTTGGGCAACGTTCGCACCGGGCAGACAGATATGGCTGCACTGGAAGCGTCCCTTCATGAGATAGCGAAGCAAATTCCTGCCAGTGCTCTTGTACTGATCGAAACAACAGTGGCTCCGGGAACGACCGAACAGGTTGCATATCCCATAATGAAGAAGGTATTTAAAAAACGAGGAATAAAATCAGATCCTTTACTTGCTCATAGCTACGAGAGAGTAATGCCCGGACGCAATTATGTTGCCAGCATCAGGGATTTCTGGAGGGTTTGCAGCGGAATAAATGAAACTGCAAAAAAACGTGTTGTTAAATTCCTGAATGAAGTGCTGAACACTGAGAAGTTCCCGCTTACGGTCATGGATCGCCCCATAGAATCGGAAACTGCAAAAATTGTCGAGAACAGTTATCGTGCCACCATTCTGGCCTTTCTGGATGAGTGGAGTTTATATGCCGAGCGTAACGGTGTTGACCTGATCAAAGTAATCAAGGCGATCAAGGTGCGTCCGACGCACAGTAATATTATATTCCCGGGACCCGGAGTGGGAGGTTATTGCCTACCCAAGGACGGAGGTCTGGGTGTGTGGGCTTATAAGCATATACTTGGCTTTGAGGATGATATATTCAAAATCACACCACTGGCAATCGATATAAACGATACTCGCGGATTACATGTGGGACAGCTTACCAGGGATGCCCTGAGAAATATGGGCCAGCCAGTCGCTGGTGCAGATATACTGGTGCTTGGAGCTGCCTACCGAGAGGATGTTGGCGATACCCGTTACAGCGGTTCAGAGATCGTAATCAGGAAACTTACGGAAATGGGTGCTGAGATACGTGTACATGATCCATATGTTGAGCACTGGTGGGAATTTGAGCAGCAGGATTCGTATCCGGGAGTCGGACACAGTAAAGCACGTTTCTTCCGGAACCAGGAAAAACTGAAGGAGATCCGTATAGAGCCGAACCTGAATAAGGCACTTAAAGATTCCGATGCTGTAATAATGGCAGTACCTCATAAAGCATACCTTGATCTGGATCCCGATAAACTTGTAAAAACAATTGGCAAACCGGCAGCAATAATTGACTGTTTCGGAATTCTTTCAGACGACAAGATCCGCCGTTATTTCCAGCTTGGCTGTGAAGTTAAAGGACTGGGCCGCGGGCATATTCAAAGGATTAAGGAAGAAATCCGGAAGAGTTAGAGGATATGGAGTTTATTGTCTGACATCCGCATTCCCGGATTATTTACTTTCATTTTTTAAATCCTCCAATAGTGAACCCAGTTTATTTACATATTCGGTAAACTCAGAGGAATATCTTACCGGATCATTACGATTCCCGGGCAGATCAATCTTAAAGTGGTGCCTTATGGTCGCTGGTCCTGAATCCAGTATGTATATGTCAGTAGAAAGGAAAACCGCTTCGCTTTCAGAGTGTGTTACAAAAATGACTGTCGGATCGATTCTGGCATTTTCGAATACCGAGCGTAGAAATACCTGGATTTGTTTCCGGGTCACCGTATCCAGGGCTCCAAAAGGTTCGTCCATCAGCAGGATCTGAGGATTCACGACAAGGTTACGTGCGATGGCGACCCTTTGCAATTGTCCGCCCGACAGGATCGGATATTTCGCCCATTTATTTTCATGTCCGTTCAATCCAACGATTTTTATCATATCCATGGCTTTTTCGTTGGCTTCATTCTTAGGGATCCCTTTCAATATCAGCGGCAGTGCAACATTCTCCAATACAGTTTTCCATTCAAACGAGGTATATTGCTGAAAAACCATGGGAATCCGGTCTTTGTCTGTCCTTTTTTTCCCATAGATATATACCTCTCCTGATGTCGGGACCTGTAATCCGGAAATATACCGTAACAAGGTTGATTTTCCGCAACCCGATTTACCCATGATGGTTATAAATTGTCCCCGGTCTCTGATGTCTTTAATGTCGAGATTGAAATCCTTAAAAACTACATTATGAGGGATGTGATCTGTATAAACCTGTGTGATATTTACAAGATTTAAAATATCCGCTGAGCGGTCTATGGATACCTGATCAGGAGGAGTCCCGATATTTGCGTCAGCTATGATCTCCGGTTCTTGCTCTGGTACTGCAGGTTCATTAATTTCACTGTCATCCTGCTTTTGGAATATATTTCGCTTCATTATCCGGCATATTTAAATTTAAAAAGTTTTTTATCCAGCAGTTTCAGGAGTTTATCCTGTATAAAGCCTATGAAAATGATAAGCAATAAAATTGCATAAAGCTGGTCGACATGTGAACCTCTCGAAGTTGCCATGTAAATCATTGATCCTAATCCACCCTGAGCGTTTACCATTTCAGCAATGACGATATATGTCCAGCTTACAGCAACCAGGTTGATTACATCCATTGAAAACCGGCTGAGTACAGATGGAATATAGAAATGTTTCAGCGTCATCCATGGGCTGGCATTCAATGTCCACATTGTTTGTTGCAGGGCTTTCAGATGATCGTCAGTTTCAATATCTTTAATCCTTTGAGCAATTGCGGGAAGCAGGTATACAAAAATACCAAAAGCAAGAAATTCTACTTTAACTCCCAGTCCGAGGCCGAAGAGTGCCATAAATATCCCGGTTGTTGCCGGTAATGGCGTAAAACGGATTGCTTCAATCTGTTTGCTGAACAGATGTCTGAAAAATGGGATTAATCCTACGAGGAAACCGAGAGGAATTGCCAGTGCCATAGCCTGTAAATAGCCTCCAAGATTAATAAAAATAGAATAGCCTGTATTGTACAAAAGGCTGCGCTCAATAAAAAGGGTTTTGAAGCTCTTAATTACATCAATGGGAGAGGGGAGGATTGTAGGTTTTATCCAGCCGACAGTAGGTATCAGCCACCAGAAAAAAATCAGTAAAATCCATCCCAGAATATTCACTGCCACTGCAGTCTTTTTATCAACATCACCGGCAAACCTAAAAAGTTTTTTTATTAATTCCATGATTACCAATTATTTTCTTTATTTATTAAAAGGGGATGCCTCATAAGCTTAAATCAATTAACCGCAAAGATCGCAAAGGTTATACGCAAAGATCACTAAGAGCTAAATATCAGTGATTTGACTTTGCGACCTTTGTCTTTCTTTGATGACTTTGCGGTTAAAATTGACTTATAAGATAGCCCCTTTATATAGAATTCCTTAAATATCCTATTTTCCTAATAGTTGAAACTCTGTCCTGCGATTTGCAGCCCTGCCCTCTTCAGAATTATTGTCTGCGACCGGTTTATCGGGGCCGTTTCCGACAATAATAAACCTGTTAGGATCGAAATTGTAAGTTTTAACAAGATAGTCGGCAACCGATCTGGCACGCTTGAAGGAGAGCTCCCTGTTCATTGCAGCACTACCTACAATGTCGGTGTTCCCTTCAATCCGTACTCTCATTCCGGCAAACTCAACTGACAACTGGCCAAGTTGATTTTCGATTTTTTCCTTCATCTCAGAAGTGAGTGCCCACGAACCGGTTGCAAAGTTGATGATAATTGGCTTAATAGCGACTGCCGGGGCTTTTTCATCTGCAGGTGTCGGTGATTCAAACTGAATCTGACCTTCTGCTGCGTGAGCGTCGCCCTGTAAATCGTTAATAGCCTGAATAATGCCGGGATAGGAGGCTTCAGCCCATGGAACAATACTGGATAATTTATTTCCATAACCGTTTTTATAAATCCGTGCCATTTTAGTGTAGAGTTGCTGGCCGGTAATGCCTGTATAATCGGTACTTAATCCAAAAAAGTTAATATTGTCGCCATAGGTTGCAAAATGTATTTTTTTCATCCCGTCAAGGATAATGCCTACGTCATCCGGAACTTCAAATGCTGCTTTGTAAGTTTGTGCTGCTTCGGCCATTTTTGCCGGGTCATTCATCTCTGAATTGGCAACAAGCCAGGCCTTTGAAAGCTTAATAAAAAGGTCTTTCTTCTCTTCCAGAACATCTTTCCGGGCAATAAATCCGTCCATTATTATATTTGGCAGTAAATCAGTGCTTGTCAGTACTTTAGCATCTCTTGATTTCAGGCATTCTTCATCGTCAGGAGACCATACTACTGTTGCATCGGCATTTCCGGTAGTAAATGCAGTTTTCGCAGCAAATGGATCACCCATTGGTAGAATCTGGACATCCTGTTCGGTAAGACCTCCGGCTTCAAGTGTGGCATGCAGTAAAGTGTTGCTAGGCCAACCCAGGGCGCAGGCGATTTTTTTACCTTTAAGGTCAGCAACAGAATTAATTGATTTATCAACAATAAATACATCGGCACCGCGCGAATCGTCAATTTTTAAAAACTGGACAACCGACATTTTGGCCAGATCGCTGGTGCGATCCATTCCAATAGGTGAAATATCGGTAGTAGTAAAAATAAAATCAAGATCTCCGTTTTTCAAAGCGTCATTAAGTTTTTGCATATCATCCATCCTTATAGCCTCGAAAACAACACCAAACTCCTTGTACATCCTCGAGTTTTTGTTGGGAGCAGCACCACCATTCATGTTTATACCAGGAGCAAAGCCTACAAAGTTATTGAATCCGGCACGCAGATCAGCTTTATTTCCTTTGGATGCCTTGTTCAGATATGGATACCCAAAGTATACACCGGCTCCAACCAGACCTATGATAAGCAGGAGGACTATCAGCTGAAATCCAAAAGTCCAGTTTTTAGGAAATCCCGGAATTGATCTTCCTGATTTTTCTTGATATTCAGTAGCCATTTTTTCTTTAATTAATTTTTGAAAATAAGATTATTATGTATCGAAAATATCACCAAGCGGACCGGTCGAATTTTTTTCTTCACGGGTTAATTTGTGGTTGGGATTTGAGATTTTTGAAGGATCCGGGACATCTATCTGCCCGGCATCCAGCTTATTACCAATAGCGAGCAGCTCTTCATATGCCTCATCACTGTCAAAATCAAATGCTGTGGTATTTCTCTCTAAATCTTCAAGGTTCTGGGCTGTCATTGCAAGGTCTTCCGAAATACGTCCGGCAACAAATTCAAGGGCATATTCCAGTTTCCAGTTCTGTCCGCCAGGGCCGAGAATTTCTTTCAGAATAGCTGTTGCGCCGCGGGATGCTGCGGCCATTTCCCAGTCTTTTTTCATTATGCCGACGCTTTCCTCAAAATCCTTGATCTTATTTTCGAGAAGTGTTGCACCGATTGCCAGTTTACGGTCAAGATTTGCAAATATGTTCGAACGGGCAGCATACTTTGTCGTCCATTCAATATTTTTTTCAAGGACGGTATTGGTTCTGGTACCTGCAGATGTTGCATTTATAAACTGTTGTTGAAGGTCCACATATTCATCGGTTTCTTTTATTCCTTCGCCTTTTTCGGCAATCATTTTGTTCATCTGTGATTTAATTTCACCGGCCTTTCTGGTTTGCCGCTGGACTTCGCCTTTCGAATTTTCAGCTACTTTTTGGGTTTCACGTGACATTTGCTCGAAATCGTTGCGAAGTTGTTTTATTTTCGATTTATGCTTCAGAAACAAGTCGTGTGTCTCCCACATTTTTTGTTTCTGTTCATCAAGCTCATCGAAAGGATTCCAGCGGATGATAGCTTTGTGGAACCAGCGGACGATTCTCCGGAAAAGTTTGAAAATAGCAGGCAAAAGAAATATTACGAGAACAATTGCCAGAATCGAAACTATAACAGCCAAAACCTGGCTTAAGGCACCAAAAACAGCGGGAATTATCCATCTGAATGTTCCGTAACCAATAATTCCTATCAGTATCAAACCAATAATAGCGCCGATTGGCTTTTCACCTTTACGCCATTTTGTCAGAGACTCTTTTCCTGTTGTAACCAGCTTGGCATCATCGAAATACTTCATGATTGGCAACTGGGTAATTGTTTTTACTTCTGTTTGCATATCATTTTCTTTTAATGTTCTATTTAAGATTCGATTTTATTCCGGCTTCTATATCAACAATACTTACGATAACCTGTTCTTTTGCATCACGGATAGCATCTATTTTCCTTTCGAGATCAATAAACTTACCCTCATATTTATGATCGATAGCTAAAAGTTGGTTATTCAGGTCTGCTTCCTGATTCTGGAGTTCCTGAATTTGCCTGGTCAACTGTTGTATTTTTGTCCTTGTGTCTTTGAGTCCATTGTCGAGGTTATTTCTTTCAGTATCTTTTTCGGTTTGTAATTCCCGTTTTTTAGAGACACCCTTGCTTATTTCAGTATCGGCAGCCCGTTGGACCAAATCTTTGTAAAACATTGCACTATCGACTAACCGTGAGGGGATAAGCGATTTATCTATTTTTTGCGCAATCCTGAAAACAGTCTTATAAATTTCCGCATCCGGATTTTGTTTTTCTTCAAAAAGTGATTCGGTGAATTCGAGAAAATCAAAACCTGGCTGGTTATTCTTATTGATTAAATTCTGCAGCCGTTGCACGAAGTCCTCCACAAGTGATTGATCCTTAACAACGACAGGTGTATGCAGGGTTTTAATGATTGCCGGTTCCGTTTTCTGGATTTGCTTTTCCTGTTTGCCGGGTTCTGCATCTCTGAAGAAAAGTCGTCGGAATTTAAATCCTTTATCTTTTTCTGACATTTCCTTTGATTTAGCTTTTGATTTGTTGTTTGTTTCAAAGTATTGATACAAAAATAAGATTTTTTTGATATGAAGAGGACGGAATAAAGAAGATAGACAACAACTGTGAGGCGTAAGGGCGTTAAGACGTTAAAGCGACAATGCTTCGCTGGCGCGGATTTATAATCCGTGCCCATTTATAATCCGTGCCCGGGAACTATCCTGGTATCGGCACCGATTACAAATCGGCGCCAGCAGGGCGAGAATTTGCTTTTACATAAAATCTGCCGATATAGGACTCGGCTTCGCCTCGTCGCTATATCTGATTTTATTCAATCCAGCGCGGCTGGATAATAAGTATTTATAAGAAAATTTCCTTTGACATAAAATCTTTACCGATATAGGACTCGACTATGTCTCGTCCTATATCTGATTTTATGTCAACCAGCAAGCTGGCCGGAAATTTTCCTATGTTTTCCTATAATTAATATTATGTCAAATAGAATATATACAATTCAATGATATCATAATAATATCATATTGATATCATAGTAATATCATAGTAATATCAAATGAGTTTCAGACTCACATCCTGTCCCCTACTTTATTTCTATCGGGAAAAATTAAGGAAAGCTATTTGCTGAGGTAGTACCCTATCTCAGCCTGTTCTGTCTGATCAAGCATTGGCAGACTCGGAATAGAGAAAAGATCAAGACCGGGATCATCAATAGCTCCGTTCACTGATGTTCTTATAAAGCTGTAGCCGTTTCTTTGTGCGGCAGAAATGATATCAGGGTCGCCTGCACCATCACCGTACGGTAATGCAAGAACTTTTACTTCCCCGGGTGTATAGGTTTCAATAAGGGTTTTGGATAATCCAAGTTCGTAGTCAAGAAAAATATTGTATTCATCAGGGGTTGAATAACCAGCTTTTCGTGCAAGCATAAATTGATGTGAATAGCTGTGGGAACCAAAAGTGAATGGTTTCAGACCTCCCGGAAATGCAAGATTACTCATATAACCAACTTCCTTCCAGGTAAGAAATGAGTCACGTCCCATCATCTGCGCCCAGAGGAAAAAAGTTGCTTTCATCCGGTATTTCCTCAGTAATGGCATAACTGTAGTATACCAGGATCGATCACCATCGTCGAAGCAGATTATTGCAGAATGGCCCAATGGCATTTTTCCTGACTCTTTTATGCTCTCAAGATCAGTAAAACTTATAACATTTATATTGTTGTGTATCAGGTATTTAAGATCAGATTCGAAGTCATCTGCGCTTCTTTCATACAGATTTGTTGCTGCTCCCTCAGAAATTCTGTGGTACATCAGAACCACGATTTTCCCCTCTTCAGCAGGTATTGGATCATCCTTTGAGCAGCCTGAAAAAACAAGGATAACAATAATTAGCTGAAGGATACTCTTTTTCATTTGTGAATTAACGTAATACCTGATATTTTAAATAAGAAGAGGATGTCTCAAAAGCCCTTTCCTGATCAGCCATCCCTAAATCCCCCAGCCTTGCTCCGCCGCCTTCGTCGGCCGTAGGTCGACTTCGGCGACCGAAGGCCGTAGCGGCTACGCGAAGGCGAGGGGGGACTTATTGATAAACAGATACTTGCTAAGCCCCCCTTGGGGGGTTTGGGGGTAAAAAAACAACTTTTGAGACAGCCTCTTTTACTTTTTACCTGCAGATCATAATTTTCAGGATAATATCCTGATGTTATTTCGGTTCTAATGTAAGCAGTTTGGCTCTCACCTGCTCATATTTCGCATTCAGTGCAGGGTCTTTCTGTTTCAGCCTGTAATATAGTTCCTGCAGACTTCTGAGAGCGTAAACATCATCGGGTTTGAGCTCGACAGCTCTCTCCATATAAGGAAGTGCTTTTGCATATACTACATTGGCTTCATCGATTGCTATTGTATATTTATTAACATCCATGATGTCGTTTGCTTTCAGGAACATATCTGCAGCCTTGTTGATATATGCAGCTCCCAGACCATATTGAGTATCATAAAGATCGTTCTTGATCTCAACAGACCTGGTAAGCTCGGTAATTGCATCATCATATTTGTTCTGATTCAGGTACATGATTCCGGCAGCAAAATAGAGACTGTAGTTATCCGGATCAACATCCTTGGCGATTTTAATATATTTCTGTGCCTGTTCAGGTTTGTTGGCTTTAAGATAAAAGTCGATGAGCTGAAGCGTAACGGTATTGTCACCCGGAAATTTATTTGGCAGATCCAGCAGATAAGCTTCGGCTTTGATGGTATCTCCCAACCCCATCAGACTTTCATAGATCTGAATGTGCGGTGTAATTCCAAGATATTTCATTTCGGCGCATTTCTCGAAATATTTGAGCGCGTCATTATATTTATTCGAATTTACTGCTGCCAGTCCGGCATTGTAATACATCCCTGTGTCAAGTACACCTGCATATTTATCACTTTCAGTAATTTCGATCTGTGATGCGAATGATCTCAGGGCGCCTTCATAATCTTTCGCCTCGAATCTTTTACTTCCCTGAGAATAAAGGTTCAGAGCGAGTGAATTGTAGATCATGTTTGTGATGATCTTCTTTTTTGTACCTCCTTTGGTATCGAGCGCGATTGCTTTTTCATATGCTGCATACGCTTCTGCAAGAGGATCAGGATAATATGCATTGTACTTTGCGTTATCGGCTTCATAAATTGCCTGGCATAATTTTCCTTTTGCAAAATATGTATTGAACCAGTCTTTTGATTTTTCATTCAAAAAAGCCTGGTCAAGGGATTCCTTTGCTTTATCAAGGGCACCCTGTTCAATGAAACTGAGAGCTGAAGTCACTTTGCCTTTTTGTGCCATGGCTCCCATTGAGATGCAAACAAGAGTAAACAGTAAGAAGAACTTTTTCATGATTATAATTTTAATTTGTTTTTTTGTCATTTAAAATTTTTCCAAATTTATAATACTTTAACTTAATCTTCAAATTCTTTGCCATTTTCCTCATTATTCGGATTATTTTCGTCAATGTCTGTTTTTTCACCAGGTTCACCTGCCTCTTCTTCCTCATTGACTTCCACACAAGCCACCGATGCAATGATATCATTTTCCCTCAGGTTTATCAGTCTGACTCCCTGTGTGGCACGGCCCATCACCCTGAGGGCTGAAACTGGGCTTCTGAGGATATTCCCGAATTGTGTTATGATCATAAGATCGTAATTGTCAGTTACATCCTTGAGAGCAATCAGCGAACCGGTTTTTTCGGTTATGTTGATTGTCTTTACTCCTTTTCCTCCCCTGTGGGTAACTCTGTATGCATCGATATCCGATCGTTTTCCATATCCTTTTTCCGAAACAACAAGAATATCCTTTTCCTTGCTTTCAACAGTTATCATTCCAATCACAAAATCTGTCTGCTCATTAGCCAGCCTTATTCCCCGGACACCTGAAGCGGTTCGTCCCATCGGTCTGACATAGGATTCAGGAAAGCATATTGCTCTTCCCGATCTCACAGCCAGCATTATGTGGAAATTGCCATTAGTCATTCTTGCTTCCAGCAATTCATCACCATCTCTTACAGTGATGGCATTTATACCATTCGCCCTGGGTCTTGAATAAGCTTCAAGTGAAGTTTTCTTAATGATCCCCCTGGTAGTGCACAGAACTATAAAATTGTTATTAATGTATTGAGGATCATTAAGATCCTTAACATTAATAAATGCTCTTACAGTATCACCAGGTTCAATATTTATGAGGTTCTGCATGGCTCTTCCCTTTGAGGTCCGCGATCCTTCCGGGATATTATAAACCTTCAGCCAGTAGCATTTTCCGTTGCTTGTGAAGAACAGCATTGTATTATGCATGGTGGCAATATACAGATGCTCGATAAAATCCTCATCTCTTGTGGTACCACCTTTTGCACCGGTTCCTCCTCTTCCCTGTCTCCTGAATTCAGTAAGTGGAGTTCTTTTAATGTAACCCATATGGGAAATTGTGATGACCATATCATCATCTGAATAAAAATCTTCCGGATTGAATTCTTCTGCATTGGGTATTATTTCAGTGCGCCGCTTATCGCCATATTTTTCCCTGATTTCAAGGAGTTCGTCTTTTATGATCTTCATTTGGAGGTCAACACTGTCAAGAACTTTTTTAAGGTAATCAATAAGGTCCATGACTTCCTTATATTCAGCTCTCAGCTTTTCCTGTTCGAGTCCTGTCAGCTGCCGGAGTCTCATTTCAACTATTGCCCTGGCCTGAATATCCGACAGGTTAAATTTCTCCATAAGTCTTTCCCGTGCCATATCGGGTGTCTGAGACGATTTGATCAGTGCAATCACCTCGTCAATGTTATCGCTTGCAATGATCAGTCCTTCAAGTATATGAGCTCTCTTTTCAGCTTGTTCAAGATCAAATTTAGTCCTTCTGACCACTACTTCATGACGGTGCTTCACAAAATATGAGATCAGATCTTTTGTGTTCAGAGTTCTTGGACGTCCCTTTACGAGTGCAATATTATTTACGCTAAATGATGTCTGAAGTGATGAATACTTATAAAGATTGTTGAGAACAACATTTGCGGTGGCATCTTTCTTCAGGATGATAACTATCCTCATTCCGTTCCGGTCCGACTCATCATTTATATATGATATCCCTTCAAGCCTCTTTTCGTTTATAAGATTAGCGATCTTCTGAATCATTTCAGCCTTGTTGACCATGTAAGGGATTTCGGTCACAATTATACTTTCCCGCCCCGAATGGGTCAGCTCTATTTCAGTCTTTGCCCTGATTACAATTCTGCCCCGGCCTGTTTCACATGCATCCCTGATACCCTGCTCACCATAAATTATTCCGCCGGTGGGAAAATCCGGCCCCTTTACATATTTTAATATATCCTCCGACGTAATGTCATTATTATTAATGTAAGCTATTGTTGCATCAACAATTTCCGAAAGATTGTGTGGTGGCATGTTCGTTGCCATCCCTACTGCAATGCCTGAAGCTCCGTTTACAAGCAGATTGGGTACCCGGGTTGGCAGAACTACCGGTTCAGTAAGGGAATCATCAAAATTCGGTTGAAAATCGACAGTATTTTTATCTATATCTGCAAGTGTTTCCTCGGCAATTTTTTTTAGTCTTGCTTCAGTATACCTCATAGCAGCCGGGCTGTCTCCGTCGACTGATCCGAAGTTACCCTGCCCGTCGACCAGCGGATATCTCATTGACCACTCCTGTGCCATTCTTACCATGGCTTCATAAACAGATGAATCTCCATGGGGATGATATTTGCCAAGCACCTCTCCCACTATCCTTGCCGATTTCTTGTAAGACTTATTCGATTGTACTCCCAGCTCAGACATACCGAAGAGTACACGTCGGTGAACAGGTTTCAAACCGTCCCTGACATCAGGTAATGCACGCGATACAATCACCGACATCGAATAATCGATGTAGGCCGACTTCATCTCCTCCTCGATATTTACCTGAACTATCCTCTCTCTCTCTGACATAACATCTTAATAATTAAATAATTACGAAATAAAAACCCAGTTACGAATTTGACTCACGAAAATAGTGATTATTTACCTACTTTTGACCTTATCCCTAAGTGAATTTTTAACATAGTTGTTCATAAATGGGCATAATTATTGCCATATACATAAATGTATAATTTTAACTTTAGTTTTTCAATAATTGTGTACTTTTGTCTTTTGATGTCTGCCAGATTGACTGGCAACAGACAGATAAAAGGAAAACGATAATATTTAATATGGATTCACAATTTTCGCAAAGAGTAAAAGATATCCTCGGTTATAGTAAGGAAGAGGCTATAAGGTTAGGAAACAGTCATATAAGTCCCGAGCATCTTTTTCTTGGAATTTTAAGGGATGGAGAAGGGATTGCGATTGAAATCCTTATCAACCAGGGTATTGATCTTTTAGGTTTGAAGGGTTCGCTGGAAAAAAGTATTAAAGTGGAAAGCCCTGTACCGGTTGCTGATCATGAAGTTATTCCGCTTTTGAGAAGCACTGAACGAATATTGAAACTTGTTTATCTTGAAGCAAAAGCATTAAAAAGCAGTACAATTGAATCAGAACACCTGCTGCTGGCTATTCTTAAAGATGAAAATGCTCTTGTTACCAGGTTTCTGTCCGAAATGGATGTTGATTATCAAACAGTAAAACGGACTGTTGAAGCCGGATCACCCAGAGCAAAAGCTGATTATCCCAGGGATGAGGATGATGAAGGCCAGGGGTACGGATCACCCGGAAAGGGACAATCCTCCTCACCTGCATCAACAAAATCATCGTCTGACACTCCAGTTCTTGACAATTTTGGAATCGACCTTACAAAAGCCGCAGAAGAAGGCCGGCTCGATCCGGTTGTCGGAAGGGAACGTGAGATCGAAAGGCTCGCCCAGATCCTTTCGAGAAGGAAAAAGAACAATCCGGTACTGATCGGAGAACCAGGCGTTGGTAAATCCGCAATAGCAGAGGGACTTGCACTCCGGATTACCAGGAAAAACGTCTCAAGGGTACTGTTCCATAAAAGAGTAGTGGCTCTCGATCTTGCTTCAATAGTAGCAGGTACAAAATACAGGGGACAGTTCGAGGAGAGGATGAAGGCAATACTTAATGAGCTTTCCAAAAATGACAATATAATTCTGTTTATCGACGAGATACACACTATTGTAGGTGCAGGAGGTGCAACCGGATCTCTCGATGCTGCCAATATGCTTAAGCCGGCACTTGCCAGAGGCGAAATACAGTGCATCGGAGCAACTACTCTGGATGAATACAGGCAGCATATTGAAAAGGATGGAGCACTGGAAAGAAGATTTCAGAAAGTGATTGTTGATCCGACTTCAATTGAGGAGACCATCATCATTCTGCAGAATATCAAGGAAAGGTACGAAGAACATCATAACGTGATTTACACTGACGATGCCATCGATGCATGCGTAAAACTGACCAATCGCTATATTTCTGACAGGCATCTGCCCGATAAAGCTATCGATGCACTCGATGAATCAGGCTCAAGGGTTCACATTTCAAATATTGTTGTACCTGATAAGATTCTCTCTCTGGAGAAGCAACTTGACGACACAAAGAAGGAAAAAATGATGGCCGTCAAGAATCAGAACTTTGAGAAGGCCGCCAGTTTCCGGGACCGTGAGAAAGATCTGCTTGAGATGATCGACGTTGAAAAGAAAAAATGGGAAAAGGAACTTTCCGTGAACAGGGAAACGGTTGATGCCGAAAAGGTTGCTGAAGTTGTTGCGATGATGACAGGTGTGCCCGTTCAAAGGATCGCACAGACTGAAGGCACCCGGTTGTTACAAATGGCCGACGAGCTGAAGGGAAGTGTTATCGGACAGGACGAGGCAATCCTCAAAATAGTAAAATCGATCCAGAGGAACAGGGCTGGTTTGAAAGATCCGAACAAGCCAATAGGTACATTTATCTTTTTAGGTCCGACCGGTGTCGGTAAAACACAGCTGGCAAAAGTACTGGCAAAATTCCTGTTCGACACTACGGATAACCTTGTTAGGATCGACATGAGCGAATATATGGAGAAGTTTTCGGTATCAAGGCTGGTTGGAGCGCCTCCCGGATATGTCGGGTATGAAGAGGGTGGTCAGCTTACTGAAAAAGTGAGAAGAAAGCCATACTCGGTCGTCCTGCTGGATGAAATCGAAAAAGCACATCCCGACGTTTTCCATATCCTCCTCCAGGTTCTGGATGAGGGTCAGCTGACCGACAGCCTCGGACGGCGGGTCGACTTCAGAAATACTATTGTCATACTCACCTCCAATATTGGTACCAGGCAAATATCCGAATTCGGACATGGAATCGGTTTCGATACTCAGGCAAAGAAAGCCACAAGGGATGAACAGACCAAGAGCATACTTCAGAAAGCGCTGCAGAAAACATTTGCACCCGAATTTCTGAACAGGATCGACGATATAATTATATTTAATTCACTTGGAAAAGAAGAGATCAACAAGATTATTGATCTTGAACTACAGGGATTATACGACAGGATCAAAGCGCTCGGATACCAGCTTAAGATAGCGACCCCGGCAAGGGATTATATTGCCGAGAAAGGATTTGATGCTACTTATGGTGCAAGGCCGCTGAAGCGTGCAATCCAGAAGTATCTTGAAGATCCCATGGCTGAAGTGCTGATTAAGGCGGGACCTGCCGACGGTGAGGTAATATCTGTGGGATTCAACAGTGCCAAATCAGAGATCAAAATAAAGCTTCAGAAAAAGAAAGATGAGGCTGATAATAATCAGGAGGATAAGTCTTCGGAAAATTAGTTCTGTTTCATAGGACGAACCCCCGTCCCGCTTTAACCGGACGGGGGTAGCGGTTTACCAAACAGATCAAACTCTGCTGCCTGCGTGATCATTATATCATAGAAATTCCCCGGAGACAGATCGTATTCAACAGGAATAAGCACCTCCTGATCAACCTCGGGACTGTCATATTCTGTTCTCCCGGCGAAGAATTCCCCCTCCCTCCGGTCGATCAGCACCCTGAGAACTTTTCCAACCAGTGCCTTATTCAGTTCTGAGGAGATATTCTGCTGTATTTCCATTAATTCTGCAACTCTTGCCTTCTTGACGGATTCAGGAATCTCATCCCCGTAATTTTCGTATGAAAATGTTTCTTCTTCGTGTGAATATGCGAAAACCCCGAGTCTGTCGAACCTGAAATTCCTTACAAATTCCTTAAGCTCAAGATAATCATCCTTTGTTTCTCCCGGATGACCGGTAATCAGAGTTGTCCTGATGCAGGCATCCGGTATTTCGTTTCTCAGCCTGTTCAGGATCTCTTCAGTTTCCAGTCTCCCATGCGATCTTTTCATCATTGAGAGCACATTATCCGAAATATGCTGGATCGGAATGTCAATATATTTGCAGATCCTGGGATTATCTCTGATAAGAGGGATCAGCTCACCGGGTAAATCTGCAGGATAGAGATAGTGCAGCCTGATCCATTCAAATGAATCAATTTTTAAAAGATTCTTTAACAGGTCAGGGAGTTTTTGGGATTTATAAAGATCAACCCCATAATAGCTAAGATCCTGAGCGATGAGAATCAGCTCCTTAACACCCATCCTGGCAAGCCCTTCAGCCTCTTTTACCAGGTCTTCAACCGGACGTGAAATGCATTTACCCCTGATTGCGGGAATGGCACAGAATGCACATGTCCTGTCACAACCCTCAGAAACTTTCAGATATGCAAAATGCCCGGGCGAAGTGATCAGTCTGCTTGTGACGATATCATTGCGGTACTTCACTCCTACCTGTTCAAGTATCTCGCCCATATTCTTTACACCGAAGTACCGGGTTACTTCAGGAATTTCTTTTTCCAGAGCATCCTTATAACGTTCAGAAAGACAACCCATTACATAGAGATTATCAATCTTCCCTGATTCTTTTGCTCTTACGAAACGGAGAATAGTGTCGATGCTCTCCTCCTTTGCATCATTGATGAAACCGCATGTATTAATTACGACTGTCCCGGCGGTCAGATCATCCGGATCGTACGAAACATGATAACCCCCTGATTGCAGTTGACCGAGCAGTTTTTCAGAGTCAACTACATTCCTGGAGCAGCCAAGCGTAACGATATTGATTTTCCTGTTTCTCATTATAATTTATTCAATATGCCCCCTTTCTTATTTCCCCAGGGGGGAAAGGATGGGTTGACTCCTTCCCTGGGGGAAGGCTGGGAAGGGGGTCTATTAGAAGGAATATAATTCATTACGTGAAAAGTGAATCGACGAATTCAGCGCGATTAAATACCTGGAGGTCTTCCAGTTTTTCACCGATGCCGATATATTTCACGGGTATTTTAAACTGGTCGGATATTCCTATCACGACTCCTCCTTTAGCTGTTCCGTCGAGTTTAGTGATTGCCAGCGCCGTCACATCGGTTGCAGCAGTAAACTGTTTTGCCTGTTCAAATGCATTCTGACCGGTTGATCCGTCAAGTACAAGTATGACTTCATGGGGAGCGTCTGGCATTACTTTCTCCATAACTCTTTTTATTTTGGAGAGCTCGTTCATCAGGTTGATTTTGTTATGAAGTCGTCCTGCAGTATCGATAATTACTATGTCGTATCCTCCTGCCACCGCCGATTTCACTGAATCAAAAGCCACTGATGCCGGATCAGAGCCCATTTGCTGCTTAACCATTGAAACGCCTGCCCTGTCGGCCCAGATCTGAAGCTGGTCGATAGCAGCAGCTCTGAATGTATCGGCGGCACCGAGCAAAACTTTTTTCCCTGCCTGCCGGTACTGATAAGCCAGTTTGGCAATTGTAGTTGTTTTTCCGGAGCCATTGACCCCAACGATCATTATAACATGTGGCTTAGCTGTGAAGTCAGCTGAAAAGCCTGAGTCGGTTCCGGGCATGTTGTTTTCAAGAAGAGATACAATTTCCTCTTTCAGGATTGTATTCAGTTCACTGATATTCAGATATTTATCTCTGGCCACTCTGGCTTCAATCCTTTCGATTATCCTGAGGGTAGTATCAACCCCGACATCGGACGACACCAGTACTTCTTCAAGGTTATCCAGAACTTCATCGTCAACTTTTGATTTGCCGGCAACAGCTCTTGACAACCTTACAATGACGCTCTCCTTGGTTTTTTGAAGCCCACTGTTGAGTTTTTCCTTATTTTCCCTGGTAAAAAATCCCGGAAAAGCCATTTTTAATAACAGATAAATGAATAAATATAAAAAAAGCTTTCTTCTGCCATGAAGAAAGCTTTGAATATCTTCGAGTTAAAACTTCTTATTTCTTGCTGAAGAACTCCCGGATATATTCATTATGAACAATCTCTTCCTGGAACTGATAAGCACCCGTTTTCGGTGATTTGGTCATCTTTATACATTTTGTAAAGAGCTTACCTGTACCTGTTTTGTGTGCTGCAACAACTTTCTTTGCCATGGTATTAACAATTTACTTTATTTCTCTGTGAAGGGTTTGCTTTTTCATGATAGGATTATACTTCATCCTTTCAAGTCTGTCAGGAGTGTTCTTCCTGTTTTTGGTTGTAATATATCTTGACATCCCGGGAAGTCCGCTCTCCTTGTGCTCGGTGCATTCCAGAATTACCTGCTGTCTGTTTCCTTTTGCCTTCTTTGCCATTTTCTATTCATTTAGTAATTCACAATGTAACCTTTTTCCTTAGCTTCCTTAAGTGCAGTCGGGAGTCCCTTTTTGCTTATAAGTCTGATGCCCGCAGCTGATACTTTGAGAGAGATCCACCTCTTCTCATCGGGAAGGTAATATCTCTTTTCAAAGAGATTAGGTAAGAATTTTCTCTTTGTTCTTCTTTTGGAATGCGACACATTGTTTCCGACCATCGCTTTCTTCCCCGTAACCTGACAAATCCTTGACATAGATACCTTATATTTCTTCAGTTATAAACTGTTTCTTTTAAAACGAAGCGCAAAATACGTGATTTTTATCTGATTGACCAAATATTTTGCCTACTATTTTATAGCAGTGCTCTGTTTTTTATTGACCGATAACCTGCTTGCGGATCAGGTTAAGTGCAGCAATAGAGAACCTTGTTATGTTAAAATTGCGGTCATTTCCGAACAAATGACTTTCTGTCACGGTTCCTTTTTCTGATGAAACGGCTATCCAGACTGTTCCTACCGGCTTGAAATCGGTACCTCCGTCAGGTCCGGCTATGCCGGAAGTGGCCACAGAATAGTCCGATTTTAATAATTTTCGGGCGCCCTTCGCCATGCTTTCCACCACTTCTTTGCTTACTGCTCCGTATTTTTTCAGCATTTCATCCGGAACCATAAGCAACTCTCTTTTTATATCATTATCATATGCAATAACTGAACCTTTAAAATAAGCTGAACTGCCCGGAACACTCGTTATCATCTGTGCAATCTTACCACCGGTACAACTTTCAGCAGTGCTCAGTGTCTGATTTCTTTCCATCAACAATTCACCGATCACCATTTCGAAGGTTTTTTCTTCATCGCTGAAAATAAGCTCGGGTATTATCCGGTAAAGTTTTTTAACCTGTTCTTCAACAATTCCATTTAGTGCAAGTCTGTCTGCTCCTTTAGCTGTCAAACGTAATTTATTTATTCCGGTCGAAGGCAGATAAGCGAGTTTGATTTCCTCAGGTAATGAAGCTTCAAATTCTGTAAGCATCTCGGCGAGTCTTGATTCAGAAACTCCATATGTCATTATATTTCTGTGAATTATTGTCTGAGAACTGAACCTGTTCTTCAGAAGAGGGATTAAGTGCTCAGTCATTATATATTTCATCTCATAAGGTACACCGGGCATTAAAGCAAATATTGTTTCCTTATTCTCGAACAGCATTCCCGGTGCTGTTCCCATGGCATTGAAAAGAACTTTGCATGAATCCGGAACCATTGCCTGTCTGCGGTTGTTTTCATTCATTGGAATGCCACGGCGACTCATCCTCTCCTCAATCATTTTAAGTACATCTTTATTAATGGTAAGTTTACTGTTAAAAAATTCACAGATCGTTTGTTTGGTAATATCGTCACTCGTGGGTCCGAGACCTCCTGTTACCAGCACCAGTTCGGCTTTACCCTGAACCTCCCCCAACGTTTCGAGAATATCATTTTTGCTGTCGTGTATTGATACTTTCCGGTAGACGTCAAATCCAAGCTTGCTAAGCTCTGCACCTATCCAGGCCGAATTTGTATCAACGGTCTGGCCAATCAGAAGCTCATCTCCTATGGTTATTATGATTGATCTCATGTTCAAGATATCTGAAAAGAATAACAAAATTAAGAAGTTTTGTTAATTTCGTATGGTATAATTTTTGATAAGATTTAACTGAATATGCGCAGAATTTGTCTCATAATTATTGTTTTAGCGCTTCTTTCCGGTCAGTCGTGTGAGAAGAATGACAATTTTCCAACCGGAATCAGCTTTAAACTTTCGGAAAGGATGCTGGAGGGAAAGAAGATCTCATGCATTGATACTGATCATGAAGGAAATGTGGCCATCGGCTCAGATAAAATACTATATTATTTGAAAGATGGTGACGGGGATAGTTACGATCTGGAATTTGAGATCATGGACCTGGCTATCGGTCCGGATGAGTCGGTATGGATAGGAACGAGCGGAGGTGGCCTGGGACGTCTCTCGGGTGATGATTTCACCTGGTATACAAATGAGAATGCCGGCTTACCCAGAAATTATGTCAGAAATGTCAAAGTAGCACCGGATGGGAAAATATGGTTTTCGAGCTGTGCATTCAGAATTGGCGGATTAGGTGTGTTTGACGGTAAGGATTTTGAGTTTTTAACTCCCGAAAATTCACCTTTAAACCAGAATATTATCGAGGATATCGAGATTAATGAAGAGGATGGCTCAGTATATATCGCTACCACCGGTACGGTGGGCAGAACCAATATCTACCGCATTTCAGACCAATCGTGGGATTGTCTGGGTGATGAGGAAGGAATGTTTTACTGGGTTTTCTCTTTTACACTTGGACAATCCGGGAAGATTTATCTGGTCGAAGATTTTTCCCTATCCTCAACTATGAGATCAAATAACTTATTCCAATTCGAAGATGATCAGTGGAATAAGATCGATTTTGGTGAAATACCTGGCCTGAATTTCTTTACAAGGATGAAGGCCGACAAAAGGAACTACTGCTGGATAGCCGGTTCAGATGATGAGTCGGCATATCTGCATGTTTATACAGGGAAAACCTGGATCACTTCGCCGAAAAATTTATTCCCTGATAATTATATAACAGCTATCGAGGTTGACGATGAAAATAATATCTGGGTTGGTACCTGGAATGATGGAGTTTACATTCTAAATCAATAATATTCATGAAAATGAAAAAAGTCATCCCTTTAATTGCGCTACTGATAATTGTATTGACGAATCCCTCCCATTGCCAGATTGGGATCGGTTACAACACTGATGGTAATACGCTCTGTCTTTCTTATAATCCGCTGGGAAAGGTTATAGTGGAATTCAGGGCCAATACAAAACCTTATAACCAGGCCGACTGGGAAGTTAATGACCGCGGTATTGTGCAACTATATGGAATTTTCACATTCTTCTCATCCGGGAAAGTCAGTTTATATGCAGGAGGCGGATTAGGTTCAAATTTATTGTCGGAGAATTCCGATAAGTGGTTAAGTGTAAATATACCGGTTGGAATAAGAGTCAATCCATTCGCTTCAATCCCTGATCTTTATATTGCAGGAGAATATGATCCCATGATCGTAGCCATTGAAGATATTCCGATCATTCATTGTATGTCAGTGGGATTCAGATACATAATCAGATAAGAGCAATAAGGGAATTAATGTAACAAAAACCGCCAAAGCCAAAACTTCGGCGGATTAGATCCGCCTTCGCTAAAGCTTCGGCGGATGAGAGCGGGAAACGGGATTCGAACCCGCGACCCTCAGCTTGGGAAGCTGATGCTCTACCAACTGAGCTATTCCCGCATCAGATCGTAAAAACCCGGACAAAAATACAAAATTGTCTAATATCCTCAAATAATCTTCAAATTCCTTATTCTTCAAACAGGTCGTCCCTGACGGGACTACTCAGGAGTGGCCTGTTTGATTTCTACAGCTGAATTTACTATCTTTAAAAAATGAGTTAATTAAACCGACATTTAAAAACAAAATTATATGCATATGAAAAAGATTTGTTTTATTTTAATTACGCTGATGTTAATTACATCGGCAGAAGCTGACGCCAAAAAGAAGGGCAAAACGATTTTTAACGGCAAGGATCTGAAAGGCTGGCATTCGGATGTTCCTGCGATGGATGATGATGCAAATGTTACGAGTCCCTTTATAGTTCGAAACGGATTACTTGTCAGCCTGGGACGGCCGGGAGGGCATTTGATAACAGATAAGGTTTACAGGAATTACCGGCTGGAAGTGGAATACCGATTTGCCTCCAAACCCGGTAACTGTGGCGTTCTGGTTCATGCCTCAACACCAAGGGCGCTGTATAAGATGTTTCCCAGCTCGATAGAAGTCCAGATGCAGCACGAAAGTGCAGGGGATTTCTGGTGCATTGCCGAGGACATAACAACCCCGGATATGGAAGCGCGTCGCGGACCTAAAGAGGAATGGGGTGGTACCGAAGGTAAAAAACGTCAGATAAAGAATCTGACTGATGGTTCGGAAAAGCCTGCAGGAGAATGGAATAAGATGGTTATTGAATGTGTGGGCAGAGAAATAAAAGTATGGGTTAACGCCGATCTCGTCAACTATGGATTCGATTGTACAGCCGACCGTGGGCAGATTGCATTACAGGCTGAAGGATCGGAGGTAGAATTCCGGAAGCTGGTATTAACACGAATCAAAAAATTGTCCAGATAAACGGGAAACACTCAAGACAGCGGTCCAGGGATAATCTGAGCCTCCAATGGGACTCGAACCCACGACCTGCTCATTACGAATGAGCTGCTCTACCGGCTGAGCTAAGGAGGCAAAAGCAGTGCAAAGGTAAAAAATTCATTCTAATTTTTCCAGCCTCCTGAGTAGTGGCGGATGTGAATAGTGGAAAAATACGTATACCGGGTGGGGTATCATGTTGGACAGGTTCTTCACGGATAACTTTTTCAGGGCATTACCCAGTGCGGCTCCATTGAAATTCTCTTTTGCAAACCTGTCAGCTGAGAATTCATTTTTCCTGGAAATATAATTTGAGATCAGGCCAATCAACAACGATAACGGACTATACAATATTCCGAAAACTATTAACCCCATATGAAAGCTTGAACTATCAGCTCCCAACGCCTGTGACAGGTTCGGATTGTCCACAACAAGCGAAAACAGAAAGAGCATCAGACCGGTGAGGAGTACTGAGGATAACAGACCTATAAGTACATGCTTCTTCCTGTAGTGGCCTATTTCATGTGCAAGAACTGCAACTATCTCATCTTCAGTAAAATCTTTAAGAAGTGTGTCAAACAGTACTATTCTCTTTTTTTTTCCGAATCCTGAAAAATAAGCATTGCTTTTTGTACTTCGTTTCGATCCGTCGATCAGGTAAATATTCTTTAACTTAAATTCTGTTTTTGATGCAAATTCTTCAATCTTATTCCTCAGGGACCCTTCTCCCAGCGGAGTTTGTTTGTTGAACAGGGGAACTATCAGTTCAGAATAGAAATAATTCATAAACACGGAAAATATTGTAATTAGTATCCATGCGTAAAGCCAGAAGGCCGGACCGGTTTTATAATAGAACCAGGTAATCAGCCCGAGTACCGGGATTCCGACCAGAAGAGCAATAAACCATGACTTAATATGATCGGTTATAAAGACTCTGACAGTCATGGTGTTAAAACCATATTTTTTTTCGATTACAAAGGTATCGTACCAGCTGAAAGGAATATTTATCAGATCGGAAGCCAGTCCGATAACCATGAAGAAGATCAGGGAAACAGCTATCAGATTCGAACTGAATATCCTTGCAAATCCGTCGACAAACGAGAAACCACCGGCAAGGATCATTGCCAGTATTACCGCCAGGTTGAAAGCAGACGACCAGAATGAGAGTCTTTTATTATCCTTGTCGTAGAGCTGTGATTTTCTGTACTCATCCTCAGGACAAATCCCCTTTAGTCTTTCGGGAAGGGTATCTGACCACATTTTACCATTGAGCCGGACAAGGTATTGCTCAAGAATAAATCCTGCCAGGGGAATAATAATGATCAGGAAGAATATTGTATTATGCATGTTTTGCGGTGGGTATAAAAAAAGAAGCAGGGTGTCTGTTTAAAATAAGTGTGGAATAAATATGTCTCGCTGCATTTCCTCGTGCTAAAAGGATAGACACCCTGCGAAGCTGTAAATATAATAAATTATTTTAAGTTAACATACCTCCGCAAACATGAATTGTTTGTCCCGAAATGTATGAAGAAAGGTCTGAGGCAAGAAATAATGCTGTATTAGCCACATCCTCAGGCGTTCCGCCACGTCTGAGCGGTATTTTATTTATCCATTCATTTTTCACATTTTCGGGCAATTTTTCAGTCATTTCTGTCAGTATGAATCCCGGAGCGATAGCATTGCACCTGATATTTCTGGAACCCACTTCCCTGGCTATACTCTTCGTAAAACCTATTATGCCCGCTTTGGATGCCGAATAGTTGCTTTGTCCTGCATTTCCGGAAACACCCACCACAGAGCTCATGTTAATGATTGAACCGCTCAATTGTTTCAGCATTGTCATCAAAGCGGCTTTGGTAATATTAAAAACAGATTTAAGGTTGACGGTAATGACGGCATCCCACTGCTCTTCCGTCATCCTTAACAACAACGTGTCCCTTGTGATCCCGGCATTGTTTACAAGTATATCGATCCTCGAGAAATCCTTTACCACTTCAGTTATGACTTTCTGAGAATCTGAAAAGCTTGCAGCGTTCGAAACATAGCCTTTTGTTTTTACTCCCAGGGCTTCTATTTCCTTCACTGCATTTTTAAATTCTTCATCATCAACAATATTTGTCAGTGCAATATCCGCTCCCTCACGTGCAAAGAGAAGCGCAATAGCTTTACCGATACCTCTGGAGGCGCCGGTAATCAGTGCTGTTTTACCTTGTAATAGTCCCATGTTGTTTCAGTTTAAGATCGGTGTAAATATAAAAGAAAATTGAGTTCATGTGACTACACCCCCAACACCTTCGCCACCGTCATCCCAATCTCTGCCGGCGATTCCACAACATGTATCCCGCACTCCTTCATAATTGCCATTTTCGCAGCTGCTGTATCTGCCTTACCTCCTACTATGGCGCCTGCATGGCCCATCCTGCGGCCTTTCGGTGCAGTCTGTCCGGCTATAAAGCTGATTACCGGTTTGGTGCTATTATCCCTGATCCATTCTGCCGCTTCGGTTTCCATGTTCCCGCCTATCTCTCCGATAATAATAATTGCGTCAGTGCCCGGATCATTCATCATAAGTATCGCTGCATCCAGTATTGTTGTTCCAACCACAGGATCCCCGCCAATGCCAATACCTGTGGATTGTCCCATCCCCAGTTTTGTCACCTGGTCGACCGCCTCGTAGGTCAGGGTGCCTGATCTTGAAATAATTCCAACAGTGCCTTTCCTGTGTATAAAACCGGGCATGATTCCCACTTTTGCCTCTCCGGGAGTAATTATACCGGGACAGTTGGGACCTATAAGACGGCAGTCGTATGATTTTATGTATTCCTTCACCATAACCATGTCGGAAACCGGAATACCTTCAGTTATTGCCACTATTAGACTGATGCCGCCCGATGCAGCTTCCATTATTGCATCTGCCGCAAAAGACGGGGGAACAAAGATAATCGAGACATTTGCAGAAGTCTTATACACCGCATCCTTAACAGTATTGAATACCGGCAAGCCCAGATGCTCCTGACCGCCTTTTCCAGGGGTTGTTCCACCCACCACCTTCGTTCCGTATTCAATCATCTGTTTTGAATGGAATGTACCTTCACTTCCGGTAAATCCCTGAACAATCACCCTGGAATCCGTGTTTACAAGAATGCTCATAAGTAACTTATATATAATATTTTAGATCGAATTTCATTTTGTAAAATCATGACAATCATTAAGTGGTTCGGATTCAAAATTACCGAAATATTGGTTGCTTTTCATTAATTTTGATAAAAATTGATTTTTAATAATGGTAGGCATTGATCCTATATTATATATTGGTATTTCGCAATCTTTTTTTGCAGGCTTGCTGGTCTCCACCAAAAAACCTCTGACCATTGCAAACCGGCTGATGGCAGCATGGTTATTTTTAATATGTATTGAGCTGGTGTTTGCCCTTATCAACTCGAGGGTGATCGAGATGTATGCCTTCCCTTTTGTCGCTTTCACCTATGGCCCCCTGCTCTTTCTGTATGTACAATCCATGACGAATCCCCAAAGAAAAATTAGCTGGCTGGCCTCCATTCATTTTATCCCGTTTTTAACATTTTTTGTAGTATCGGTGATTTTCAGATCTTTTCCTTTACTGAGGGATCTAAGGAGTTTTTTTACACCTGACAGGTTCATATCATTGAGAATAGTCTACAGCACCTGTTTTTTTCTTTCAGTAACAACTTACAGTATTCTGGCTTTTATTGAGATAAAAAAGCATCAGGACAATCTGAAGAATCTTTTTTCCTACACATCCGATGTTTTAACCCTGAATTGGCTGAAGATCTTATCTATAAGCTTTTATGTAGCATTCGTGATCCTTTTTATCCTTGGCGGCTTAAATATGATCGGCGATATAATTCCATTCGATCCCTATTTTGTCGTATTTACCTTTATAGCACTCTTCTCCTTTGTGTATAGCTTCCATGGAATAAAACAGCCTGTAATATTCGGTCAGGAGTTGATAATAGACGGAGATGAGAAAGATGAGAAAAAAGAGACTGAAAAATATTCCAGAAGCGGTCTAAAGGAGAAACAGGCAAAAGAGTATCTTGAAAAGCTGATCCATGTTATGGAAACAGATAAACCTTATCTTGACAGGGATCTCAGTATCCATCAACTCTCGGTGTTGACAAATATTCCAAGGCATCATATCACCCAGGTGCTTAACGAAAAACATGGAAAGAACTTTTTCACTTTTATCAATGAATACAGGGTCAGGGAGGTCATTTCCAGGTTTAGTGATCCAGTCAACAATAATTTTACCATTCTTGCCATTGCTTACGACTCAGGCTTCAATTCAAAAACCACTTTCAACTCTATCTTTAAAAGCCAGACCGACCTGACTCCCAGTGAATACAGGGAAAATGCAACAGGAATCAAAAAATAGGCATCCGGCAACCGGCAACCGTTTAATTTCGTCCATGCCACTCGGCTCGTACAACAAATTCCCGTTTTACAGGTACGGGAAAGGCGGATAAGTCGACACATATACTTTTCTGTTATTCATTTGCAAAAAATGTCGGGAATGAATAACAGCTTCAAAATATTTGCTCTTCTGTTATTACTTTCTCCCGGAATTATTTCCGGACAGGATGTTCAGGCTCTTTTAATAAGTGAGGATCAAAAAAGCACTTCAATTTATGGATTTGTAAGGGGCGGATTTTACGGCAATATTGATGACGATGATAATAAACCATATTTTTCAAGTGCATTTTCTGATTTCAGCCTGAAGGCAGAAAGCAAAGACAATCCTCATTATAAGGCATTTGCCGATCTGCGTTTCCGGTACGGAACAGAATTTCTCAAACCTGTGAGCAGGGTTAATCTGCGGGAAGCCTATATTAAATTGAACGGGCAAAAATGGGATGTTACTGCAGGCCAGACAATAATTAAATGGGGGCGCACGGATTTTTCAAATCCGACTTCAAAACTGAATCCACAGAACTACATATCCCGCTCGCCTGATCCTGAAGATATGGATTTGGGCAATCTGCTTATGGAAGCCAAATGGTATCCAGCTTCTGCTGTGAGTTTTGAAGCTGTCGCTGTACCTTATTACAGGTCATCTGCTCTGCTGATCGATCCCATTCCCCTTCCCTCTTATGTTAAAATAAACCAGATAACCACACTTCTGACCGCAAAAGAGATGTTCAGCTACGGTCTGAAGGCACAAATGCATCTGACAGATATTGACATGAGCCTTTCCTGGTTTGACGGATTTGATCCTATGCCCGGTGTTGCGCTGATCAGCTTTAACCTTGACATGACAGGTCCGATCCCTGTTCCGACTGCAGAACTTGCAATGACTCCGTATAAGTTAAGGAACCTTGGGTTTGATTTTGAGACTACAACAGGAAGCATAGGAATCCGTGGTGAAGCAGCCTGGAGTTTACCTTATAAATCGTATAAAACAAATGAATATGTTCCCATTGCTGAAATTAAATATGTTGCAGGAATTGACTGGATGCCCGGAAACTGGCGTTTTACTGCAGAATATTCAGGTAAAGTGATCCCGAATTTTGAGGCTTCTCCTGTCGAACCATTTATCGGGACCGAATTTGATCTCACTCAGCTGGCAATACTAATGGCTGATCCTGATTTCGTTCCTGAGGATTATGTCCGTCAGCAGGTAGGTGCTTTCAACAGACTTTACAACTACCAGCTTGAACGGTCTTATCATTCAGCCGGTTTAAGAATTGAAACTGATCTGCTTTATGCAAAGCTGACACCGTCTGTTTTCGCTCTGTATAATTTTACCTCCCGCGATTTCCTGCTGATGCCGGAGCTGAAATATAAACCTGCTGATGGACTGACAATCAGCGCCGGAGGTGATTTTTATTCAGGGCATAAGGGTTCCATTTATGACCTGATTGATGAATTTATGAATTGTATAAGGATAGCCGTAAGGGTAGATTTTTGAAATTATGACTGATCTTATAATTAAATACCGCTGGGTTATAATCTGTATCTGCCTATTACTCGGGATCTCATTTGGCGCAGTTATTCCACTCTCAGAGACTGATCCCGAAATAAGGAATTATGTTCCTGCCGGGATGGAATCGAGGATTGCAACCGATAAGATTGAAAAAGAATTCGGGGTTCAGGATATGGTTGTGGTGCTCTTCAGCGATACCTTAATTCTTACGTATGACAATCTGATCCGGATAAAAGAAGCAGACCGGGATATTTCGAAGCTTACGGGAGTCACCAGCCGGATCTCCCCTTACACAGTACGGACCATTACAAGCACCGAAGGGATGATGACTGCCGATCCTCTGATAAGGAAAATCCCTTCCGATTCTGCAGAACTTCTGGCACTTAAAAATGATATACTCAGCAACAGGTTCGCCCGTGATATTGTATTCTCGTCAGACTTGACCTCGGCATCTATCTCAGCAACCATAAATAATGCTGAAACAGAGAGTATTACACTGCAGAAAATCGATACAATTATCACGGAACATCCGGGGGATTCTCAGGTATTGACTGGCGGATTACCGTTTATACGGCAGCACATAATGAAGGATGTACGACGGGATGCAGTTATACTGATCCCGCTTGCATTGATCCTCATGCTTCTTGTTCTTAAGCTGACCCTTGGAGAATGGAGATCAATTCTGATGCCATTCAGCGTCATACTGCTTTCAATGGCAATTTGCATGGGAATGGTTCCTTTGCTTGGCTGGAAATTGTCAATAATAAGCCTCCTTGTCCCTGTAATCCTGGTTGCAGTCGCAAATAATTACGGTATCTACCTCGTAGCCAGGTTCCAGGATCTAAAAAAGAAAGAGGATTGCAGATCTGTTTCCGACATCCTGAAAGAACTTATGGGATCACTTAAAATGCCGATCCTGTACAGCGGGCTTACAACAATTGCAGGAATTACAGGATTGCTTACACACTCAATTATCCCTGCAAAGCAGGTCGGGATACTGGCAGGTGTGGGAGTATCAGCGGCATTGATAATGAGCCTCACGTATATTCCTGCCCTTATTTTTCTGCAGGGAAAACGTATAAAAAGCTTCAAGCCGGAAAAGGTCAGAACAGCTTTTTTTGATAGATTTCTCGGCAGGCTTTCTGAAACAATTATCAACTATTCAGGGCGGATAATTATCGCTTGCATAATGTTTACCCTGCTGCTTGCATCGGGGATCATGCTTTTGAGGATTGAAACCAACCAGGAAAAATTCTTCCCAAAGAACAATCCGTTAAGAATCGCATCGGATATTATCAATAAAAAATTCGGCGGATCGCAAACTGTCTCGGTAATGATTGAAGGTGATATTAAAGATCCGGCTTTAATGGCGGGAATTGATGATCTGACCCTCAGGCTTGAGAATCTGGATGGTGTTGGGAATGTATTTTCTATATCACAGGCAGTTAGGGAGATGAGTAAGGCTATCTTCAGTCCAGGTGAAGGTGATTATGACCAGATCCCTAATACAAGTGAGGGAATCGCCCAAATGTTTGAACTTTATAATATGAGCGGCAATCCGGATGATTTCAGCCAGCTAATGAACCTTGATAATACCAGAGCCCATATCCTTGTACGCCTCTCAAAACCTGAAAGTCACGTAATAAAAAGTGTAAAAGAAAAGATAAATGAGATAACACGAGGGTTCCCGGCAACAGTAACTACAGGTGGCTATGCAATAATTATGTCCGATTTTGCTTCATCGATAATCAAGGGCCAGGTATCCTCCCTTTTGTTAGCTCTTGTGGCTGTTTACTTCCTTCTGGCGCTCATCTTCAGATCATTCAGAGGTGGTCTTGTCGGTACGATCCCGCTTGCTATCTCAATTTTAATATTATTCGGATTCATGGGATTTTCAGGGATAGCTCTTGATGCAGCTACAGCTCTGTTATCGTCTATCATGATCGGAGTAGGTGTTGATTTTACAATACAATATATCTGGTGTTTTAATATTCAGATTAACAAAGGTTTATCATATGAGGATTCAACCAGAACTTCAATGAGGACAATTGGCCGGAGCATCATTATCAATGCATTCAGTGTAATGTCAGGATTTGCAGTTTTGATGTTCTCAGGATTCACATCAATAAGGTTCTTTGGTTACCTTGTTATAATATCAATAAGTTCATGCCTTCTTGGCGCTATAGTTTTGATACCGGCCATAATTATGAAATTCAGGCCGGGATTCGTCAGAAAAAAAATGAGTATTTCTAAAATCGTAAGATATGCAAAGGAAAAACGTTATGGTAATGTTGCTGCTTTTACCGCTTTTGCAGGCATCAGCGCAGCAACCGGATGCAGGGCAGATTATGAGCAAAAGCCGTGATCTGAGCCTCATTGAATCAATGTGTGCAACCATCAATCTGTCGATAACAGAGAAGAACGGAGCAATCCGAAACAGGACGATATCGATGACCACCAAGAGCTTTCCGGACGGGCTGGAAAAGAGGTTCATCAGGTTTATTGAGCCGTCCGATATAAGGGGCACTTCAATGCTGGTAGTCGACAATAGAAATAAAGCTGATGAGATGTGGATATATCTTCCCGCATTGAAAAAAACACGCCGGATAGTATCATCAGAAAAAGGGAAAAGCTTTATGAGCTCTGAATTTTCGAACGCCGACATGAGCTCACCCTCCTTCTCAGACTTTATAAATAAGCATTCCGGCAAGTCGGGTTCCGTCAGTCAGTGGATCATTGAAAGCACCCCGCAGAATGAGGATATTGCAGATGAATACGGGTATTCAAGGAAAGTCAGTTATATCAGTAAGGATAAATACCAGGTTCAGAAAATGGAGTTCTATAACTTTGATAATGAACTCTTTAAAACGATTGTAATAAAGAGTATTTTTCCCCTTCAGGATGGGAAATACATGATTAAGAATATGATCGCGAGTAACCTTATTACTGACAGAAAATCCGAGATCATTTTCACCAATATAAATGAACAGGTTAAGGTAGACGATTCATTCTTCAGCCTGCAGAACCTGGAAAGATAGTCCGAAGTCAGAAGTCCGAAGACCGAAGTCCGAAGTCCGAAGTCAGAAGCATTCTTGCTTCCGGCTTCCGGCTCCCGACTCCCGGCTTCCGGCTTCCGGCTTCCGGCTTCCGGCTTCCGGCTTCCGGCTTCCGGCTCCCGGCTTCCTTCAGGGTCTA
>Ga0209706_10000132_pt1 | contig 37169 bp, 32 predicted proteins | sample PPLLaktember2015_6_FD_187263 | JGI IMG/M metagenome (GOLD analysis project Ga0209706, IMG submission 187263) | Freshwater sediment microbial communities from Prairie Pothole Lake near Jamestown, North Dakota, USA - PPLs Lake P8 Core (1) Depth... | ecosystem: Environmental > Aquatic > Freshwater...
GTCAGCCACAACCCGTGATTCAACTTGTAATGACCCATCTCGTGGCCCATCACTGCGCGGATCTCGGGGAGCGAGGTGCCGTTCATCAGGTTGTCGTTCAGTGAAATGCGCGTCGTACCGGCGAGGCCGGAGACATTCGCGCTGATGCGCTTGGTCTGCTTCGAGGCGTCGTACCAGAACACATCGTCTGCCGGCACGCCCGTGTCTCGCGCGAGCGCCAGGATCGATTCGCGGATTTCGCCGTCCGGCAGGCTGTGGTAATCGTTGAATAGCGGCGCCACGAACACCGGGTTGACCAGGATCACAAAGAGGATGAAGAGCGCAGTCACGCCGGTCGCCCAGTACACCCATCGCTCGCGTACCCTTCGTATAAGCGCAAGGATGCCCGCGATCGCGAATCCAATGAATGCGATGCTGAGTGCGGCGCCGATCGCCCATTCGCCGAGGAAGCTGCCCATCGTCTGGTTCGACATTCCGTACTGGTGTTCGCGGAAGTAACCCGTGTAGAGCGTCCAGGGCAGCGTCAGGACGGCGAGCGCAAGCAGGAAGCCGCTGGCGACGATGAATGACTGCATGAATGGCCCGCGCCCGTGCGCCGCGGCCCAGTCGCGAATCCGTGCAGCAAACCGGAAGTGGAGCAACAGCCAGGCGATCAGCACGACGAGCAGGGTGCCGAAGGCGTCGATCCAGTAACCGCCCTCGTAGTACGCATCGGATTTTTCCCGGTCCGCGGCGGGCACGGTCGCGAGATACGCATCGGTGGCGCGTGCGACGTCGAAGTACGGTCCCCATTCGGCTTCCGGCGGCAGTTGAAGCTGCGTGGCTTGTCGTTCGGCCATGGTTCCTCCCCGGTTCGGCACGTTATAGTGCGGACTTTGCAGTGCAACAAGCGAGTCGATGGCGGCGTTGCCTAAAACCGGGCTGATCGGCTGGCGCGGCATGGTCGGGTCCGTGCTCGTCGAGCGCATGCGCGCCGAGCGTGATTTCGCGCGGATTGAACCCGCTTTCTTTTCCACGACGCAGGCCGGCAGCACCGCACCGAACACGGGTGGAAAGCTCGCGGCGGTCGGCGACGCAAAAGATCTTGAAGCGCTCGCGCGCTGCGACATCCTGGTTTCCTGCCAGGGGGGCGAGTACACCGAGGCCGTCCACCCGAAGCTTCGCGCCTCGGGCTGGCGCGGCCACTGGATCGACGCGGCGTCCACGCTTCGCCTCAAGGACGACGCCGTGATCATTCTCGATCCGGTCAATCGCCATGTGATTGATGCGGCACTCGCGGCGGGGCGCCGCGACTGGATCGGGGGCAACTGCACGGTGAGCCTGATGCTGATGGCTTTCGGCGGCCTTTTCCGCGCCGGTCTCGTCGAATGGATGACGACGATGACCTACCAGGCGGCCTCCGGCGCAGGCTCCCGGGAAATGCGCGAGCTGCTCGTGCAGATGGGACACCTGCGTGACGCCGCAGGGTCGCTCCTCGACGATCCGGCGAGCGCGATCCTCGACATCGATCGCCGCGCGGCCTCTGCATTCGCCGACGGCATGCCCGTCGCGCGTCTCGGATATCCGCTCGCGGGAAGCCTCTTGCCCTGGGTGGATCGCGACCTCGGCAACGGTTACAGCCGCGAGGAATTCAAAGCGGGCGCGGAGGGAAACAAGATTCTCGGCCTGTCGTCCGAGTCCGTGCCGATCGACGGCATCTGCGTGCGTATCGGCGCGATGCGGTGCCACAGCCAGGCGGTGACCATCAAGCTCACGCGGGCGATTCCGATCGCGGAGATCGAACGCCTGCTCGAAGGCGCCCATCGCTGGGTGCGGATCGTCCCGAATGAGCGCGAGGCGACGCTCGCACAACTGACGCCCGCGGCGGTGACCGGCAAGCTCGAGATCGCCGTCGGTCGCATCCGCCATCTCGCGATGGGAGAGGACTACATCACGGCGTTCACGGTCGGCGACCAGTTGCTCTGGGGCGCGGCGGAGCCGCTCCGCCGCATGCTGCGATTCCTGGCCGAACGCTGAACGCCGCCGCATGACAGAGATCGACAGCGCGCAAGCGCCACTCGGCAGGCTCCTCGCTTACCCGGGCTTCACGCGCTTCCTTTCGGCGCGGCTTCTGGCATCCGTTGCCGTACAGATGCAGACGGTCGCCGTCGGCTGGCAGATCTATGCGATTACGCGTGATCCGCTCGACCTCGGCCTGATCGGCCTGTCGCAGTTCCTGCCGTTCGTCCTGCTGGTGCTGCCGGCGGGGCATGTCGCCGACCGGCACAACCGCGCGCTGATCCTGTCGCTCTGCTTTGCGCTCGAATTCGTCTGCGCGCTGCTCCTGCTAACCTTTACGCTCTCGGGCCTTGCGGTGGCCTGGCCGGTCTTCGCGGTGATGGTCATCTTCGGCACCGCGCGCGCATTCTCGATGCCCGCGGGCCAGGCGATCATGCCGAATCTCGTACCGCCGCCGCTCTTCTCGCGCGCTGTCGCGGTCAACTCGAGCGCGTGGCAGGTCTCGACCATCGCGGGCCCCGCGATTGGCGGACTCGTCTACCTGGCCGGCCCTGACGTCGTTTACGGCACCGTCGCCGTGCTGCTCGCCGCGGCGTTCGTCCTGATCGCCGGCGTCCGCACGGAGAAGCCCGCGCGGTCCGCCGAGCCGGATACATGGCAAACGCTGCTCGAGGGAATCCGCTTCGTCTGGCAGCGGAAGATCATCCTCGGTGCCGTGTCGCTCGACCTGTTTGCGGTCCTCTTCGGCGGCGCGACCGCGCTCCTGCCCGCGTATGCGAGCGACATCCTGCATGTGGGTCCGGACGGCTTCGGTTGGTTGCGTGCGGCGCCCGGCGTCGGTGCCGCGATCGTCGCGCTCACGCTCGCCTGGCGGCCGATCACCCGGCATGTCGGGACCCTGATGTTTGCGGGCGTCGCGATCTTTGGACTTGCAACGGTCGTTTTCGGCCTCTCGCACAGCTATTTTCTGTCGCTCGCGGCGCTCGTGATCCTGGGCGCCTCGGACATGGTGAGCGTTTACATCCGCCACATGCTGGTGCAGCTCGAGACGCCGGATGCGATCCGCGGCCGGGTCAGCGCGGTCAACGCCATTTTCATCGGCGCTTCCAACGAGCTCGGGGAGTTCGAGTCCGGCCTCACGGCCGCGTGGTGGGGGCTGAAGCCTGCCGTCGTCGTCGGCGGCATCGCAAGCATCGCGATTGCCGGTCTCTGGATGCGCTGGTTCCCGGGACTTCGGCGCATCAGCCGCTTTCCGGAGCAGGTCCCGCCGCCGTCTTGACCCGATCGGGCCATAGCTGTATATCCATACAGTCATGGCATCAGGCCAACACAGGGGGCGTGGGGCGATCACGAACCGGACCGGGCGCTTTGAGGCGCTTGCGGTGGAGGTCGTGGACGACGGCTGGGGCATTTTGGATGAGCCGCTGACGCCGCTTGAGACGACCGTCCTGCCCGAGCCGCCGCACTCGGTCATCACGAAGAACAACTCGCCTGACATTCCCTTCGACCAGTCCATCAACCCGTACCGCGGCTGCGAGCATGGATGTGTGTACTGCCTGGCTGGGGACACCGGAATCCTTATGGGCGACGGCAATCTGAAACCGTTGGCCGAGCTTGCCGCGGGTGACGAGATCTACGGCACGGTGAAGCGCGGCCATTACCGTCGCTACGCGCGAACGCGAGTCCTCGCCCACTGGCGAACGAGCAAGCCGGCCTATCGGATTCGGCTTGCCGACGGCACGGAGCTCGTCGCGAGCGCCGATCACCGTTTCCTCACGGAGCGCGGATGGAAATTCGTGGCGAAAGGCGAGGGTCATGGCCAGCGACCGCAACTGACGCTCAATAACACGCTGATGGGCTTCGGCGCGGTTCCCTCGTTTCCCCGTGGCGACCCTTCGGACGACTACCGGCGAGGCTATCTCTGCGGCTTGATCAGGGGTGACGGGCATCTCGGCGTATATCGGTACGCCCGGCCGGGTCGAGCGAACGGCGACCAACATCGATTCCGGCTCGCGATGGCGGACACGCAGGCCCTTGATCGTGCTACGGATTTTCTTTGCGGGTTCGGGATTGGAACCGATAGATTCCTGTTCCAGGCCGAGACGTCAATACGTCGGCGCATGGAGGCGATCCGCACGAGCGCGAGAGCTTCGGTGGCCGCGATCATGAGGCTGATCGAATGGCCCGACCGCCTTGCGGGCGAGTGGGTGCGCGGCTTTTTGGGCGGCATGTTCGATGCCGAAGGATCCTTTAGCGGGGGCACGATTCGGATAGCGAATACCGATCGCCGGATGATCGACGTGTTGAGCGATGGCCTGCGCAGTTTTCGTTTCGACTCGATAGTCGAAACGCCGCGACCAGATGCACCAAAGCCGGTGCACTACGTGCGTGTTCGCGGTGGGCTGCGGGAGAATCTGCGCTTCATCCGTGCGTTCGACCCCGCGATCCAGCGTAAGCGCGGCATAGAAGCTCAGGCAGTGAAGTCCGTGGCCAGCCTTGAGGTCGTCGAGGTCGAGGCGATGGGTCGGAGCAGCGAGCTCTTTGATATCACAACCGGCACCGGTGACTTCGTCGCCAACGGCGTGATCAGCCACAACTGCTATGCCCGCCCAAGTCATGCCTACCTGAACCTCTCGCCGGGCCTCGATTTCGAGACGCGGCTTTTCTACAAGAAAGACGCGGCGCTGCACCTGCGCGAGGAACTGAACCGCCGCAGCTATCGCTGCAGCCCGATCAACCTCGGCGCGAACACCGACCCTTACCAGCCGCTCGAGAAGCGGCTACGCATCACGCGCTCCCTGCTCGAGGTGCTGGCCGAGAGCCACCACCCGGTCACGATCGTGACCAAGGGCGCGCTCGTCGTCCGCGACATTGATGTGCTTGTTCGCCTCGCCGCGGAACGACTGGTGAAAGTATTTGTCAGTGTGACTACGCTCGACGACGAGCTGAAACGGCGAATGGAGCCGCGCGCGGCGTCGCCGGCCGCCCGGCTGACGGCGATCTCGAAACTGGTGGCGGCGGGCATTCCGACAGGCGTGATGTTTGCGCCGGTCGTTCCGGCCATCAACGACCACGAGCTCGAGGGCGTGCTGGACGCGGCGGCGGCGGCGGGAGCGAAAACAGCAGGTTATGTCCTGTTGCGCCTGCCGGGAGAAGTCAGGGATCTCTTCTATGAATGGCTGGAGACACATTACCCCGACCGGTCGCGGCGCGTGCGGAGCCGGATCCAGGAGTTGCGCGGCGGACGTGACAACGATCCGCGCTTCGGCTACCGAATGCGCGGGCAAGGTCCCTGGGCCGAATTGCTCCACCAGCGCTTCGAGGCGTCCTGCCGCCGGAATGGCCTTGAAAAAGGCCGCAGCGCGCCGCTTACGACCGAATTGTTTCGCCCGCCAAACCGCTCGCCCGATCAGATGGACCTGTGGTGACCGCGGCGTATACTCGGATTGATCGTGGTTTACAGGTCAAGGATTGATCGCATGATGCGTCTGGAGATCCGCTCGTTGCGCGGGGCCGGTGCCGGCGCCGGCGCCGCGATTCTCGTTCTGTTGAGCGGCTGCATGACGGCGCATCTCGAGGAAGACCGTCAACTCTCGACTGCCATTGCCTCGCATGAGGCCGTCGTGCTGCTCGCCAAGCCGCATGTCGAAGGTATCACCGCCGAAGACGACTTCATGGACTGCGTCGGCGACAAGATGGCGAAGGCGACCGGCATCCTGGTGCGCCCGAACGATAATTTCGTCGATTCGATGTTCCCCTGGCTCGAGCCGTCGACGGCACCCCAGCGGCCGGAAGGTATCACCAAGCTTCTCTCCAGGGATGTGGTCGCGAATCGCGTCGCCGAAAGCGGCGTGCGCTATCTGATCTGGATCGACGGCCTGACTCGCCAGACCGACAGCGGCGGCAGCATTACCTGCACGCTCGGTCCGACGGGCGGTGGCTGTATCGGATTCGGCTGGTGGGAGAAGGAATCGGATTACCAGGCGACCGTCTGGGACATCAGCACTGCGCGGACTGCAGGCTCTGTTTCGACCAACGTGACGGGGACGTCCGCGCTCGTCGGCGTGGTGGTTCCGCTGCCGTTCATCGCGCGCGTGCAGGGCACGGCCTGCGACCGGCTGGCCGGCCAGCTCGGCAGCTTCCTCCGGGGCGACGATCCCTCCGTCATACCCGCGGGAACCTGATCGCGGGGGCTCCCAAGCCGGTGAACCATTGGCGGGGGCAGGTTTCCAAGTTTCACGGACAGGCTCGAAACCGGCCGCCCTGAAAGGAGGCGCCCGGCGGGGAGAATGAGGATGAAATCCACTCGCATTCTGCGTGCTATTGCGGTCGCGACGGCCATCAGCTTGCTGGTCGGCTGCATGACTCAGAGCTCGTCCTCGCGCCCGGAATCCGGTGGCGGTTCGTCGGGTGGTTCATCCGGTGGTGGGTCGTCCGGTGGTGGCTCATCCGGCGGAGGTTCATCCGGCGGCGGCGGTTCGTCGGGAGGGGGCTCATCCGGCGGCGGCTCGTCCGGAGGCGGTGGTTCCTCTGGCGGCGGAGGCGGGGGATCCGACAGTTCCGGCGGCGGCGGTTCGACGTCCGAGTTCCCGACCGAAGGTGACCAGAGCGGCGGCGAAGCCGCAGCCATTCCGATGCCGGGTGAGGACGGCGGTGTAGCCGGCGGTTCGACGCAGGATGCGAGCGGTGGCTCCGCGGGCGGTGCCCAAGGCGAAAGCGGTGGGGGCTCGCCGGGCCAGAGTCCGGAATCCGATGCGCAGGGTGGGAGTGCCGGTGGCACGACCGCGGATGGCCAGCCCTGCGTCAGCACCGACGACGAGACGACGACTGAAGATGACGACGACGTCAATACCACAGTCTGCGTCGATCCCCAGGTCGGCAGCTTGCCGGGTGGCTTGCCAGGCGGTCTCCCGGGTAGCTTGCCAGGCGGTGGATCGAGCGGGCCGCCGGGAGCCCCGGGTGGAACGCCCGGTCAGGCCGGCGGTGTGCCAGGTGCGCCCGGCGCACCGGGTTCGATTCCGGGTAGCCCCGGGGCCGGAGGCGACGCAGCCGGCCAGGCTGGGCAGCCGGACGGCGCCGCGGGCCAAGGGCCCGGAGCTCCGGGTTCGGGAGGCCGGAGCGAGCAGATCGGCCGGCGGCTCGACGAAACATTCGGCACCTTCGACGCGGCGGTTCGCACGGCGCAAGCGGATATCGCGAAAGAGCGTTCGGCCGCCGAGGAAGCAGGGGCCGGTGGCGGTGATCCCGCCGGGGAAGGCGCGGGCGGCGAGAATGGCGAAGGCGGCGACGGTGGCGGCTCGAATCGCGAAGGTGGCCTGGAATCGACGGGTGGCGCCGGAGGTGCCGGCGGTGCCGGCGAAACCGGCGCGGGCAGTGCGGACGAGGGCACCCCCGAAAGCGAGCAGGGCGGCGTGGGCGGCAGCGGCGCGGGCGGCCGCGGTCCGAGCGGGATTCCGGCCGACATTCCCGATGGCCGGGACGACGACATCGTCGCGCGGCAGATTCGCGAGGCGGCCATGAAGGAGACTGACCCGGAATTGCGCGAAGCGCTCTGGGAGGAATACCGTCGCTACAAGAAGGGGCGCTGAGGCTCGTCCCACGGGTGCAATGAACATGAATCGAACGGTGGCACTGGGACTGGTCTTCGCGGGCGCGCTCTTCGCGAGCGGCTGCGTCAAGGAGACGCGGCCCCTGCCGATCCTGCAGGCGACCCAGGCCACGACCGAAATACCCGCCGAGCACCTGCTCGACGTCGGCGTGCACATCCTCGATCCCGGCGTGCCGAAGGAGGTTGAGGAAGACCCCGAGCTCATGGACAAGCGGCGGATCTATCCTGAGATCCGCCAGGCCGAGGCGCGCTATATCGCGATGCAGCTACGCGACACGCTCGAAGACACCGGCCACTGGGGCACAGCGCGGGTCGTGCCGTCGACGGTGCAGTCTTTCGACGTGACGGTCGACGGCCGGATCCTCGAGTCGAATGGCGCCTACCTGAAACTAGAAGTCACCGCGTATGACGCGACGGGCCGCGTCTGGTTCGCCGAGCGCGAGTACGAGGGCCGCGCCGATACGCGCGCCTACAAGGACGGCTACAACAACGGCCGCGACCCGTTCGAGAACGTCTACGTCGCGATCGCGAACGATCTCCTGGCGGCACGCGGGACGCGCCGGGCCGCCGAGCTCGCCAACATCCGCAAGGTCAGCGAGATGCGCTTCGCGGCCGACTTCGCTCCGGTCGCATTCAGCCAGTATCTCGAGAAGAACAAGAGATCGGGCGAGTACAAGGTGCTCCGCCTGCCAGCCGAGGACGATCTCCTCGTGCAGCGCATCAACCAGATCCGCGAGCGCGACTACGGGATGATCGACACGGTCAGCGAAAATTACGCAGCCTTCAGCGAGCGGCTCGAGGAGCCGTACACGAGCTGGCGCCGCTACACCTTTGACGAGATCACGGCCGAGGAGAAGCTCAAGGCCCAGGCGCGGAACCGCATGTTGATGGGCGCTGCGGCCGTCGCTGCGGCCGTGTTCGTGCCTGATAGCTGCAGCAGCAACAACTGCGCGCGCGTCGCGGATGCCGCGCGCTACGGCGCGATGGCCGGCGGCGTCGCGGCGGTCATCAGCGGCTATCGCAAGCGCGAAGAATCCAAGATCCACACCGAGTCGATCAAGGAAATCTCGAGCTCATTCCAGAGTGAAGCAGCGCCTCTTGTCGTCGATGTCGAGGGGCGGACGCTGCGTTTGACCGGCACGGCGGAAGAACAGTACGCGGAGTGGCGCCGGCTCCTGCACGAGCTCTATCGGGAAGAAACCGGCCTGGTACCCACGACGCCGGTGCAGCCCGCTGCGGATTCGACGACGCCTGCCGCGCAATCGAGCGGCGCGGGTTGATCACCCATGAAGGATTTGACGCCCGGGCTCGAACTCGGCGCCCGGTTTGTACTGGTTCGGCGGATCGGCCGCGGAGGATCGGCGGAGGTCTGGCTCGCGGTTGACCGGGAGCGCGGTGAACACGTCGCGCTCAAGATCCTGGACGAATCCCTCGCGGACGACGCCCCCCGCATGGCGAAGCTCGCGGACGAAATCGCGCGGGCGCAGTCCCTGCCGCCGGAGTTCACGGTCGCCGTTCATGGCATCCACCAGGCGGAAGGCCGCACGTTCGTCGCAATGGAGTACCTCGAGACGGGCGACCTCGGCCAGCTGCGCGGCCGGTCGTTCGAGAGCTGGGCGCGGGCGGCCGACGATGTCGCGGCAGGACTCGAGGCCCTTCATGCGCGCGGCCTCGTGCATCGCGACCTGAAATGCGCCAACGTCCTCCTCGATGGCGCGGGCCGCGCCCGCCTTGCCGATTTCGGGCTCACGGCGCTCGCGGGAAGCCGCGTGCCAGCCGGAGGTTCGCCCTACAACACAAGCCCGCAACAGTTGCGGGGCGAACCCGCGCAAGCCGCCGACGACCTCTATGCCTACGGCGCGCTCCTCTATGAATTGATCGCCGGGCATCCGCCGTACTACCCAGAGATTACGCAGGACCGCGTGCTGTACGAACCCGTGCCATCGCTCCTGCCGCGTGGCGTCGTGCCGGTGGGTGTCAGGGAACTTGCGCTGCGCCTGCTCGCGAAATCGGCAAACGAACGTCCGGCGAGCATGACGCAGGTGCGTGCAAAGCTCGCGGCGGCGGCGGCCGACGGGGGCGAGATCGTGCAACCGCTCGCCCATGCGCTGCCGGCGGATGCCGCCCTGCAAGGCGGCCGCCGGCGCCGGTGGTTGCCGCTCGCGTTTGCCGCCGCGGTGATTGCGGCGGTCGCGGCTTTCATCTGGCTCCAGCCGAAGCTTTTGGGCGGCAACTCAGCCTTCGAGCGCGATGCGCGCATTGAGGCCGAGCGGCAGGGGGAGGCAATGCGCTCGCGCGAAGAGCGTCTGACGGAACAGGCGGCTACCCGCGCGAAGTCCGAGGCCGCGCGGGATAAATACGAAACAGCGTTCAAGGCGCTCGACGCGCGCGCGGCCGCGCGCTGGGCCACGGCAGTCTTCGCAAAGGCCCGCGATGCCGGGGCCGAGGCCGCGCAGCGTTACGCCGTCGGCGAATACGCCGCCGCCGCAGAAAGGTGGGAAGCGGGCCTCGCAAGTCTCGCCGAGCTCGAGAAGAAACTGCCGCAGGCCCTTGCGGATACGATGCGCCGCGGGCACCAGGCGCTCGCGGGTGCGCAGACCGCGGCGGCACGAGAGGCATTCGGGCTCGTGCTCGCAATCGAGCCGGGACATGCGCAGGCAACCGCCGGCATCGCGCGCGCCGACCGGCTCGACGAGGCATTGGCCGCGGTTGATGCGGCGCTTGCCGAGGAGCGCGCCGGGCGGCTCGCCGCCGCGGAATCGGGATTCCGCAAGGCGCTCTCGATCGATCGCGCGGTGCCGGGCGCGCAGGAGGCCATCGACCGGCTCGCCGCGCGCCGCACCGGCGACGCATTTGCGGCGACCATGTCGCGCGGATTCGCCGATCTCGCCGCCGGGCGGAGCGATGCCGCGCGCGAAAGTTTTCGCCAGGCGCTTGCGCTTCGCCCCGGTTCGCAGGAGGCGCGCGATGCCATCGCGGCGCTCGAGCAGGACGAGCGCGCGTCCGCATTGCGGCTGCTGGAATCACGCGCGCGGACCGCAGAGGGCGATGAACGCTGGGACAAGGCGCTCACGGCCTGGCGGGAGGCGGCGGCGCTCGAGCCTTCGCTTGAATCGGCGCGCGAAGGCATTGCGCGCACTGCGCCGCGGGCGGAACTCCAGGGCCGGATCGCGGCTCTCAACAGCAAGCCGGAACGCCTCTGGGATCCCGAAGGGCGCGCCGAAGCGCGGACACTTCTTGCGACGGCCGCCGCCACGGGCAATCCGCGCCAGCGCCTCGCCGCCGCTGCAGGCGAGCTCGAACGACTCGCCGCTGCCGCGCAGTCTCCCGTGCGGCTGCGGCTCGAATCCGACGGCCTCACGCAGGTCGTGATCTATCGCGTCGGCCAGTACGGCACTTTCTCGACGCGCGAAGTCGAGCTGCTGCCGGGGCGCTATACGGTTGTCGGGACGCGAAACGGTTATCGTGATGTTCGGCGCGAAGTCGTGCTGCCGCCGGGCGCCCCGGCCCCGTCGGTCGTCGTGAGGTGCGAGGAACCGATTTGAAGGAAGTCTGGCTCGATGATCCGCTCGGCGAACGGCGGCTCTTGCCGCCCGACCTGCCGCTGACCGTAGGCGGGCCCGGCGCGGGCGTCGTGATTCCGGGATGCAAGCCTGGCGAGATACGCGCGCGCATCGCGCTCTCCGCGCGCGGCCTCGAGGTGACGCCGGACCCGGGTGCGGGCGCTGCCGCGCTCGATGGCGTGCAGATTGAACTCGACGACCGCGAGGGCCGGCCGGTGATCGTTGTTCGGCACGGCGGCGTCACAAACCTGACGCGCCCACCGCAGTTCGAAGGCCAACCTGCTGACGCTGCCGCTGCGCAGGACGACCGGCAGCCGATCGCGATCATCGAGTACGCGCCGCGCGCCGCCCGCAGCCCGCGATCCACGGCACCGCGGAACTGGATGCGCCCAGCGCTCTGGGCGGCGGTCGCACTCGTGGTGCTCGCGCTCGGCTATCTCTTCACGGCGACCTCCGTCGAGGTGACGACGAGTCCCGAGGTGGATCTGGACGACGTCGATTTCGCGGGCACGACCCTCGACTTCGGCTTTGCCGGCCGCTACATGGTGCCGCCCGGCCAGTACGTGCTCGCCGTAGACGCCGAGGGATACTCCAGGGCGCTGCAGCCGGTCGAGGTGGGCAGCCAGTCCGGTCAGCGTTTCGTGGTCGCGCTCGAGCGGCTGCCGGGTCGGGTGGCATTCGACACCGGCGGGATTGCCGCGACGCTTGCCGTCGACGGCGCGCCGGTCGGCGCGTTGCCGGGCGAATACGAACTGCGCGCCGGCACACGCGAACTCGCAATCGTTGCGCCGCGCCACGCCGAGGAGCGGCTTCGCTTCGAGGTCGCGGGTGGCGGCGAGCGCCAGGAACTGAAAGTTACCCTGAAGCCCCAGTACGCGCGGATCACCGTGACGAGCGTCCCATCCGGCGCAACCGTTTGGGCTGACGACCGCGAGCTCGGGACGACGCCGCTCGAAGCGGAACTCGATTCGGGCCGCTACACGCTTGCGATCCTGCATCCGGAATTTCGTCGCTTCGAAAGTCCGCTCACGGTGCGTGCAGGCGAACCGCTCATCGTCGGTCCGGTGGAGCTCGGCATGCCCGACGGGCGCCTGATCGTGCAGAGCCGGCCGGCGGGTGCGGACGTGAGCATTGGCGGGCGTTATCGTGGCCGTACGCCGCTCACGGTCGGCGTCGCGCCCGGCATGCCGCAGGACGTGTTGCTGACGCTCGCTGGCCACGCGCCGGTGACCCAGAGCGTGAGCGTTGAAAGTCGCGCTGAGCGGCGGCTCAGCGTTGACCTGACGCCGGTGCTCGGCGAAGTCCGCGTGAGCGGCGAGCCGGCCGATGCGATCCTCTATGTCGACGGCGCGTCACGCGGGCCCGCGAACCAGACGCTTTCATTGTCCACGGCACCGCATGTATTCGAGATCCGGAAGGCGGGGCTCGAGCCATTCCGTTCGACCGTCACGCCGCGCGAAGGACAGACGCAGGTCGTCGAATTCACCCTGCGTACGGCCGGCGAAGCGCGAATTGCCAGCATGCCGGCGACACGCACGACGTCCCTCGGGCAGCCACTCGTGCTCGTGAACGGCGGCCGGTTCACGATGGGCAGCGCACGACGCGAAGCGGGCCGCCGCTCGAACGAAACCGAACGGATGGTCGAATTGAAGCGGCCTTTCTACCTGGGACGCTTCCAGGTGACGAACCGCGAGTTCCGGGAGTTCCGGGCCGACCATTTGTCCGGCATCTTCAAGGACGAAACACTGGATCTCGAGCGCCAGCCGGTGACCCGCGTGACCTGGCAGGATGCCGCGGCGTTCTGCAACTGGCTTTCGGAGCGCGACAAGCTGCCGCCGGCCTATGCGCGCAAGGGCGATCGGCTGGAGCTGATCGAGCCGGTGACGACCGGCTACCGGTTGCCGACGGAAGCGGAGTGGGAGTTCGCGGCGCGCTTCGATGGCAGCCGCGCGACTCGCAAGTACCCCTGGGGCAACGACCTGCCGGTGCCGGCGCGCTCCGGCAACTGGGGCGATGCGACGGCGATCTACCTCACGCCGGTGACGATCTCGGGCTATGACGACGGCTTCCGTGTCGCGGCGCCGATCGGCAGTTTTCCGGCCAATCCGCTCGGCATCCACGACCTCGGCGGCAACGTGCTCGAGTGGACGACGGATCGCTACTCCATCTACGTCGTCGGTCCCGATCATCTTTCGACGGATCCTGCCGGTCCGCGCGTCGGCGAGAATTACGTGATTCGCGGCGCGGGCTGGCTCACCGGCAAGGTTCCGGAACTGCGCGTCGCCGCGCGTGATTCGGGCGCCTCCGGCCGTCCGGATCTCGGTTTCCGGATCGCGCGTTATGCGGAATAGGCCAATGGACAAAAGACTCCCGATAGGCATCGCCGCCTCGTTACTCGTGCTGGCCGCGCTCGCGATCGAGCCGCCGAAGCCCGCACCGCCTCCCGCCCAGGCGCCGCAGCGACAGGAACCGGAACCGTCGCCGCCTTCCGCGCCGGCGTCCGAAGTCCCGTCGGCTGAAGGGGCGGACACAGCCGCGGCGAAGACGGAAGACGAAGAGGAGACACTGCCTCCGTTGCCGGCCGATGCAGAGCCGTCAGGACCGCCGCCCGCACGATTCAATCCGACGGAAAAAGTCCGCGCGGACTTTCCCGTCTCGTTCCCGATCGATATCTGAGGACAACGACAACATGAAGAGCCGATATCCGAAGGAGTTCCTGTACAGCCTGGGCTCGCTGCTGGCCGCTGCGATCGTCATCCATACAATCTGGACCGTCTGGGTGCGTCCCAATGCGCAGGCCGTCCTGTCCGTCCAGTATGAAGCGATGCAAAAGGATCCGAATTTCGTTTCCGAACGATCTCTGTTCGTTGTCATGAAGGACTGGGAGCAGGAGAGCTGCGTGGTCCTGATGGTCTGGGCGCTCGCGATGATCGCCTTCAAGAACCGCACCACGCGGCGCGAACAGGACCTTCTGGACGGCGATCCCGTGCGCGTCCCGGAGGGGATGCGCATCCTGCCCGAGGACACGCGCGAGTACGTACGGCAGCTCGAATCGCTGCCGAGCGAGCAGCAGCAGTCCTTGATCGTGCGCGCTGCCAAGGCGGCCCTCGCGCGCTTCGGCGCGACCCGGAATGTCCAGGACGTCTCGGAGGCGGGCCATGCGGTCTGCGCCGCCGAGGCGGAAAGGCTCGATTCGGAGCTGTCGATGCTCCGCTACATCGCCTGGGCGATACCGGCCATCGGCTTCATCGGCACCGTGCGCGGCATCGGCGACGCGCTCTCGCAGGCCCACAAGGCGGTGACCGGCGACATCTCGGGCGTCACGGAAGGCCTGGGCGTCGCGTTCAATTCGACGCTCGTCGCGCTGCTGCTTTCGCTCGTTCTGATGTTCCTGCTGCACCAGCTGCAGCTCGCGCAGGAGAGACTCGTGCTCGACGCCGAAACCTACCTCGACAATCGCGTGCTGCGGAACCTGCAGGTTCGCTGAGATGCCGACGATCGGCATCGAAGTCGTCGATGCGGCCGTCACGGTCGTGAGGGACGGCGCGCGCCTCGCGTCGAGCCCCGGCATCGCGCTCCTCGAGCCGGCAGGCGTTGTGGTCGGCGAGGCGGCAGCGGCTGCCGCGCGACTGCGGCCAGTGCTCGCAAGCGACCGGTTCTGGTCGGATCTCGCCCAGGATGCGCTGGCCGGGCCGCCGGATCGTCAGATGTCGCATGCGGATCTCGCATACGCGCACCTGGCGGAACTCTGGCGCGCGACCGCGCGCGACGGCGATGCGGCGGCCTTCGCCGTGCCCGGCTCGATGCGCGTGCAGCAGGTCGGCCTGCTGCTCGGGATCGCGCGCGCCGCCGGCATCCCGGTGGCGGGCGTCGTGGATTCCGCCATCGCCGCCTGCGCGGGACTCGCAGCGCGCGCGTCAGTGCTGCATCTCGACGTGCAACTGCACCAGACAGTGCTGACGGAGTTACAGGGCGCAACCGTGCTGCGCCGCCGCCGCGTGGAAATCGCGCCGCGCGCGGGACTCAAGCCGATGTATTCCGCCTGGGCTCAGCTGGTGAGCGAAGCGATGGTGCGCCGCACGCGCTTCGATCCCCTGCATCAGGCCGCGAGCGAGCAGCAGCTCTACCAGCGCTTGCCGGCCTGGCTCGGCGAGCTGGCGGGCCGGGATTCGCTCGATGTTGCGATCGAAACCGAAGCGGGGTCGTTCGGCGCGACCCTCCGGCGTGAGCAGTTCACGCTGGCCGCCGAGGCCTGGTATGCACAGATCTCGGAGCTGGTGCGCGGCGGCCGTCGCGCCGACGAGTCCGCGACGCTCGTCATTTCGGCGCGCGCCGCGTCGCTGCCGGCGCTTGGCGAGCGTCTCGCGTCGCTGCCTGGACTCGAATTGCAGTCCCTGACGGATACCGCGGCTGCGGCTTCGGCAGCCGCCCGCGCGGACGAGATCGGCCCCGGTGAACCGCCCGCGCTCGTGACTGCGCTCGCACGGAGCCATCCGGTTGCAGGGGGCGACCGCCGCCGCGAAGTTGCGGCATCGGCGACTCACATCGTCCATCAAGGCCGGGCGTATGCGATCGACGACCGGCCGCTCGTGATCGGCCTGGGGCCAGGCGACGGACGGCGCATCGCGCTCGGCGGCGCGGGCGACGGCATCTCGCGCGCGCACTGCACGCTCATGCGTCGCGCGGGCCGCGCGGTCATCAGCGACCATAGCCGGTACGGGACCTTCGTGAACGGCGAGCGCGTGGAAGGCGAATCGGGCCTCGGACCCGGCGACCGGCTCCGCGTCGGCACGCCGGGTGTCGTGTTCGAACTGGTGGCGGTCGGCTGATGGCGCGGCGCAAGACACTCACGTACAGCATGTCATTCCTGGACGTGATCTCCTGCGGCTTTGGCGCGGTCGTGCTGTTCTACACGATCATCAGCGCACAGGCCGGCCTGTACCGGATCAAGGAAAGCTCGGATCTTTCCGCGGAATCCCGCCGGCTCGAGCAGGAGGTGCTCGACGGATACAAGCACCTCGCGGAATTGCGCAATGCCCTCGAATCCACCGAAGACCGGACCGTCCGGGCTGCGGGCCTGTCGCGAGAGATGCTGGAAAAACTCCGCATGACGGAGGAGGAACTCGCGCGATACGAACACGACACCCTTGCGCGCCGCGACAGCCTCGAGCGCCTGAAAGCCGACCTCAAGTCGCTCGAGGAAAGCACGCGCCGGTTGAAAGAGGCCGCGCCGCCGGAGTCCGGCGAGTCCCGGGTTCCGATCATCGACAAGCAACAGCTGGTGACGCTTCGCGTGGACGGCAGGCGCGTGCTGGTGCTGGTTGATTCATCCGCCAGCATGCTCGACGAGACGCTCGTCAACATCATTCGCCTGCGTAACATGGCGCCGGAGCGGCGCATCGCCTCGAGCAAGTGGCAGCAGGCGGTCAACACGGTCGAGTGGGTCGCCTCGCGCCTGCCGGACACGACGCAGTTCCAGATCTACGCCTTCGATACTGCGGCGCGCCCGTTGGTCGAAGGGAGCGCGGGCCGCTGGCTTAGCGTGAAGGACGCGGGGCAGATCGAGCTCGCACTGCAGGCCCTGCGCAGGACCGCGCCCACGGGCGGATCAAGCCTTCAGAATGCATTTGCCGTCATCAGGACCCTGGATCCCGCGCCGGACAATGTGATCCTGGTGACTGACGGACTGCCGACGCAGGGCGACAAGCCGCCACTCATGCGCACGCTCGTGACGATGGAGCAGCGCGAGGACCTGATGCAGCAGGCGATCAAGTCGTTGCCGCCATCGCCGCCCCCGTTCAGCACCGTGTTGCTGCCGATGGAGGGCGACCCTTCCGCGCCCATCTATTTCTGGCGCCTGGCCCGCTCGACCGGCGGCGGCTTCCTGAGCCCGGCGAAGGACTGGCCGTGAAGCGCCGCACGCGACGCGATACCGAGACCTTCAGCATGTCGTTCCTCGACTGCATCTGCTGCGGATTCGGCGCGATCATCCTGTTGCTGGTGCTGAACGAGGTCGGCCAGCCGATCCAGCTCGAGCAGGCCAAGGTAGACCTCGACGCACAGATCGTGAAGATGGAAAAGGAGATCTTCGATATCCGCGGGATGTCGATCGTGCTCGAGCGGGAACTGCGCGCGCGGATCGAGCAGCTGTCAGAAGAACAGAAGCGTGTCGCCAGGCTGCGCGGCGACCTGTCAGAGATTTCGGGCAAGCACAAGGCAAGCACCGACGAGGAAGACGCGCTCAAGAAGCTCACGGAAACGCTCACGAGCGCTCGTCGCGCGCTGATTGACGAGACACGGGAATTGCAGGCGAGCGGCCGGCAACAGATGTACAACCAGCCGGTCGCCGGTGTCCCCATCGACAGCGAATACGTCATCTTCATCGTCGACACCTCCGGCTCCATGCAGTCGCAGAACTGGCGCTACGCGGAGGAGAAGCTCGGGGAGGTGCTGAACATCTACCCGAAGCTCAAGGGCATCCAGGTGATGGATGACGAGGGCGGGTACATGTTCAGCGAATACCGCGGCAAGTGGATCCCGGACTCGCCGGCGCGGCGTCGGGCGATCCTGGACCGCTTCCGCAAGTGGCAGGCATTCTCGAACTCGAGTCCGTCCGAAGGGATCATCGCGGCGATCCGCACGTTCTGGACCCGCGACCATCCGATCAGCATTTACGTGTTCGGCGACGAGTTCACCGGCCCGTCGATCCAGGAAATCGTCGACACCGTCGACCGGATCAACCGCTCGGCCGGCACGGGCGAGCGCCTCGTCCGCATACATTCGCTCGGGTTTCCGATTCCGGCCCAATACCCGCAGCACACGAGCATGCGTTACGCGACGCTCATGCGCATACTGTCGGCGCGGAACGGCGGCGTGTTCGTCGGCCTGCCCGAAGGACAAGGCACCGCAATGCGACGGAGCAATTGATGAGACAAGCGAACATCCGCACGGCGGTCGCCGCCCTTCTTGTTGCGCTGCTTTCGGGCTGCACGGCGACCCGCCTCACGACGGAGGCGCAGCTGCCGCCGCCGCTGATCGAAAAGCTGCCGATACGCGTCGGCGTCTACTACTCGAAGGAGTTCCGGGAATACGTGCACCGGGAAACACGCGGCACCATCGAGTACGAGATCGGCCTTGGGGCCGCGCACGTGACGAACATCGACTGGCTGATGAGGGCGATGTTCACCGACGTGGTGCCGGTTGAGGACCCGGCGAAGATCGCCGACAGCAATCCGCCGTTCGTCTTCGTGCTCGAGCCGAAATTCGAGGAGTACTCTTTCCTGACGCCGAAGGACGTGGCCGGCGAAGCTTTCATCGTGACGATCCGCTATATGCTGACGCTCTACGACGGCGACGGCGCCCGCGTGGATTCTTTCACGCTCACCGGGTATGGGCGCGAGAAGGCGCGCACGCTTGCGAGCAAGGAACCGCTTGCGGTGGCGACACAGCGGGCGATGCGGGACGCGGGAGCCAAGGTCGCCGTTGAGTTGACCGAACAGGAATCCGTGCGGCTCCTGATCCGCAATGCGGGCAGTTTTTCGCCGCTACGGCCTCCGCCCCTGTATCCGCCGGCGGGCGAAACGCCGCCGGCTGAGGCGCCACCTCGTGCAGCACCGACGGTGGAACAGACACCGGTGGGGGAATCTCCCTCAGAGGCGCCGCCTGAACCGGAGCCGCCGCCCTCAACTACCGGGGTCTGACTTCGCGGCCGGGGGCGGTGTCGCGGCCGGCGCCGGCGTCGGCTCCGGGTTGTGTTCCTCGTACCATTCGCCGGTGAAGGTGACGCCTTCGGTTGCGACCGCCTTGCCATTCGCAAAGCGCGGGCTGTAGATCGCCTTGGACAACGAGCGCATCGACTGCGACAGCTGGCCTTCCGACATGTTGGTCGAGACGACCGAGACGTTCTGCGGCACCCCGGTTTCCGAGACGAAAAAGCTGAAGACGGTCTTGCGAATGATGTACTGGCCGGTCAGCGTGTTGAGGCCGCGGGCCGCGGAGACCGGCGGGCGATAGAACACCATCCGTGGCACCATGAGCGGGTTGCCGGCCAGCGGATCAGAGGAGTTTCGCGTCTCGAGGATCGTGGCAGCTTCCTCATAAAAGGGAATTGCAAAGTTCGGCCGCGACGTCGTCTGGTACCAGTCGCCGAGTTCGATCAGCGTTTCGGTCATGAGATCCGGCGGCGGATCCGACGTCGCGCGCAGGATCTCGAGTGCGGTCTGCGCCGCCTTGAGGCCGGTGCGGTCGGCCGCAGCCGGCGGCACGCGCGACTCGCGATAGACCTTGCCGACCATCTCGCCCGTGATCTCGTCGCGCGCCGGCTGCTGGCTGTCCAGCGTGTCCGGATCCAGCGTGTACTGCAGGCGATGGGTGCGGGCGATTCCGATGAGGGCCTTGATCGCAAGCGGATTGAATCCGCCACTCTCCCTGAAGGCGGCGTCACGCGCGCGCAGGTACATCATCCGCGCCGCGATGAATTCCCGGAGCGACTCGTAGAAGGTCGCGAGTTGCAGCAGTGCCGGGAGCGTGCGCTCGTCGCCGTAACCGTAGTTCTGTTCGGCGATCTTGAGCGCGTATATGTACTGCTTCTCGACGCCGCCAAAATCATTGATGGCGTACAGGCTGTCCGCGGCCTGTTCGATCAATGGCAGCTGCGCCAGGTTGAAGAGGCCCTCGGAGCGGCGGCTGACCGCGAGCGCGCGATCGAAGAGTCCGGCGGAGAGCGCGTGCTGGTCCTGCGCCGCGTACACGGCGCCGAGACCGGCAAGCGGGACAATGAGGCGCCGGGACGAAATGCCCTGGGTCGCCTCGAGCAGTTCGAGCGATTTCTGGTAGCTTTCCGCCGCGGCCGGGTAATTGGAGAGCTGATACTGCGTCGCGCCCAGGTTGTTATACGCAATCGGCAGTTCGTAATCGCGTTCGGGGTCGACTTCCGACAGCTCGACGACGCGCCGCGCATAAGGCAAGGCTTCTTCGAAGTGCGCGGTCTCGTAGAGGCTGCGGAACTGATCGTAGGCCTCCATGCGAGGATCCTGCGCAAGGATACGCAGCTGCTGGCGTGGCGCAGCCGGCTTCACATGGGCTTCGATCACGTCCGCGGTCGGCATCTTCACCGGTGTTCCAGCGGGCTCGCCAGTTGCAGGCCCTGCCGAGCTGTCCGCGCCGGAAGCCGGCGGGTTCGCTGGTAGCGATTCGGCGGCGGCGGTTTCCACTGGCGGCGGCGCAGGTGTCCCTGCGACTTCGGCCTCGGCCGAGGCAACCGCGAGCAACAGCAAGGCGAGCACCGGGATCATGCTGTGACGATAGACCATACGCCATCGGGTGTGTTCCCTGCGGGCCAGGGCCGGCCATTCATTTGCCGTAGGCATCGCGTTCGAAAACCGCTATCAGGCCGCCCGCGCAGACAGCGAGCAGGGGATCGGTGATTTCAGCCGTCTGGCCCGGCAGCCAGGTCTGCAGGAACTCGATCGAAAACACGGCCCCGGCGCCGAGTCCAGTCGCCGCGAGGACCGGCAAGCCGCCCTGCACAAGGAGCCAGACCAGGGCGCCGTTCATGAAGCAGCGAAGGAACATATCCGTCAGGTTGGTTGCGCGATACTGGGTCAGCGACTCTCCGAAGGGCAGCAGCGCGAACCGGTCCTGTGCGAGCTGGAAGTCGAAGGGGGCAAGACCCCCGATCGCGATCAGAACCAGGAGCGCGACAGCGAGCACGAACGCAGCCCGCGGAACCGGCAGCCGCGCGAGCGGACGCGAAAGCGCGAGCGCCGCGGCCATGCCCGTGACTTCGGCGGGCTCGAGCGCCATCCCGGCGAACAGCACGCGACCGGCGAGCACGAATCCCATGGCGATCGCGACGATCGCGATGGGTCGACCGGGAGCGAGGCGTCCGCAGATCATGACGAGCACGAGCCAGGCGACGAGGTGCGGCAGCACGGCGGAGGACGGGAGCCAGGCGCCGCTGGCGAGCGGGTCGAGCGCGGAGGCCCATTTGGCGGGTTCGAAAACCGGCGCAAATGGCGCCAGCCGGTAGCCGATCCATGAAAGAAGCAGCGCGGCCGCAACCGGATGGCTGAGCAAGGCCGCGAACGGCGACGAATGCAGCCGGTTGTGCGTGCGCGCAATCGCAAGTGCGAAACAGGCCCCTGCGAACGCGCCGATGGTGTTACACGAGAAATCGGCGAGGCTCGTGACGCGCCGCGTCTCGTAAAGCTGGGCGAACTCGATGGCGAAGGACAATGCGGCGGCCGCGATGGTTGCGGCGGCGACCGCGAATGGGCCGCCGGCGCGCGCGGACAGGAGCCAGGCGAGGCAGGCGCCGAGCGGGAGATAAAGCAGCACATTGGCCGCGACGTCGCTTCGCGTCGTGCCCGCGAAGGAGAGTCCGCGCAGGAGATCGATCGGACTCGATTCGACCGCGGCGAAGCTGAAGGGATAAAGCGAGCCGAAGACGATGAGGAACAGGATGACGGCGAGGAGCGAGGCAGCAATCCTGAGATCCTGCGCCGCCACGCCCGCTTATCCGAGGTCGACGGAGCGCCGCAACGCGAGGACTTCCTCGTTGCGCAGCACACGGAAGTGGCCCGTTGGCAGCTTGCCGAGCTGAAGCGAGCCGAGAGCAACGCGCTCGAGGCTCTTGACCTTCATGCCAACCCGCGCGAACAGACGGCGTATCTCGCGGTTCTGGCCTTCGCGGAGTGCCACCGACACGAGCGAGAGATCGCCGCGGCGCCGGTCCTTCATCCGCTTCAGGATGCGCACCTCTTTCAGGCGGGCGCGTTTCGCGCCGCCCTGGGGCGAGCCGGTGTCGGCGAGGAACATCCCTTGCGCAAGACGCGCGAGCGAATCGCTCGAGAGTTCGCCCTGCACCGCGACCCGATACTCCTTTGCGATTCCGCGGCTCGGGTGCGCCAGACGGTGGGCGAGTTCTCCGTCATTGGTGAGGAGCACGAGTCCGGTCGAATCGGCGTCGAGCCGGCCGACGGGATACACGCGGTCGCCGGCCGGCACGGCGGCGCGCACCATGTCGACGACATTCGGCCGCCCGCCCGGGTCCCGCGCGGTCGAGATCACGCCGCGCGGCTTGTTGAGCATGAGATATAGCCGGTCGCGCGCGCGGACGCCGGCGCGGCGCCGTGTGTCGATCACTTCGCCATCGAACTCGATCAGGTCGCGCGCGGGCTCGACGAGACAGGGGAGCGTCAGCACGCGCCGGCCGTTCACCCGCACGCGCCCGGCGCGAATGGCGAATTCCGAGTCGCGACGCGACGCGACGCCCGCATCCGCCAGCACTTTCTGCAGGCGTTCGCCACCCTCCGTTGGCACGGCGACGGGTTTCCGGTCGCGAAAACGCGGGTCGCGCATGGTCCTGCTCTCGATGATAGAGAACGGACAGGGGACTGGCACGGGCGGCGGGTGGCGCCCGTCCGTAAGGCGCCGCGGAGCGGCGCCGGGGGCTTAACCGACTTTTGCGCCGGGTTTCAGCACCCAGACTTTGCACCAGCCCTGAGCGGCGACGTCCTTGCCAGGGAAGATATTGCAGGGACCCGCCGCGGCACCGGCCTTGCCGGTGTATTGCATGCAGTTTGCGCAGTTCTGGCCTGGCTTGTAGTTCGGGTTCGCTGCAGCGTTGACTTTCTTGGCATCGGCGACATAGCCGAGCGACTTCGCGGTCGCATCGCTTTCCGACAGGGTTTCGGCAGTGGCGTCGCGGGCGAAGAGCGAGGCCGCGGGCACGGCGGCGATGCCGGCGAGCGCGCCCTGCAACAACCGCCTGCGTGAAAGCTTTTCGTCGATCATGGGAAGCTCCTGAATGAGTGGCCGGGCCTGCCGCCGGTATTTAAACAATTGTCGCAATTCCTACCCGACCCTGCATCCAATGAGAACTATTCTTGACTCGCGCCGGTGGCTGGCAATCCATTTGTTAAACTCGGGCCGGGCCTGTAGCTCAGTGGTTAGAGCAGGGGACTCATCTTTTGTTGCGAAAGGTGCCCCGGTTGCGAAAGTTTCCGGGTGGACGGGACGAATTCAGGGAAACCTTCCAGCGCCTGGGCGGCTGATGGCAATCCTGAGCCGAGCCGGCGGTGCACCGCCGGAAGGTGCAGAGACTACCTGAGGGCTTTCAGTGCCCTTGATGACAGGCAAGAGCGTCCCGCACCCCCACGGCCGACTGGCGCCGCGGGTGAAGAGATAGTCCGCGCCCGCCGGAAACGGCGGGACCACGCGAATCCCTTGGTCCTGGGTTCGAATCCCAGCGGGCCCACCATTCCCCTCGCCGCCTGGCTACCGCCGCCGGCGTGGCCAAATAGCAACAACCGCCCTGACTTGCGGTAAATATTGAATGCAGAGACACTCTTGGCCACAACACCGCCCGGATCCACGGGCTGAAACAGGGGCAGGATCATGAAGAGCTATCTCCGGCCGCGACCCGTATCTCTGGTGGCCACCGCTGTGGCGCTCGTACTCACGCAGAGTGCAGCCGCGCAGACCCAGCTCGGCGAAGTGACCGTCACGGCCCGCAAGCGCGCCGAGTCGCTGCAGGATGTGCCGTTTGCGATCAGTGCGCGCACAGGTGCGCAACTCGAGGCCGCCGGCGCCAGCAACATCGAGGATGTCTCGCGGAACATGGCGGGCCTCTCCGTCCAGAACCTCGGCCCCGGCCAGAGCCAGGTCGGAATTCGCGGTGTTTCTTCAGGCAAGACCGATCGCGACCTCCCGGGCGTCAAGGAGCAGGTCGGCGTCTACATGGACGAGTCCGTGATCTCGCTCTCGCTCTTCACGCCGGACCTCGATCTCTACGACCTCAACCGCGTCGAAGTGCTGCGCGGCCCGCAGGGGACGCTGTTCGGCTCGGGCTCGATTGGGGGCACGGTTCGCTACATCAGCAACCAGCCCGACACCAGTGACGACTACGGCAACATCGAGCTGGGTGTCAGCAGCATTGACGGCGGCGACGTCGGATACAACGGACGCGCAATGCTCAACATGGCCATGGGAGACCGCACGGCACTCCGCCTCGTCGGCTATTACGCCGAACTGCCGGGCTACATCGATGCCATCCGGGCGGGCGGTGAAGTAGACGACGACGTCAACAGCGGCGAGCGCATTGGCGGGCGCGCGGCGCTCCGCCTTGAGCTGACCGAAAACGTGACGATTACGCCGCGCATCATCTACCAGAACATCGAGATGGATGGCTTCAACCGCCAGGACATCTACAATATCCTGGCGAACCCGTTTACGACCACCGAACCGGCGGTGAACCTCGGCGAGCGCGAGCAGTACACGAATTTCAGGGAACGGTTCGAGGACGAGTTCAAGCTCGGCGACCTGACGATGGAATTCGACCTCGGTTCCGTGATGCTGACCTCGATCAGTTCCTATACCGAGCGCGACATCGTCGTGCGGCGCGATGCCACGCAGCTGAGCGGCAGCGTCACCTTCGACATCGGTGGCGGTGCAGCGACTTCGGCTCAGGTCCGGACGAATTCGCGCCTCGACGACTACACGACCGTTGAAGTGTTCACCCAGGAACTGCGGCTCGCCTCCGATTACGAGGGCCGCTTCCAGTGGGTCCTGGGCGGCTTCTACAGCGACATCGAGCGCAACTACGGGCAGACGCTGCCGACGCCGGGTTACGACGACATCATGGTCGATCTCATCTGCGGTGGCCCGCCGAATTGCGGTGTGACAAGCCCGGATCTCGGCTCGCCGGTGGACACCCCGTTTTTCTCGCGGATTCCCTACCAGTTCGAGCAGTTGGCGGTCTTCGCCGAGGGCTCGTTCGACATCACGGAAAGATTATCCGCAACGCTCGGTGCGCGCTGGTACGACTTTTCCGAGGACCGGAATCTGTACTTCGGCGGTCTCTTCGCGGACAGCGACGGCCTGCCGACCGAGCCGACCAACGGACCCGGTTCGGCGGAGGACGACGGCATCCTGCCCCGTGTGCTGTTCGCCTACGACGTCAGCGAGAACGTGCAGCTGAACGCGCAGGCCGCGGAAGGCTTCCGCCTCGGTGGCATCAACGACCCGCTGAACACCCCGCTGTGCTCGCAAGAGGACCTGGTGACATTCGGCGGCCGCGACAGTTTCAAGAGCGAGACGCTCTGGAACTACGAACTGGGCGCCAAGATCGGATTTGCCGATGGTCGCGGCCAATTCAATATTGCCGCGTTCTATGCCGATATTTCCGACCTGCAGATGCCCGTCGTGGCGGGCACCTGCTCGTCGCGCATCGTCGTCAACGTGCCGGAAGCGCATTCGACCGGCGTCGAAATGGAACTGTCGGCGCAGCCGACGGACCGCTTCGATTTCGGGATTTCGGCGATCTACACGCAGTCCGAGATCGACACCAGCGTCACCTCGACGAGCGGCGGCGTGACGACAATCGTGTCGGGCATCGAAGAGGGCAACAGACTGCCGTCGACGCCTGAGTTCCAGCTGTCCGCGAATGCAACCTACACCTGGCCGATGACGGAGATGGTGGACGGCTTTATCACGGGCACCTACCAGCACGTCGGCAGCCGCTACACGCAGATCGGCGACCAGGCGGATGGATTCGGGACATTTACGCTGCGCACTTTCGGCGCGCCAAGCGTTGCCACATTCACGTTCGATCCGCTGCTGCCGGCTTATGACATCGGCAACCTGCGTTTCGGCGTACGCGGCGATGACTGGGAGGCGGCGCTCTTCATCAACAACATCGGCGATGAGAACGCGCTGCTGGGCCTCGACCAGGAGCGCGGCCGCTTCGCGCGTGTCGGCTATCTGGTCAACCAGCCGCGCACGTTCGGCCTCTCGTTCCGCAAGGACTTCGGCGGTGAGGAACCGGCGCCCGCGCCGATGGCCGCTCCGCCACCGCCCCCGCCCCCGCCCCCGCCCCCGCCGCCGCCGCCGCCCCCACCGCCCCCTGGCGATGCTGACAAGGACGGCGTGACGGACGACAAGGATCGTTGCCCGGGAACACCCGCGGGTGTGGTCGTCGATTCGATCGGCTGCTTCAAGGAAATCACGCTGCGTGGCATGGTGTTCGAGTTCGATTCTGAAGCGTTGACCGCCGAGACCCGTGGAATGCTGGACGGGCTCGTCGCAGACCTGAGGACGAGGCCAGCCGACATTGCTGCCGGCACCAAAGTCGCCGTTCAGGGCCACACCGACAGCGTCGGTTCGGATGCCTACAACCAGGGCCTGTCGCTGCGCCGTGCGGAGGCGGTGCGGCAGTACCTCATTGACAAGGGTCTGAGTGCGTCAATGGTGGTCGCGACCGGCGCTGGCGAGGGTAGCCCGGTCGACAGCAATGAGACTGCAGAAGGCCGTCACAACAACCGGCGCGTGGTGATCAAGGCGACGCGCTGAAGCCTGACTCGTGATCCGAAGGCCGGTCCCCTGGGGGACCGGCCTTTTTTCTGCCTGAATTCCGGTCTTATTCGGGCCGAAATGCGCCGTTTGTCATATTTTTGCGCCTCCCGTCACGTTCGCCCGACCCGCAGTTTGTCACTGTCTCCCGAACCATCCGCAGGTCCCGGATCGCATCGCCTTGTCCAGATATCGCAAAATTCCAGTCGCTGAACTCGAGATCGGCATGTACGTATCCGAGCTCGATCGCCCGTGGCTCGAGACTCCGTTTCTGTTCCAGGGCTTCTATGTCCGGAGCGAGGATGAGGTCGCGGCGGTGCGCAGCCACTGCCAGCAGATTGTCATTGACACGCTCGTCGACGACGAGCCGCCGAAGGCGGCGACGCCCGCGGCCCGCCCCGCGCGACCGCCTGCGGAAGCGATGCGGGAGCTGAAGGACGAGATCAAGCAGGCCACCGGCATCCACGTTGCCGTCTATGCCTCCATCGAGGACGTGATGGGCGAGCTGAAGAGCTCGGGCAAGCTGAACGTCCACAAGCTCGAAGCCGCGGTGCTGCCGATGGTGGACAGCGTGCTGCGCAATCCCGCCGCGATGTCCTGCCTGATGCGCATCCGCCGCAAGGGCGGTTATCTCTATTCGCATTCGCTCGCCTCGTCGGTATGGGCGACCGCGCTCGGCCGCGAGATCGGGTTGGACCGCGATGCGCTCCGGGTCGTTGCACTGGGCGCGATGCTGCTCGACGTCGGAAAGATACGGATTCCCGGTAAGATCCTCGACAAGCCCGGCAAGCTCGATGCCGCCGAGATTGCGCTGGTGCGCCGGCACGTCGAATTCGGCCTGGATCTCGTGAGGGAGGCGGGCGACGTGGACCCGCGCGTGCTCGATATGGTCGCGCACCATCATGAGCGCCACAACGGCTCAGGCTACCCAAAGGGCCTTAAGGGCAGCGAGATTCCCGTTTACGGCCGTATCGCGGGAATCGTCGACACATACGACGCGATGATCACGTCGCGGCCTTATGCGAGCACGCAATCGTCCTATGGCGCGCTCCGCCAGCTCCGCGCGCTCGCCGGAACCGAATTCCAGTCAGAAGTCGTCGACCAGTTCACGCAGGCGATCGGCATGTTCCCGACCGGGACGCTCGTGCTTCTCAACACCGGAGAGGTGGCGGTCGTGACCGCGCAGAGCCGCATCCGCAGGCTCCGCCCGGAAGTCATGATCATCCTCGATGCAGACAAGCAGCCGCTCGCGGATTACCGCGTCGTCGATCTCAACCAGGTCTCGGCAACGGCCGATGACCAGGCCTCGCTCTGGATCGAATCGGGGCTCGAACCCGGCGCCTATGGCGTCGATCCCGCGGAGTACTACCTCAATTGACGCCATGATCAAAGCGGCGCCGTTGCCGGCGGGGAGCAACGGCTATGCAGACTGCCTCGAGGCGATTCGCGCCCGGCTCGCCGCGCGCGAGGCGAAGCTCTATGGCATTGCCGTGCTCGTCGTCTACGTTCATCACCTCGAGCGCCTGTTTGCGAGCGCCGGGCACGAGAACGCGGGACGCATGCTCGACGAGCTGCGCAATCGATTGTCGCAGGTGTCGAAGCCAGGGGATTATTTCGCCCGCCTCGGCGACCGCAAGTTCGTGTACGTGCTGTCAAACCTCAGAAACGAGGGCCACGCGCTGCTCGCAGCGAACAAGATCCTGCGCGCCAGCGCCGAGCCCATTTCCGCGGGCGGACAGCACGCCAATGTCCGGCTCTCGGTCGGCATCGCGATGTACCCGGGGCATGCGCGCCATCCCGAGGCGCTGATGCAGTGTGCGGAAATTGCGCTGCTCGAGGCCTGGAAAACCTCGCAGCCCTCCGTGGTCTACACCGCCCGTAAGGCGGATGAACTCGTCGCCGGCTGGGATCTCGAGACCCAGCTCGCGAACGCGCTCGAGAATGGTGACCTCGTGATGAACTACCAGCCGAAGCTCTCGCTGCCAAAGCTCGAGGTCGTCGGCGTCGAGGCGCTCATGCGCTGGAACCGCCCGGAATCGGGCAACGTGCCGCCGGAGATCTTCATTGACGTTGCCGAGATGACCGGGCAGATCGACCCGCTGACGCGCTTCGCCTTCCACCGCGCACTCCGCCAGCTCGGCGAGTGGCCGAAGAACCTCGGCCCGGTCGGCGTCGCGGTCAATGTCACGCCGTCGATCATCTGCAATCCTGAGATCGTAGACGTGATTCGAAATGCCGCCGGCCTCTGGTCGGTCGACTTCGGGCGCCTGACCGTCGAGGTGACGGAGAACGCGCTGATGGTCGACCGCGAGCGCAGCCACCGCGTGCTGACCCAGATCCGCGAGCTCGGCGCGCGCATCTCGATCGACGATTTCGGAACCGGATATTCATCGCTGTCGTATCTGAAGCAGATCCCCGCGGACGAACTGAAGATCGACAAGTCCTTCGTGATGAATATGCTGGCCGATGAGGCCGACCTGAAGATCGTCGAGCAGATCATCGCACTCGGGCGCTCATTCAACCTCGAAGTGGTCGCGGAGGGCGTCGAGACGGCGGAAGTTGCGCTCCGGCTCGCGGGAATGGGCTGCAACTACGCCCAGGGCTTTCACTACGCGCGTCCGCTGCCGCCGCAGGAATTTCCGGCCTGGATCCAGGAGTGGCGTCGTACGCGCAAATCCTGAAGGCGCACTCGGTATGCCAGCGGGTTTTCAGTTGTTGTCGTAGGGGTTGAACCCGCCGAACTTGTCTTTCTTGCCGGGTCTTGGCTTTGCGGCCTCGGCTCTTGCTTCCGGCTTCATGACTTTCCGCAGGACCTGTGTGCTGACGAGGGACAGTTCGTCAGCGGCACGACGTGTCGTATCGGTCAGCGGAGCCGCCGTAGCGTCCGCGCTGCGTCCCGGCTTGGCGCCGGATTCGGCCGCCAGAGCCTTCTTGAGGTCTGCTTCGCTCACGATGCGGAAGAGGCCGGTCGCGGTGTCGCGTGCGAGGATGCCGTCCTTCCGACCGGCGGCGAGCTTCTGGATCTGGCTTCGAGTCTTGCCGCCATCCGACTTGAGGATCTTCTCGAGCGCGGTCGTAGAAACTAGTTCGAGTTCGACGGCATCCACCTTGCCGAGCCAGACCGACCGGCCGCGCTCGTCCGGCGCGACCTTGTCGACCTTGCGGATACGAACCGTTTTCGTGTGGTCCTTGCTCATCGGATCGGGCCCAGGGCGGCGGCGCATCGCCGCCGTAAAACTATATACTTTCGGCCGGTGAACGTCTTCATTCTCAATGCCGGCCGCTCCGGATCGAAGACTTTCGCGCGAGCCTGCGATCACATCACCAATTACACGAGTGCGCACGAGTCCCGCAGCGGACTCCTCGGCGAGGCGCATTTCGATTATCCGGACAACCACATCGAGTCGGACAACCGCCTGTCCTGGCTGCTCGGACGGCTCGACCGCAGGTTCGGTGACCGCGCCTTCTACGTCCACCTGACGCGGGAGGTCGGCCCGGTCGCCGCGAGCTGGGCGAAGCGTTCCTACACCGGAATGATGAACGCGTATCGCCACGCGATCCTGTGGCATTGCCCGAAGGATGCGACGCCAGTCGAAGTCGCCCTCGATTACTGCGATACGATCGAACAGAACATCCGGCTCTTCCTGCGCGACAAGACGTACTGGATGGAATTCAGGCTCGAGGAAGGCCGCGACCGGTTCCCTGAGTTCTGGCAACGGATCGGTGCCGAGGGTGATTTCGCCGCCGCGCTCGCGGAATTCGGCGTGCGGCACAACGCCGCCTGGGACCAGCGGCCCGAGGTCGAGCCGGGGCCGCTTAGGCGATTCGGAAGCAAGCTCTACCGCATCGGGCGGAAGCTCCCGGTGTTCCTGCGAAACGCCTGAGGCGCGTCGCGTCAGCCGTCTTTCTCGAGCTCCATCAGCGCGAGCTTCACGTCGCGGAGGCCGGGCCGATCCGACCCGCCCATGTTCTCTTCCTCCGCGACCGACAGCAATTGCGCGTCGAGTGCCCATGAATCGAGGATCCGGCGCTTCTCTTCAGGCGTGAAGGCCGGGTCGGAGACAACTTCGCGCGGCGACCGGAAATGCTTCACGGGATCCTTGATGATCTTCTCGATGCTCGGCCTGCCGGTCGCGGTTCCCATGTGCTTGCCTCTTTCGCCAGATTCGCAGGATGCCTGTACCTGATGGCACCTGCCATGCGATTGCAGTTGCTTGCCCCTGTGGGTCCCGTCCTACGTCTTGTAGTCACCGGGGCCGACGGAAGTGCGGGATCGCATGCGTCAGGCTTGAACCACGAGCTAAACCGAGGTGTCGCCATGCTTTACTACGCAGTCGTATTCTTTGTTGTAGCGTTGATCGCCGCGGTATTCGGGTTCGGTGGGCTCGCAGCCGGTGCGGCGGGAATCGCCAAAATACTGTTCGTGCTGTTCCTGATCGGCGCGGTCATCACGTTCTTCATCAGCCTCGGTCGCCGCGCCTGAACGCAGGGAGAACCGGCAATCCGCGCCCGTCGGGCCGCCATGCTAGGACAAAAACGGAGAGGAGACGACCGATGGAAGACATGACCGCAACGAGCAAGCTGGGCGGCAGCACTGTCCACAACGGTGGCAAAGCGTCCGCACGCGGCACGGAGTGGCGCAATCTGGTTGCCGACGTCGAGGACCTGATCAAGAAGGTCGCGAATGTCAAGGACGATGAAGTCGCCGAGATCCGGGCCAAGGTCGAGCAGACGCTCGCCAAGGCGAAGACTTCCGCCACGCAGGGTATGCACGCGATTCGGGGCCAGGCTGACGAGGTCACGGAAGCCACCGACCAGTACGTCCGCGAGAACCCGTGGGCCGCGATTGGCATTGCGGCCGCGGTCGGCATTGTAATCGGGCTCATCGCCGGGCGTCGCTGATTCGCCGCCCGCGGGGGGTAGTTCCGATGCGTTCAATGCTTGCACGGCTGGTGCCCGCACTGCTGCGGCACCTTGAAGGCTACGCCGAAATCGCGGGCGAGGATGCGCGTGACGCGGCCGCGATCGTCGCGCGGCGTTTGCTCACACTCCTGCTCGGAGTTGCGGCGGCATTCATCGCGCTCCTGATGTTTTGCGCCTGGCTGCTCGCCCTCACGTGGGACGGTCCTTGGCGCCTCTGGACCGCCGCGGGCCTTGCGCTCGCCTTCGCGGCAGCTGCAGCAGGTCTTGCAATTCCGACGCTGCGGCGCCACTCGAAGACGGACGCGAGGTTCTTTTCGCGCGTGCGGCACGAATGGGATCGGGACCGCGAACTCATCGACCGTGCCCTGGATCGGAGTGATCATGCGGCGAAATGAAATTGCACCGGATGAGTGGCCCCTGGATTTGCTGTCGCCTGCGGAGCGCAGGCTCGCCGAGAGCCGGGCCGACATCGAGGCATTGATGATTCGGGATCCCGACACGTTTCCACGGAGCGAAACGATGCGCTTCCTGATGGGCGGGAAAGGGAGAATCGTGGCGCTCGGTGTGCTTGCGGGCTTGCTTGCATTCAAGCCGAAGCTCGCGCTTTCGCTGGTCCGCTTCCTGCCTGCTAGCGGGCTCCTACCCATCGGGCGCATCCTGCAGCAACTGCGCTGAGCGGCTGCGGTCCCGAGCCGGGGAGAGCCATGTAAGCATTCCGCGTCCGCGGTCTGCGCGCACCCGACGGCTTACAGCCAGTTGCCCCAGCGGCGCGGTGGAGCTACTGCGTCTTCTGAGCGGTCTTGAGGCTTCCCGGCACCGGCGGACCCGCATCCGGGTTGAACTTGCGGTAGTCGAGTCCGAGGTACTGCAGCATCGTCGCTGCAACGTCGCCCTGCGTCACGTCAGGGAAATTCTGCACTTCGCCGAACGCCGGCGTGTCCGGCCCGATGATCGCGATCCAGATGTCCTGGCTGCCTTCGATCCCGAAATCGTGCTCGGCCCAGTCGGCGGGCGTGCGACCGCGGCCGTGGTCGGTCGTGATGACCAGCGTCGTGTTGTTGCGGTAGCCGTCGAGCGACTGCAGCGTCTGCCACAGCTCCGCGAGAAATCCGTCCGCGAGGTGCAGATAATCGAGCAGCCGGTCGTAACGGCGGGCGTGCGCCCAGTCGTCCGACTGGCCGAGGCCGAGCCAGAGCACACGGGGCCTGTTCTTCTTGAGATAGCCGAGGGCGATGTGGAAGGTGAGCGCGTCGTTGCTGCTTTCCTCCCAGTTTTCGATCACCTGCTCGCGCAGGCGTCCCATCAGGTCCATATCGGGTGTGCTGAGTTCCTGCGGCACGACACCGTAGGCTCCGCTCATGAAGAACGTGCCGTCCTTCTGCGAAGCCGCGTACTTGAAACCATCCCAGGAGCCGATCTGCGCGACTTCGGTTGCTTTCAGCTTCAGCGCCCGGTGCGCGTAGTCGAGCACGGTTTCGTGCGGATAGCGGACGAAATCGTTGCTCTTGATCTCGGGTTGGGCCGCGCCGGTCAAAATTTCTGAGTAACCCGGGTAGGAGAACCACTGATTGTTTCGGACGGTGACTTTGCTGCCGAGCGCCTGGTTTCCGAACACCATGCCGGCGGGTGCGAGCGTCTTCCAGAAGAACGGCATCAGCGCTTCGCGACGCTCTTTCGCGGTTGAACGCGCGTAGCGTGAGCGGGTTACGTCGATCTCGTAGATGCCGGATTCCGCCTCCGGCGCACCGGCGATCACCTCATCGAAACCGCCGAAGAGTTCCTGGATACGCACGCCGTCGAGCGTGACGAGGACGACGTTGCGGTCGTCAGGCGCGGCGGATGCTACTGTGAGGGCGAGACTGCCGAGGAGCGTCGCACAGAAAGCCGCAAGTCGTTTCATTCGTCGCCACTCCCCTGTCGAAATCGCGGGATCGCGATTCCGTCGAGGATAACTCAGTTGACCCCACTGATCACGAGGTCGTAGAGCTTGTCGGGCCGGGCATTGCTGCCGAAATCGACGACGTGGATGTAGAAGGGCGTCCCGCCGGCGACCTGCAGCTGAAGGAAGGAATCCAGGTCGACGCCGAGCGTCTCGTCATCGTGCTCGCACGGCGAGTTGAAGGTCGGAGCGACACAGGTGTTCAGCTGGTCGCCTGTCGCGTCGACAATCTCAATGACGGAATCGAGCGGACTGCCGTTGATCTGCGCGTTGATGTCAACGGTGACGGTGGACGCAGCGGTGGTTGTGATCGAGTAGTAATCCTCGTCCGGGGCAAAGACCGTGTTCGGATGGCCGCTCGGGCTGATGGAAGCGGCATAGATTCCGTTGCCCTGCAGCACGGTGGCGTCGGCGATCGTCTCATTGCGTCCGAGCGCCGCAGCGTTGATCGTGATGCCAAGCGTTTGAGTCATGGAATTCGGACAGGAATCGGTGACGGTGACGTCGAAGGCCTGGGTCTCGAGCGTATCGGGCGTTCCCGTGATCTGGCCGGTCACGGCATTGATCGCGAGCTGGCTTGGCAGTGTGCCGGCCGTGATCGCGAAGGAGTACGGTGGCACGCCGCCCGACACCTGGATCGTGGCGTTGTATACGGCGCCGAGGGTACCTGCCGGCAATGCCGCGCTCGTGATATCGAGCGTCGCGGGGTTGAGCGTGAACGAGATCCCCGCTTGCGTAGCCGTCTGCGGCGGTACCGAGGCATCGCTCACTTGCGCAGTCAGGACCGCCGTCGCAGCGACACAGACAGCATCCGGTGTGCCGCTGATCTCGCCGGTCGAGGCAATCAGGCCGAGGGGGGAGTGCAGGTTGCCGGCAGTAATCGACCAGTTGAGGGGCAGCAAGCCGCCCTGCGCTTCGAGCGAAGCCGCGTACGCCGCGCCGCCCGTTGCGTCGGGCAGCGCCGTGGTCGTGATCTCGAGGTCGACGTCGATCTGGTACTCCTGCGACGTATTCTGCGGCGGAAACGTGTCGTCGTCGACGAAGACCGAGAAGACCTCGCTCCGCGCATCAGGCGCGACCGTTCCTGCGATCACGCCGTCCGCACCGATCCCGAGGCCGGAGGGCAGCGAGCCCGGGCCGATGCCAAACGCGTAGGCCGGCGTGCCGCCCGTGACGACGACGGCCGCTGAGTAGGCCGCGCCCACGGTAGTCGCCGGCAGTGTAGTCGTTGTGATCACAAGAGGATCGACGACGTCGATTGAAAGCGCCTGCGTATCCGTTGCGGGCTGCTTCGCCGTATCGGTGACTGACACCGTGAAGTTGGCGGACCCCGCGGGCCCTGCCGGCGTGCCGGTGATGGCGCCCGCGGCGCTGAGCGTGAGGCCGGGAGGCAGCGCGCCCGCGCTGATGCTGAAGGTACGCGCGCCCTTGCCGCCGGTGGCGACAACCGTCTGGCTGTAGGCGACGCCGACCACGCCATCGTTGACCGTCGTGCTCGTGATATTGAGCGGGCCACCGCCACCGCCACCGCCACCATCACTGCCACCGCCGCAGGCGGCGATGAGCGCCAGGACTATCGAACCGGCTACCGCGCGAAGGAGCGATTGCAACGTCGTATTCACGGACCCTCGAACTGGTCGAATCGCGGATCAGTGCCGATGAGCGTCACGTCGTTGCCGGATGACGTCGCGCCGGCCGTGACGTTGATCGGGCCGATGGGCGCAGGCGCCGTGCCCGGCATCTCGATCCGGATCGGCCCGCCGACGCTCGAGCCTTCGCTGAACTGTGCATCCACGGTTTCCGCTTCGATCATGTAGTTGCCAGGTGGTAGCGAGATTTCATACAAGCCGATGTGGGACGGTGTCTGGGTGCCGAAACTGTCACCGGCGGGGTCGTTGATCGGATTGCCATTGAAGAAACGGAATTTGTAGCCTGAAACACTTGCTCCGGCCGTTGTGCGGCTCTCGTTCACGCCGCCCGTGCCGGGATTGTCCACGAGTCGTGCGACTACGTTGACGAGTTGCGCGTGCGATTCGCCGTCGGAGAAGCGGACTGTGCCGGTGATCGTGCCGTGCGTTGCCGCAAAGCCGCTGCCGCCTGCTGCCGGGTAGAGGCGTGAGATCCAGGCGATGTCGTCGACTGAAAGCACGCCCTGCGTCTGGGAAACCAGGAAGGGGAACATCGTCGGCAGTCCGGCGAGATCATCCGTTCCGCAGGCGGCTGATGCGCAATTAACGTTGATCTGCGAGTGGTCGAGTCCGGAGAAATGTCCGAACTCATGGACGAAGGTCGCGTCGAATTCTGCGGCAGTCAGGTCGGGCACAGGAGCGGCTGCGCCGTCCTGGAACAGCCCGTTCATCACTGCCTCGCCGCTAACGAATTGGCCCGCACCAGGATCGATTGAGCAGGGACCGGCAAAACCGATGACCGACGTTTCGTCCATTCCGAGAGCGATGAAGATGGTCGCATCGCTGTCGTAGACGATCGGGCTTTGATTGCCGGCACCGCAGTCTCCTTCGACAGCGTCGAATTCGGCCAGCGTGCTCACGTCGCCATCGGTGAAGGCGCCGACGTCGTTGACGAATCCGGCACGCGCATAACTGATGGCTGCCGATGCCACGTTCTGCCAGACATTGAACATCGATTGGACGCGAGTACGAGCGGTCCCCTCGGTGACGGTCGCGCTCAAGGGTCCGTTATCGGTGCGATAGTCAATTGCCGCCGTGGTGTCCCAGGCGAAGGCAGTGCCGTCGGCATTTACCAGCAGCGGTCCGCCCGCCAATGCGCCGCCTGCCGGGAGCGCAAGCACCGCGATCAGCATGACGATCCTGCCCGGTCGTCCTTGCACCTTATTCACTCCTCGCAAAGTCGCGGATCAACGCAGTCAGTTCACGCAATTCGATGGGCCCTTTACGGTGCATTGCGATGAGGGTCATCTGGCTGGATGAAAGCGCCAGACCTTCCTTTTCTGCCGCGGCGCGCAGGCCGTCGAAAAGCCGCATGTTGCCCGTCCCGTTGACGGCAACCTCCCGGCCTGAACGATTGCGCTCGATCCGGAATCGTCCCTGGTCCATACCCGCGGGACTTGAAAGCCCGAAGGGGCTCGGCGCGATCATCAGGAGCAGCATGTCTTGCCCCTTTCGATAGCCCGCAGCATCGAATGTATCGCGGATGTCCCAGATGTACTGGCGGAAGGTGTATGTACCCTGCGCCTGACCTTTCAGCGTTTCACGCACGCGCAGCGTTACGACGACCGTGTCGAGGTTCTTGAACTCCGGATGCTTCTCGACGCGGGCGCTGACAACGGTTCCGCGGACGATATCGGCGGCACGGTCGGTGAGCTGGTCGAGATTTCGCGGGACGCTGAGCGCGCCGCGCTGCGCCCAGACCGGCGCCGCCACGACGCAGGCGACGAGAAGCAGGAAGCAGCGCTGCAGATTACGGCACATGGCGTCGGTGGACACTCGCAATCCGGTGCACTCCCTGATTATGTCCCGACGCGGCTTGATGCCGTTTTTTGAGCATGCATCCGTACCGGCATGAAGGCAAGCCGCAACGATCAGTGAAGGCTGAACTCCGCCGAAATCGGCAGGTGATCGGAGCCGAAGTCTTCGTGGACCCTGAAATTGTGGAAGCGCACTGGCGCCGTCGCGAGGAGGTGATCTATGGGCACGCCCGACTGTGAGTGTGCGCCTTTTCGAAGCGCGCGGTGTCAGTGCTTCGCGCGCGGCGGCCTCCCGCCCACCGCGGGCTTCCAGCGCCGTTGCATCCAATACCACTGCTCCGG
>Ga0209706_10000135_pt1 | contig 36948 bp, 32 predicted proteins | sample PPLLaktember2015_6_FD_187263 | JGI IMG/M metagenome (GOLD analysis project Ga0209706, IMG submission 187263) | Freshwater sediment microbial communities from Prairie Pothole Lake near Jamestown, North Dakota, USA - PPLs Lake P8 Core (1) Depth... | ecosystem: Environmental > Aquatic > Freshwater...
TAGCCGAAGCCGCGGCTCGGCGCTCGCGATCGCAATCGCCGGGCTCGCTCTGGCATTCCCGACGCTCACGGCCAGCGCCGACCGGGGTGGCTCGCACGGCCGCCACCGCCCGCCCGCGGGCGGCGACACCGCGCTCTACATCCTTCCGCCGGGCAACTACGGCGGGCTCGTGACGACACCGCAGTCCCGCGACCAGCTCCCGCTGTACGACGGGCTCACGCCCCTGCGAGGCGCCGTGACCGAGGCCGACCTCGAGCGGCTCTTCCTGCCGGAGGACTTCACCCCGATCGAGCCCAGCCGCGAGGAGCCCACCGGGCACGCGGGCGTGCGCATCGTCTACGACGCCTACGGCGTGGCACACGTCACCGGCGAGACCCGTGAGGACGTGGCCTTCGGGGCCGGTTGGGTGACCGCACGCGACCGCAGCCTCCTGCTCCAGCTCGGCCGTGGCCCGGCGCGCGTCGCGGTCTGCGACGTCCCCGGCATCGACGCCTTCTCCCTCGTCACCAGCGCCCAGTCTTTCGTGCCGAGCGCGCAGTGCGAGGCGCTCGTCACCGCGCAGCAGCGCCTCCTCGTCGACACCTACGACGACAAGGGACGGCAGATCCTCGCCGACGCCCAGGCCACGGCCGACGGCATCAACGCGTACTGGGCGTCGATCGGCGTCAACACGGAGCCCGCCACCGTCAACGACGTGATCGCCGTGGCCGCGTTCATCGGATCCATCTTCGGCGCGGGGGGTGGCGCGGAGGCCCGGAACTCCGACCTGCTCGCGAAGCTCCAGGCCGCGCTCGGTCCGGTCGAGGGCTACGCGGCGTGGGACGACGCGATGCTCTCGGGCGACCCGGAAGCGCCGACCACGATCCGGAAGCGCTTCGACTACGGCCCGTTCACGGGCGGCCGGGTCACCGGCTCGGTCACGATCGATCCGGGCTCGATCATCGCCCTGGATCCGCGGGCTCCGGCTGCGAGCGGCGCCTCCCTGGCAGCCATCGGCGGGGCGGCCGCTGCCGGGTCTGCGGCCGAGAGCCCGGTGCTGGTCGACGCGGCGGCGGCGCCGCCGCGGAAGCAGGCGTCGAACTTCCTGGTCGTCGCGCCGCAGCGCTCGGCCACGGGCAACACGCTCGCCGTGATGGGCCCGCAGCTCGGGTACTACTACCCCGAGATCGTGCAGCAGATCCATCTGAAGGGTCCCGGATACGAGGCCCAGGGCGTCGCGGTGCCCGGCATGGCGATGTACCTGCTCATCGGGCGCACACGCGACTACGCCTGGAGCCTGACCTCGGCCGGACACGACGTTCGCGACGTGTTCGCCGAGCAGCTCTGCGAGCCCGACGGCTCCGCTCCCACCCGCGCGTCCCTGCACTACGTCTTCGACGGGTCGTGTCGCCCGATGGAGATCTTCGACGCCGGATTGCTGAACGGCGTTCCGCTCCGCTACCCGGTGTCGCTCCACGGCCCGATGATCGGCACGGCCACGGTCGGAGGTCGGCCGTACGCGCTCACCCGCAAGCGCTCGACCTTCGGGCGCGACGGGCTCAACCTGGCGGCGCTCAAGGACATGACCGACGGCCAGGCCTCCACGCCGCGGCGGTTCTTCGACGTGGCCGACCAGTTCGGCTTCACCTTCAACTGGGCCTACGCATCGCGGACGACCACCGCCTACTTCTCGTCGGGCCGACTGCCGAAGCGCGCTCGGGGCCTCGACCGACGGCTGCCGACGCTCGGCACGGGCGGCTACGAATGGCGAGGCTTCCTCGACACGGACGAGCACCCGCACGACGTCGGCGGCGTCCACGGCCTGCTGCTGAACTGGAACAACCGCTCGGCACCCGGCTTCATGCACGGCGACGACGAGCCCTTCGGCTCGGTCCACCGTGTCGAGCTCTTCGACCGGTTCCCGCACCGGGTCCGGCTCGTCGACGACGTCGGGATCATGAACCGCGCGGCCACCGAGGACGTCCGATCGCCGGTCTGGCCCGTCGTGAGCGAGGTGCTCCGTGCGCGGCCGGCGCCGGGTCCGCTCGAAGCGCAGGTGGTCACGCTGCTCGACGAGTGGGTGCGTCGCGACGCGCCGCGCCTGGACGCCGACCTCGACGGCCTCTACGACGACGCGGGGCCCACGATCATGGACGCGCTCTGGCGGCCGATCGCCGAGGCCGTCATGCGGCCGGTGTACGGCGACCTGCTCGGCGCCCTCGACGGCCTGCGAAGCCTCGGCGGCCTCTCCGGGGAGTCCTTCGTCGACAAGGATCTGCGTACGCTGCTCGGCCGCCGGGTGCGGGGCCGGTTCCACCTGCGCTACTGCGGCGAGGGCTCGCTCGACGCGTGCAGCGACTCGCTCTGGGCGGCGGTCCAGGTCGTGTCTGCGCGGCTGGCCGCAGCGCAGGGAAGCGACCCGTCCGCGTGGCGGAGCACCGCCGCGCGCACGCGCTTCGCGCCAGGCCTGATCCCCGACACGATCCGCGCCACGAATCGACCCACGTTCCAGCAGGTCCTCGAGCTGGAGCGGCGACGGAACGATCGCTCCTGGCCCTGGGGGCACTGGAAGCGCTGAGCGCAGGAACGCCTGCGGCAGGGACGCCGAGCCGGGCGAGGCCGCGGAGGCCTCGCCCGGCTGGCGACGTCGTCACGCGATCCCGGGTCGAGGGCGGACGTCGTCCGCCCCGCGTCAGGCCGCTGCGATCTCGCCGCTGCCCGGCTGGAGGCCGACGCGCTCGAACAGCGCCTTGCGGTCGTCGACCATCATGCCGAGCTTCTTCCACTGGTCCTTCGTGCGCTCGGTGATGAGGCCGAGGCGGACCAGGTTCGGCACCACCGTGTGCATGTAGGTCAGGGCGTTCAGGTCGGCGAAGTTCGGCAGCGCCGTGGTCATGCGCACGACCATCTCGGGCTCGATGCCGTACTTCGGGGCCAGCATCCGCAGCATGTCGAGCTGCTGGTTCGCGTTCAGGGCCTCGAGGATCTGGAACGCGAAGTCCTCCATCTCGACCTTCTGCTCAGGCTCGCAGGTCTTCACCATGCGGCGCATCATGAGCACGCCGAACGCGGCGTGCCGCGCCTCGTCCTGCTCGACGCGGCGGATCATCTCCGTGAGCAGCGCGTTCTTCGACTGCGACCGCATCAGGTCCATGATGCCGACGGCCATGCCCTCGAAGAGCGTCTGCATGCCGAGACACTTCTTGTGGACGGTGTCGGCCTCGAGCAGCCGGTCGAGCAGCACCTTCAGGGTGGCGCCGATCGGGTAGATCGTGCCGACCTTGCGCTGCAGGAACTTCGAGAGCGCCTCGATGTGGCGCGCCTCGTCGGTCACCTGGCTCGCCGCGTACCACTTCTCGTCCATCTTGGTGCAGGCGTTGGTGAGCTGGCCGCAGAGCTGGAGCGCGGCCTGCTCGCCGTGCAGGAGCTGCGACAGGATGAACGCGAGCTCGTCGAAGGCCGCGGCCTTCTGGGTCGCCTCGTCCTTGCCCATCATCTTGCAGATCGACGCCAGCATCGAGCCCTCGGGCGTGATCACCCAGTCGTCGTTGCTGACCGGGAGCGCCCACTCGAGGTCGGACTCGGCGTTCCACTGGTTGACCTTGCCCTTCTCGTAGAGATTCCGCAGCTCGGCGACCTCGCTGCCGTAGTTCCACTGCCACGAGAGCGTGAGCGGAACCTCGACGTTGATCTCCTGCCGGAGCTTCTCGATCTCCGCGACGTCCACGAAGTCGATCACCTCGAACTCGCCGAACCGCTTACGATGATCCTGGAGCAGCTTTTCCATGGGTTCCTCCCTGGGCTTTCGCGGTCAGGCCACGAGCCCGTGGTGCAACAACGACTTCACGGCTTCCTTGCGGCGCCGCACTTCCTCGGTCGAGAGCAGGGGATGGCCGAGCAGCTCGTCGCCGAACTCGCCCGACGCGAAGTGGTAGACCGTGGCGCCGATCAGCGTCTGCAGCATGTGCGGCACCGAGACGGCGCGGAAGACGCCGGCCTCGATCCCGGCCCGCAGCAGCCCGTCGACACCGATCAGGATCGACTCGATCGCCCGCTCCGCCGACTCGATCTCGGGGGTCGGCTCGGGCGGCATGTCCTCGTCCTCGACCAGGCTGCGCAGCAGCAGGCGCGCGGTCGCGGGCTGCTCGGCGAGGGCGTCGATCAGCGCATCGAGCCAGCGGTCGAGCTTCTCGGCGGGGCCGGCGTCGATCGTCAGCGCCGGCCGCACGCGCTCCTCGATGCGGCCGAGCACGCGGGCGATGACCTCGCCGTAGAGATGGAGCTTGGTCTTGAAGTGGTGGAAGAGCGACGACTTCCCGAGCCCGACGACGTCGGCGACCTCGCGCATCCCGACCCCGGCGAAGCCCCGCCGCGCGAACAGCGCCTCGGCCACCTCGAGGATCTTCTCCCGCGAGGTGATCGACTCGGTGACGGGCTCGGCGTCGGTGCCCTGGGACGGAGGACGGCGGATGGCGGACTCCAGGACGGCCGGATCCCACGGACCCGACCGACCGATCGGACGACTGAAGCCCCCTCCTTGTACTGGACCGATCGGTCGGCCGTCAACCCGATCTTGAGCCCAAAGCGGCGGGCCGGAGGGAGCCGCGCCGTCTGGATCGCCGCCGCCACCCGGTGCCACCGTCCGGCCCAGATGGCAGCACGGCCGGCAGGCCCCGAAGCCGAGCGGGGCGTACCTATCGCGACGCGACGTCGTGAGCCTCCGCTCCGCCGCGCCCGAGCTCGCGCCGCACGATGGCGAGGCCGGGCAGCATCGGGAGCCAGAACGTGAAGCCGCGCAGGAGGAGCGTCCCCGCGAGGGCCGGCTCGAGCGATACACCGTGGAGATGGAGCATCGCCACGCACGCCCCTTCAAACGCGCCGAGCCCGCCCGGGACCCAGGCCAGCGTCCCGGCCGCCGATGCGATCACGAAGCTCGCGAAGGCCAGCGATGCAGGCACCGGCGCGGCGAGGGCGCGCAGCAGCACGAGCAGAGTCGCCGCATCCAGGACGAAGATCGCGAGCTGCAGCGCGGCGCATGGAAGCCCCGACCGGATGCTCCAGAGCCGGACCTCGGACGCTTCTCCCAGCGCGCCGACGGCCTCGCGCAGGACCGGCACGCGCCGCAACCAGGCGGGTAGCTCCCGCCGGCTCCGGCCGCGGAGCCAGACCAGCAAGAGGGGAAGCGCGGCCGCGAACAGCGCGAAGACCGAGGCGAGGGCCACGAGCCAGCGCGAGAGCTCGTGCCGGCTCCAGAGCAGGAGGAGCGCGACGGCGAGCGCGACGGCGTAGGCGACGTAGTACGCGATCAGGCCCGTGAGCATCGACGCGATCGCGACGCCGCGCTCCACCCGCCGCCGGACCATCATCGCGAGCACCAGCACGGTGCCGCTGACGCCCGCCGACGGGACGGCCTGGTCGGTGAAGAGCTTCGCGAGGCCGAGCGGCAGCAGGCTCGCCACGCTCCGGTGCACGCCATTGCTCGCGAGCGCGCGCTGCCAAACCGATGCGGCACAGACGTAGGTCACCACCTGCAGAAGGGCCGCGACGCCGAGCCAGGCCGGCTCCGCGCGCGCGGCGAGCGCGGCGAACGCTCGCTCCTCGCCGCGGTGGAGCACCGCCAGCACGAGCGCGGAGAGGAGCAGCAGGCCGAAGAGCCACGTGAGCCACGGCGCCACGCGTCCCACCGGCGGGACGCGCGCCGTGCTCATGGCGACACGACCTCGACGCTCCCGAGGCTCTCGAGCTGCGGACGCAGCGCCGACGCAGGCCCGACCACGACGATCGCCGCCCGCTCGGGGTGGAGCCGCTGCTGCGCCGCCGCCGCCACCTGCTCCGGCGTCACCGCGAGGATCCGGCTCCGATAGGTGTCGAGGGAGTCCGGCGGCAGCCCCTGCACGTCGAGCGTGACGAGGGCCGACGCCAGCGACTGCGAGGTCTCGAGCCCGAGCACGAAGCCGCCCGCGCTGCGCGTCTTCGCGTCGGCGAGCTCGGCCGGCGTCGGCGGCTCCTGCTTCGCGCGCTCGAGCTCCGCGAGGACGAGGTCGACCACGCGCCGCGTCTCCTCCACGCGCGTGAAGGTCGCCACCGTGAACGGGCCGCCTTCGCGGCGCATCGCGAAGCCCGAGCCCACCGAGTAGGTGAGGCCTGCGTCGGCGCGCAGCCTCGCCATGAGGCGCGAGGAGAAGCCGCCGCCGCCGAGCACGTCGTCGAGCAGCAGCGCGGCCTCGCGGTCGGGCTCGGCGCGCCGCATGCCCTCGTGGCCCACAGCGAGCTGGCTCTGCCCGAGATCGGGGCGGTCCACGATCACGATCCGACGCTCCGGGGGCGTCGGCGTGGGCGCGGGCGGCGGATCCGGCGGCGGCGACCCGCCGCGCCAGCCGCCGAAGGCGCGGCGGGCGCTCGCGACGACCTCGTCCTTCGAGACGTCGCCGACGGCGTAGAAGATCGCGTCGCTCGGGACGAAGTGTGCGGCGTGGAAGGCGCGCGCGGCGGCGGCGTCGAGACGCGCGACGCTCTCCGGTGTGCCGTCGCCCGGCAGCCCGTAGCGGTGCGCGGGATAGAGTGTGCGGGCGAGCGCGCGTCCGACCAGGCTCTGGGGATCGTCCTTCGCCTGCTCGAGGCCGGCGAGCTGCTCTGCACGGACGCGCGCCGCCTCGCCGGCGTCGAAGCGCGGCCGCAGCACCGCGTCGGCCACCAGCTCGAGCAGCGCCGTCTCGTCGCGGGACAGGCCGGCCGCGCCGATCGAGATCGAATCCCACTCCGCCGAGGCCCCGAGAGCCGCTCCGAGATCGTCCACGGCGAGCGCGAAGGCGAGAGCGTCGCGCGCGCCCGCGCCGCGCTGCAGCAGCTCCGCGGTGTAGACGGCGACGCCTTCGCTCCCGGGCGCCTCGCTCGCGATGCCGTGGCGGAGCACGACCCCGAGCGCGAGGCGCGGCAGCCGGTGGTCCTCGAGCACGAGCACTGCCAGCCCGTTCTCGAGGCGGGTCCGGTGCACGCGCTCGGCGGGAACCACGGGGCCCGTCCGGATCGGCGGCGGCTGCTGCTCCCAGAGCGGCCCGGGTTGCAGGGCGCTGCAGCCTCCGAGCGCCACGGCGCCGACGATGGCGAGCGCCAGCGCACGGCCTCCCCGTCGCAGCGCTGCCGTCATCGGGCGCGGGCCTCCGCGGATCCGGGCGCCGGCATCACGCCGTTGCGCTCGATCCGCACCACGTTGCGCCCTTCCGGCGCGAGGTACCTCGACGCGACCCGGCGCACGTCCGCCGCCGTGACGGCCTCGAGCTCGGCCAGGCGCTCCTCGAGGCCGCGGATCCTGCCGTACGTGATCGTCTCGCTCGCGAAGCGGCTTGCGAGGCCGTGGGCGGTGGTCAGCCCGGAGACGATCCCGACCTCGATCTGCTTCTTCGCCTTGGCGAGCTCGTCGGCGCCGACCTCCGCGCTCCGCATGCGCTCGATCTCGTCGAAGAGGGCCCGCTCGGCGGCATCGGCCGAGGCGTCGGGACGGACCGCGGCGTAGGCGTAGAACAGGCCTGCGTCGGCGAGCTGCCAGGCGCCGCCCGCCGCCGCGAGGGCGAGCGCGTCGCGCTGCACCAGGCGCTGGTAGAGACGGCTCGAGCGGCCGCTCGAGAGCAGCTCGCCCAGCACGTCGAGGGCCGGCACGTCGGGGTCGCCGGCCTTCGGCGCGTGCCAGGCCGCGGCGATGATCGGCGCGCGCACGTCGAAGCGCACCCGGGCGCGCCGCTCGCCGCGCTGCTCCGGCTCCTGCGTCGGGTTGCGGGGGATCACGGGCGCCGGGGCGAGCGGGCCGAAGCCCGCTTCCACGCGGCGCAGCGCATCGGCCTCGTCGAAATCGCCGACGATCACCATCAACAGGTTGTTCGGCGCGTAGTAGGTGTCGAAGAAGGCGCGACACGCGGCGACGTCGACCGCCTCGACGTCGCTGCGCCAGCCGATCACGGGCCAACGGTAGGGATGGGCCAGGAACGTGAGCGCGAAGAGCTGCTCGATCATGCGGCCCTGGGGATCGTCCTCGGTGCGGAGCCGGCGCTCCTCCAGCACGACCTGTCGCTCGCTCGCGAGCGTCTTCTCGCTCACGTCGAGGTTCGCGAAGCGCTCCGCCTCGAGGTCGATCGCGAGCGGCAGGGCATCGGGCGGGAGATCGTCGAAGTAGGCCGTGACGTCGTTCGTGGTGAAGGCGTTCACGCGCGCCCCCCGCGTCTCGAGGATCTGCGCGTGACGCTCCGCCGCCAGGTTCGTCGACCCCTTGAACATCATGTGCTCGAACAGGTGCGCGATGCCCGTGTAGCGGGTCTCGTCGCGCGAGCCGGCCTTCACCCAGATCTGGAGCGAGACCGCCGGCGTCGAGGGATCGGCGAGGGTCAGCACGGTCATGCCGTTTGCGAGCACGTGGGTGCGGACGCGGGCCGCCGGATCGTCGAGGGCCGCCGCGGGTCGCGCCGAGAGCACGAGCAGGAGCAGCGCGGCGGCGACGGCGCCGAGCCGTCGCCGGACGCGCCGACCCCGGTGAGGGGCGCACCAGCGCGGCGACGAGCGCGAGAAGGTCGGGAGGCGTGTGGCGCCGGTGAAGCCAGCGGGGAGCGGCATGCGGCGGTACGGTAGGAGCGCGCTCCGCGGGTGTCGAGGCGAGCGCGGAGGAATCGGTGACGGAGCGGACGCAGGACGCGACGATGCGCGACGCGCTCGCCGGCGCACGGACGATCGCCGTGCTCGGCCTGAAGGACGGCGAGGGCGAGGATTCGTGGCGCGTCTCGCGCTACATGTAGCAGCACGGCTACCGCGTCGTCCCCGTGAACCCGAAGCTGCCCGCGGCGCTCGGCGAGAAGGCCTTCCCCGCCCTCGCGCAGGTCCCGGTTCCGATCGATCTCGTCGACGTCTTCCGCGCGTCGACCCACGTTGCGGCCCACGTGGACGAGATCCTCGCCCTCGCGCCGCGGCCGCGCTGCGTCTGGCTCCAGCTCGGCGTGCGCGACGACGTCTCCGCGAGGCGCCTCGAAGCCGCGGGCATCACCGTGATCCAGGATCGCTGCATCATGGTCGAGCACCGCCGGCTCCTCGGCTGAGCACGATGGCCCGGGACGACGCGCGCACCGTCTTCTCGAGCGCCCAGGGGCGCGTGTGCCCGCACTGCAGGAAGGCCGTCGCGCACTGCATCTGTCGCAGCGCGCCGCGCGCTCCGAAGGGCGACGGCATCGTGCGCGTGCGGCGCGAAGTCGGCGGCCGCCGCGGCAAGACCGTGACGACGATCTCCGGCGTGCCGCGTCCCGAGGACGAGCTCCACGCCCTCGCCGCCGAGCTGAAGCGGCGCTGCGGCACCGGCGGCTCCGTGAAGGACGGCGTGATCGAGATCCAGGGCGACCACCGCGACGTGCTCGTCGCGGAGCTAGAGGCCCGCGGCTTCAGCGTGAAGTTGGCGGGAGGCTGACCGCGGCGGCGGGCGGCCGCGCGGCGCGCAGCGCCACCACCGCGCGTCCCCGCGCGTAGCCGCGCGCGACCGTCTCGAGGCCCGCCGCAGCGTCCCCGAGGCGTGGCAGGTCGCGCTCCCAGACGAGCGCGACGCGCCCCGGCTCCTTCGCGAGCCGGGCGGGCACCTGGTGCTCGGCGAGGAGCTCCACGTCGGCCGGCCCGCCGAGGACACGCACGGCGCTGCGCAGGCTCGCGGGCACGTCGAGCGCCGTCGCGCCCGCGACCGCAGGATCGGCGAGGAGCGCCCGCGGCGACATGAAGGGATCGAGCTTCGCCACCGCGAGCGTGCCGAGCGCAGCGACGGCGACGCTCCCGACGACGCCGCGCCGCCAGGCGGCGAGCCCCCGCAGCGGCGGAGCGAAGACGAGCGCGAGCAGGAGCGCACCCGCGAGCGCCGCGCCCGCGCGCAGGACGGCGTCGCCCGCGAGCGTGCGGGCCAGCTCGCGGTCCGGCACCAGCGCCGGAGCGAGCAGCGCGGCGGCGACGAGCGCCACACCGATCAGCGTCGCGAGCCCGACGCTCGCCCGCAGCGCCCAGCGCTCCGGCGCGACGATCGGCCCCGCGAGCAGCAGCGCTGCCGCGGGCAGGGCCGGCAGCAGGTAGTGGGGCTGCTGCGTGCGCAGCAGCGACAGCGCGAGGGCCGGCACGAGGCACCAGCCCGCGAGAGCGGCGCCCGCCGCCGACGGACGCCAGCCGCGGAGCGCGCGGGCCCGCGCGCGGATGCGCGCGAGCGGGAGCCCGAGCCACACGAACGGGAGCAGCCCCGCGAGCGTGACCGCGAGCAGGAAGCCCGGCGGACGCAGGTGCGGCGCGTCGCCGGCGACGCGCCGCACGGCCTGGCCGATCGTGATCGCCCGGACGTAGTCCACGCCCGCATCGCCCGCCGCTGCGACGAGCCAGGCGCCGGCCACGCAGAGCGCGAGCGCGAGCGCCGCTGCGTCCCCGGCGTCGGCCGAGGCGGTGCTTCGCGGCCGGGCGAGCGCGGCGCCGAGCCGCAGGCTCGCGGGGAAGAGCAGCAGCACCGGCCCCTTCGTGAGCAGCGCCGCGCCGAGTGCGAGACCCTCGGCGACGATCAGGCCCGCGCGCCGGAGCGGGGTCGACGCGCTCCCTGGCCCGCGCGCGAGCTTCGCCGCGATCGCGGCGCTGACGAGGGCCGTCGAGGTCGCGTCGAGCATTCCCACGTGGGCGTAGGCGAAGAAGAGCGGGCTCGCGGCGAGGATCCAGGCGGCGCGCGTCGCGAGCTCGCGCGGCAGGCCGAGGCCGCGCCCGATCGCAGGCAGGAGCGCGAGCGTCGCCAGCGCCGCGAGGCCCGACACCGCGCGCGGACCGACGCCGAGCGGCAGACCCGCGCGCTCGAGGGCGGCCGTCAGCCAGAAGAAGACGGGGGGCTTCTCGCCGTACACCCCGCCGTGGAGGCGGGGAACCACGACGCCTTCGCCCGAGAGGACGGCGCGCGCGACGTCCGCGTAGCGCGTCTCGTCCGGCGGCCACGGATCGCGTGCGAGGAGCCCGGCGAGGACGAGGGCCGCGAGGACGAAGAGCGGCCCCCGGATCACTCCCGGACCCGGTACCGGAGCGCGCGGCTCTGCATCCAGCGCACCGCGAGCACGTCCACGAAGCCGACGAAGAGCCGGTTGCCGATCCCGTACTTCGAGCGTCCCGCGCGCCGCGGGCGGTGCGCAACGGGCACCTCGAGCAGGCGCGCGCCCTCGATCCGCAGCAGCGTCGGAAGGAAGCGGTGCATGCCGCGGTAGAGCTTCACGCGGCGGAGGTAGCTCGTGCGCATCGCGCGCAGCGAGCAGCCGACGTCGGTCACGCTCTCGCCCGTCACCCAGTTGCGGAAGCCGTTGCCGACGCGCGACGAGAGCTTGCGCACCAGGCCGTCGTGGCGCTTCGCGCGCACGCCGTTCACGCAGTCGGCGCGATCGAGCAGCTCGACCAGGCGAGGGATGTCCGCCGGATCGTTCTGCAGGTCGGCGTCGAGGGTCACCACGATCTCGCCCCGGGCGGCGCGGAAGCCCGCGTCGAGCGCGGCGCTCTGGCCGTGGTTGCCCTCGAGCGCCACCACGCGCACGCGCGGGTCCCGGGCCGAGAGCGCGCGCATTCGGGCGAGGCTCGTGTCGCGGCTGCCGTCGTCCACGAGCACGATCTCGGCGGGCGGGAGCTTCTCGAGCGCGGCCGACACCTCGCCGTGGAGGGGCTCGAGGTTGTCCTCCTCGTCGCAGACGGGGATCACGACCGAGATCGTCGGCGCCTCGTCGACGTCGGCGAACGTCACGGCAGCGGCGTCCGCGTCGCAGGCCCCGGGGGCGGCGCGGCGACCCCGAGCTCCGAGAGCCGACGCTCGACGCGGGACACGCCCTCGCGATCGCCGGCGAGGGCGTAGAGCGCGACCAGGTTCTCGAGCGGCAGGCGCCAGGTCGGGTCGAGGTCGGCGGCGCGCTCGAGGGCGCGACGCGCGCCCTCCCGGTCGCTCGCCGCCTGAAGCCCGACGGCGAGCCGCTGCTGCGCGCGCGCGTCGCCGGGCGACGCGTCCGCGCGCTGCTGCAGGAGCGAGAGCGTGGCGGTGCGCGTGGGCGCCGCGAAGGCGTCGTCCCACTCGTCGTAGGCCAGCACGCCGTAGCGGAAGGGTCCGCGTTCGGCGGGACGGAAGAGCGCGACACCGACCTCCCGCATCGCGGCGTGGTCGAGCGCGTCGAAGCTCCTGGGCTCGGGACGGCAGGCGGCCCCGTAGCTCTGCAGATCCCAGGCCACCACGCGATCGTCGCGCAGGAAGATCCAGGACGTGAAGCCGGTGCCCCGGGCCGCGCCCTCGGTGTCGCACGATTGCGTCACGTCGACGAGCACCGGCCCGGTCGCGGGCGCGGCGTTCGGGGCGAGCACGTCGTCCTGCGCGAGCACGCGTCCGCCCCCGAGATCGCGCACGCGGACCCGGGTCGGCCCGAAGCCGGCGTCGGGGTTGTGGAGGATCGCGAGCACGCGCGGCAGGTCGTCGCCGCGGGCGACGTCGAGGAGATCCTCCTCGGCCAGACCCGGATGACGGTCCTGGTAGACCTTCCAGGGATCGGCGGCCCCCGCTGCGTCCGCGCCGGCCGCGAGCGACAGTGCGAGCGCGGCCGCGATCAGGCCTCGCGGCACAGCAGGAACCAGCTCCCGAGGTCCTTTCCGCCGCGCGCTGCCGAGCCGATGGTGACGTGCTCGGAGACGCGGCGCAGCGTGTCGACCATGTTGCCGTACACGAAGCGCCCGAGGCCGGCCTCGTTGCGGCGGACCGGCGGCCAGCCGGCGGGCAGCGCCGCGCCCGGCGGCGGTACCTCGCGGTAGTCGATCAGCACCTCGGGCGCGTGAGGGTCCTCGTGCGCGACGAAGTAGCCGGGCCCGGTGACGAAGGACATGGTCTGGAAGTTGAAGCCGTAGAGCGCGCGGGGGCTCGCGGGGTCGGCCCCCATCGGGCGGCAGAAGCGCTTCTCGAAATGCGTGAAGGCGGGAAGCGTGTTCTTTCCGTAGTGGCGGACCGGCTCGAGGTCCCGCCGCTGCGGCGCGACCAGGTCGACCAGCGTCACGCGCCCGACGCCCTTCACCGCCTCGTAGAGCCTGCGCTGATCGGCGCGGCCGCAGGCGCGGATCGCGGCCACCCGATCGAGATGCGAGAGCCCGTCCAGGAAGCGCGCGATCTCGAGCGGCTTGATCGTCGCACCACGCAGGCGTGTCAGGAACTCCCCCGCCGCGCTGCCGCCCGGGGTCGCGATTGCGCTGCTCGATCCGCTCATGGCCCTGCCCTCCGGATCACCATCTCGTGACGTTCCGCGGTACCGTCGCACGACGCCCGGGGCCAGGATAGCCCCGGTTTCATCGACCCTTCACGCCCGTCCCCCGCGCAGGCCCCCGAGGCCGCCCGGGCGCGCCCGACGGCACGAGGCCAGCGAGGAGAGCCGACGAGCATGCAGCCGCCGCGCTCGCCCGCCCTCGCCGCCCTGGTCCTCGCGGCCGCCGCCGTGCTCCTGCTGACGCGCCTCGGAGGCACCGGCCTCTGGGCGCCCGACGAGCCCCGCTATGCCGAGGTGGCCGAGGAGCTGCGCTCCCTCGACGCCGGATGGCGCGGCCTCGTGGTGCTGCACCTGAACGGCGAGCCCTACGACCAGAAGCCGCCGCTCTACTTCTGGCTCGCGGCGCTCGCCGGAGCGCCGCTCGGACGCGTCACCGAGGCCGCCGCCCGCCTGCCCTCGGCCCTCGCGGGCATCGCCTGCGTCGCGCTCTGCATGGTGTTCGGCGCGCGTCTCGTCGGGGCGCGCCGCGCCGTGCTGGCCGCGGCGCTGCTCCTGACGTCGCAGGAGTTCGCGCATCTCGCCCGGCGTGTGCAGCTCGACGTGGTGCTCACCCTGTTCGAGACCGCCGCGCTCTACGCATTCTGGCGCTTCGACCGGGGCATCGGCTCGGTGCGCGCGAACCTCTGGGGCCTGCACGCGGCGCTCGGGCTCGGCGTGCTGGTGAAGGGGCCCGTCGGCTTCCTGCTGCCGCTGCTCGGGATCGGCGCCTTCCTCGCATGGGAGCGTCGGCCCCGCGAGCTCTTGCGCCTGCTCGCGCCCGGGCCCCTCGCGCTCTCGCTCGGGCCCGGACTCGCCTGGGCGGCCGCTGCGGTGACGCTGACACCGTCGGGCTACTTCGAAGGCGCGATCGTCGAGAACCTGTTGGGACGCTTCTTCCAGGGCAGCGCCCACCCGCGTCCGTTCTGGTACTTCGTCTACAACTTCCCGCTGCTCTTCCTGCCCTGGTCGCTGCTCTGGCCCCTCGTTTGGCCGGCGGCGCGCGCGCGTCTCGCGCCGGGAGCCGATGCCGAGCGCGCTCGGACCTGGCGCTTCCTGCTCGCGATCGTCGCGACGAGCTTCGTGTTCTTCTCGCTTTCGGGCGGCAAGCGCGGTCTCTACCTCCTGCCCGTCGCGCCGGCGGCGGCGCTGCTCACGGCCGACGCGCTGGCCCTCGCCATCGGACGCCGGCGCGAGACGCCCGGCTGGCTCGCGCGCCCCGCCGCTGCGCTCGCGGCGCTGCTCGCGGTGGTGGGCTTCCTCACGATCCTCGCCGGTCCGGGCCTGCCCTTCGCGTCGATCCCGCGCGCGCTCGGCGTTGCGCTGCTCGCGATCGCGGCGGCGGCGAGCCTCGCCTGGCGCGAGGCTGCGCGACGCAGCGCGCCCTGGGGTCCCGTCGGTGTCCTCGTCGCCGCGGTGCTCGCGACCGAGCTCGCGCTCTTCACGCTCCTCTTCCCGGCCCTCGATCCCGACAAGTCCCCGCGCGCACTCGCCGAGGCTGCGGCGGCCGCGACGCCTCCCGGTGGCCGGATCGGGCTCGTCGGAAACGACGGGCTGATCGGCGGCATCGCCTACTACGGCCACCGGCGCGTCGCCACGTTGCGGTCGCCCGAAGAGATCCCGCGCTTCTTCGCCGACGGCGGTCGTGCCGTCGTGCTGAAGGCCCGCGATCTCGAGCGCGTCGCGGCGTCGGTGCCCGTCGAGGAGCGGGCGCGCGCACGCCGCGGACGCCGCGCGCTCGTGGTGGTGACACCGCTCGGAGAAACGCCGGCGCCCGCGCGACCCTGACCCGAGGGCCCGAGCACCGTGCCTCGGCGGGCGCAGTGGGCCCCGCGCGGGGTTTCGCGTGCGGGGCCGTGGGCTACGTTGGGACGGCTCCCAGCCGTCGTCTTTCCACCGTTTCGGATTCACCGGAGGTCCCCCCCATGACCGAGAAGGCGCAGCTCCGCTTCGGCGACAAGACGATCGACCTCGACGTCCTCGAAGGCAGCGAGGGCGAGCGCGGGCTCGACATCCGGAAGCTCCGCGACCAGACCGGCCTCGTCACCTTCGATCCGGGCTACGGGAATACCGGCGCGTGCAAGAGCGCGATCACGTTCATCGACGGAGAGAAGGGGATCCTTCGCTACCGGGGCTATCCGATCGAGGAGCTGGCGGAGAAGAGCACCTTCCTCGAGGTCGCCCACCTGCTGATCCACGGCGACCTTCCGAACCGGACCGAGCTGCACGATTTCACGGAGTCGATCCGACGGCACTCGATGCTGCACGAGGACATGAAGCGCTTCTACAGCGCGTTCCCGAAGGACGCGCACCCGATGGCGACCTGCTCCGGCGCGATCGGCGCCCTCGCCACCTTCTACCCCGACGCCCTCGACCACCGCGACCCGCGCCAGGTGAACGTCTCCGTGCACCGGCTGCTCGCGAAGCTGCCGACGATCGCGTCGTACGCGTACAAGCACTCGATCGGCCAGCCCTTCCTCTATCCCGACAACCGGCTCTCGTACGTCGGCAACTTCCTCTACACGCTGTTCGCGACGCCGTGCGAGGAGTACGTGGTCGATCCGGTGATCGAGAAGGCGATCGATCTGCTGCTGATCCTCCACGCCGACCACGAGCAGAACTGCTCGACCAGCACGGTTCGGCTGGTGGGCTCCTCGAACGCGAATCTCTTCGCCGCGATCTCGGCCGGCATCAGCGCGCTCTGGGGCCCGCTCCACGGCGGCGCGAACCAGGCCGTGATCGAGATGCTCGAGCGCATCCGCGACGAGGGCCTGTCGGCGCGCCAGTTCGTCGATCGCGCGAAGGACAAGAACGCGACAGACCGGCTGATGGGCTTCGGGCACCGCATCTACAAGAACTTCGACCCGCGCATGAAGATCATCAAGAAGGCGTGCGACGACGTGCTCACGAAGCTCGGCGTCAACTCGAAGCTGATGGAGATCGCGAAGGAGCTCGAGGAGATCGCGCTCAAGGACGAGTACTTCATCGAGCGCAAGCTCTACCCGAACGTCGACTTCTACTCGGGCGTGATCTACAGCGCGATCGGAACGCCGGCCAACATGTTCACCGTGCTCTTCGCCATGGGACGCCTCCCCGGCTGGATCGCCCACTGGATCGAGATGCACGGCGACAAGGACACGAAGATCGGCCGGCCGCGCCAGATCTACACCGGCGCGACGGTGCGCCCCTACGTCCCCGTCGAGCGCCGCTAGCCCCACGGGCGCCGGCGCGCTCGTCTGGCTCGATGGGGAGCTCGTCGCGCGCGACCGAGCCGTGCTGCGCGCGGACGACTCCGCCGCGGCGGGCGGTCGCGGCGTCTACACCAGCGCGCGGATCGCGAACGGCGTCGTCCGCCACGGCGAGCGCCACGCACGGCGTCTCGCGCGCGACGCGGCCGCGCTCGATCTCGGGAGGATCGACCCCTCCCGCTGTCTCGAGGCCTTCGGGACGCTCGGAGTCGCGGCCTTCGGCGCGGGCGCGGGCGTCGTGCGGCTGCAGGCGAGCCGCGACGGCGACGGCAACACCCACCTCCTCGGCGTGACGCGCGAGCTCGGCCCGGCGCGCGACGCCTGGCGCGCGCTCGACGCGGGCTTCGCGCATCCGGGCCTTGCGCCCTGGGGCGGAGCGAAGGTCACGGGTCACCTGCACCACGTCGTCGCCCGCGACGCGGCGACGAGAGCGGGTGCCGACGAGGCGCTGCTCTTCGACGCCGCCGGGCGCCTCGTCGAAGGCGCGCGCTCGAACCTCGTGGCGCTGCTCGCCGACGGCACGCTCGCGACGCCGCCCGCGGCGCGCGGCGGCGTGGCCGGCGTGGCCCTCGCGATCGTGCGCGAGCGCGAGCCCGCGCTCGTCGAGCGCGATCTCGGGCGCGACGAGCTCGCCGCCGCCCGCGAGCTCGTCGCGCTGAACGCCGTGCGCGGCGCCGTCGCGATCGTGCGTCTCGACGCCGCGCCGGTCGGCGACGGCGTGCCAGGCGGGTGCGCGCGCCGCCTGGCCGCGCTCCTCGACGCGGAGGCGTGAGGCGGCCTCGCTGCTACGTTCGCCCGCCCACGCGCGGGCAAGGTCGAAGGGAGACGTCATGGAGCTGCAGGGCTGCGGAGCGATCGTCACGGGCGGAGGCTCGGGCCTCGGGGAGGCGACGGCGCGGGCGCTGGCCGCGCGCGGAGCGCAGGTCGCGATCCTCGATCTCGCAAAATCGAAGGGTGCCGAGGTCGCGAAGTCCCTCGGTGGCAAGAGCTTCTTCGCAGAGACGGACGTCTCGAGCGAGGAGGCCGTCACAGCCGCCGTCGACGCGGCGGTCGCGGCCTTCGGCGGGCTCCACGTCGCGGTGAACTGCGCGGGCATCGGCGTCGCCGGGCGCACGATCGACAAGACCGGCAAGCCCTTCGACCTCGGCTGGTTCACGCGCTGCATCCAGGTCAACCTGATCGGCACCTTCAACGTGATCCGCCTCGCGGCGTCGCGCATGTCGCAGAACGCGCCGGGCCAGGACGGCGAGCGCGGCGTGATCGTGAACACGGCGTCGATCGCGGCCTTCGACGGGCAGATCGGCCAGGCCGCCTACTCCGCGTCGAAGGGCGGCGTGGTCGGGATGACGCTGCCGATCGCGCGCGACCTCTCGGCGGTGGGCGTGCGCGTGTGCACGATCGCGCCGGGGACCTTCGACACGCCGATGCTCGCGGGCGCTCCGCCGGAGCTGCGTGCGGCCCTCGCGGCGAACATCCCGTTTCCGCGGCGGCTCGGGGATCCGGCGGAGTTCGCGGCGCTCGCGTGCCACATCTGCGAGAACGGGATGTTGAACGGGGAGACGATCCGCATCGACGGCGCTCTCCGCATGCCTCCGAAGTGACGGACGGTCGAGGCGCGGCGTGGAGGCGCGGCTGGAGCTGACGGCCGCGCTTTGCGCGGCCGCAGCTCAGCCGGTCAGGGCCCGGTGCGGCTGGGCCTTCGGCCGCCGCACCGCTGGTCGTCACCGAGCTCGTTGCAGGAGGTGATTCGTGGCGTTGCCTGGTTCGCGGCTCGGGCGGTTGGCGATCAGCTTGCCGGGGGCGGGGCTCTCGGCGCGCGACTGCGTCGAGATCGCGCGGCGCGCGGAAGACGAGTGGGGATACGAGGCGATCTGGCTCGCCGAGACGGCCGGGCCCGACGCGTTCGCGCTCGCGGCGGCGATCGCCCAGGCGACGAAGCGCATCACCATCGGGACCGGGGTCGTGCCCGTCTACAACCGGACGCCGGCGGTGCTCGCAATGGCGGCGAGCACCGTGTCGCAGCTCTCCGACGGGCGGTTCGTGCTCGGCGTCGGGTCGTCGTCCCACGCGATCATGCAGGAGTGGAACGGCGTGCCGTTCGTGAAGCCGCTGACGCGCGTGCGCGAGACGGTGGCGGTGCTGCGCCAGGCGCTCGCCGGCGCGAAGACGGATTTCGAGGGCGAGACGCTGCGCTCGCGCGGGTTCCGGCTGGGCTCCCTGCCCTGCCCGCCGGTGCCGATCTACGTCGGCGCGCTGCGGGCGAAGATGCTGGCGCTCGCGGGCGAGGTGGGCGACGGCCTGGTGGTGAATCTCTTTCCGGTGTCGGCGCTGCCCAAGATGCTGGCGGCCCACCGTGCCGGCGGCGCGAAGGCGGGGCGCGACGCGAGCGGCGACGAGGTCGTGTGTCGCTTCCAGGTGGCGGTGACGGACGACGTGGCGGCGGCGCGGCGCGTGGTGCGGGCGGCGTTCGCGGGCTACGTGGCGCAGCCGGTGTACAACGCGTTCTTTGCGTGGTGCGGGTTCGAGACGGAGGCGCAGGCGGTGCGCGAGGCGTTCGCGAAGGGCGATCGCGCCGGGAGCACGGCGGCGCTGACGGACGCGCTGGTGGACGCGGTGACGATCCTCGGCACGGCGGAGCGCTGCCGCGAGCAGCTCGCGGGCTTCGTGGCGGCGGGGGTGACGACGCCGGTGCTGTCGCCGCTGGCGGCGGACCGGCGCACGATCGAGGCGACCTTCGAGGCGTTCGCGCCGGCGCGGCTCGGGGCGCTCACATGAGCGCGGCGCTCGCGCGGCCGGTGCTCGTGACGGGCGCCACGGGGCTCGTGGGATCGCGGCTGGTGCGGGTGCTGGTGGCGGCGGGGACGCCCGTTCGGGTGCTCTCGCGCGACGCGGCGCGGGCCCAGGCGCGGCTCGCGGCGGGCGGCGGCGCGGTGGCGGCGTTCGCGTGGGACGGGACGACGCCGCCGCCGGCGTCCCTCGAAGGCGCCGGCGCCGTGGTGCATCTCGCGGGCGAGCCGGTCTTCGGCGGGCTCCTGACGGCGGCGCGCCGCGCGGCGATCCGCGACAGCCGGGTGCGCTCGACGGAGAAGCTCGTGGACGCGATCGGGGCGCTCGCCCCGGCAGCGCGGCCCGAGGCGCTGATCTGCGCCTCGGCGGTCGGGTACTACGGAGATCGCGGCGACGAGGCGCTGCCGGAGGAGGCGGGCCCGGGCGAAGGCTTCCTCGCAGAGGTCTGCGTGGCGTGGGAGCGTGCAGCGGAGCGCGCCGCGGCGCTCGGGCTGCGGGTGGTGACGCTGCGCATCGGCATCGTGCTCGCGCGCGATGGCGGCGCGCTGCCGACGATGGCGCTTCCGATCCGATTCGGTGTCGGCGGGCCCTTCGGCACCGGGCGCCAGTTCGTGCCGTGGATCCACGTCGACGATCTGGTGGCGATGATCGCCGCGGCGCTGGCGGATCCGCGCTGGCGCGGGCCCGTGAACGCCGTCGCGCCCGAGCCGGTGCGCAATTCCGAGCTCACGAAGGCGATCGCGGCGCATCTGCGGCGGCCCGCGTTCGTCCGCGTGCCGGCCTTCGCAGCGCGGCTCGCCCTGGGCGACATCGCGAGCGAGGTGCTCGGGAGCCGGCGCACCGTGGCCGCGAAGGCGCTCGCCCTCGGCTTCACGTTCGCGCACCGCGATCTCGCGGGCGCGCTCGCGCAGGAGCTCTGAGCGGCCTCGGGCCGCTCAGGAATCCTGGAACAAGCTCGGGAGCACCTGCTTCAGGGTGACGGGCTCGCTCCCGGCCGGGAGCTCGTAGAAGCCGAGGCTCACCTCGGGGGCCTTCGTGGCGGGGAAGCGGTCGCCGAACTCGCCGCGCAGCCGCGACAGGATCGACTCGACCTGGCCGCGGTTCACGTCCGCCAGGAACAGCACGGCGCGCTCGCGCGTGAGGCGGAACACGGCGTCCTCGACGCGCAGCGCGCTCTGCACGTAGGCGAGCAGGTCCGGAAAGAGAAGGTCGCCCTCGGGCCCGGCCATGCCGACCACGACGGAGCCGAGCTGGTGGTCGACCGCGAGCTCGCAGGCGCGGTCGAGCAGCTCGCGCAGTCGGCGCGGGTCTTCGGGGGCGCGGGGGCGTCGTCCGAGCAACGTCATGGGCACCTCGTCCCAGGGCTCATCGTCCCACCGCTCCGGGGCCTGAAGCCCCCGTGGATTCGTCCCGCAGCGCGTCGCCGACGGCATGGGCGAGCTGCTCGAGCGAGTAGGGCTTCGGCACGATGCCGCGCAGACCCTCGGCCAGCAACGCATCGATCACCTGGGGATGGCCGTAGCCCGTCGACACCAGGGCGCGCTGCCCGGGATGGCGCGCGCGCAGCGCACGGAAGCACGCCGCGCCGTCGAGCCGCGGCATGTCGAGGTCGAGGATCACGAGATCGAAGAGCTGGCCGTCGGCGGCGAAGGCGTCGAGCACCTGCTGGCCGTCCACGGCGGTCGCGACCTCGTAGCCGAGGCGACGGAGCATGCGCGCCGCGAGGCTCCGCACTGCGGGCTCGTCGTCCGCCACGAGGATCCGGCCCCGCCCCGGACCGGTTTCCTCGGCCTCGATCGGTCGGCGCACCTCCACGACGGGGCCGGGGGCCGCCAGCGGAAAGGTGATGCGGAACACGGCGCCCCGGGGCGTGGCGCCCTCGACGCGGACCGTGCCCCGATGCGCCGTCACGACGCCGTAGACGACGGCGAGGCCCATGCCCGAGCCGCGCGCCGAGCCCTTGGTCGTGAAGAAGGGCTCGAAGATCCGCTCGCGCAGCGCCTCGGGGATGCCCGGCCCGGTGTCGCGCACCGCGATCTCGAGGCTTCCGTGCGGAGCTCCGTCGCCCGCCGGGAGCGTGCGCGTCTCGATCTCGAGGCGGCCGCCGTCGGGCATCGCGTCGCGCGCGTTCAGGGCGAGGTTCAGCAGCACTTGCTGGATCTGGCTCGGGTCGCCCTGGACGTGGGAGCCGTCCGCGCCGAGCCGGAGCGAGAGCTCGACGTTCCGCGGGATCGTGCGCGAGAGGAGCCGCGTCAGGTCCTCGATCGTGCGGTGCACGTCGACGCGCTCGAGCCGCCGCTGCGCGCGGCCCGCGAAGCCGAGGAGCTGCTGGGTCAGGTCGGCGGCGCGCCGCGCGGCGCTCTCGATCACCTCCACCGCCTCGCTGCGCTCGGCGTCCGTCGTCCGTCCGTCCCGCAGCAGGCTCGCGTGGCCGAGGATGCCGGCGAGCAGGTTGTTGAAGTCGTGGGCGACGCCGCCGGCGAGGGTGCCCACCGCCTCGAGACGCTGCGCCTGCCGCACCTCCGCCTCGGTGCGCTCGCGCCGCGTGACGTCGCGCGAGACCACCACGGTGGTGAGCCGCCCGTCCGGCAGCGTGATGGTGCCGCCCGACGACTCGAGCCAGAGCCAGCTCCCGTCCCGACACCGGATGCGGTAGCGGATGGGATCCGGCTCGCGCAGCTCGAGCAGATGCCGGAAGGTCGCCGCCACGTCGGGCAGATCGTCCGGATGGATCACCTGCGAGAAGGAGCTGCCGAGCAGCTGCTCCGGCGGCCAGCCGGTGAGCTCCTGCATGCGCGGGTTCAGGTAGACGAAGCGCGCCTCGGGATCGATCTCGGCCACGATGTCCGAGGCGTTGTCGGTGAGCAGGTCGAAGCGCGCGTCCGTCGGTGTCGGGCGGCTGGCGTCCGCGCGGAAGCGCTCGAGGGCGTCGGCGAGGATCGAGGCGACGGCGCGCAGCAGCGGGAGCGCGAGCAGCGCGCGCGGCGTCTCGAGGCCGACGGCGCCCCAGAGCTCGCCGGCGACACGGAGCGGCTCGAGGTGTCGCTCGGGAGCGTCGAGGACGACGCTCTCGCCCGCCGCGAGGCGATCGCGCACGCCGTCGATCTCCGGCTCGCCGATGCGCACCAGGAACGCCCGCTGCGCGGCGCTCGCCTGGGCGAGGCGCGAGAGGCTCTCGTTCATCGCAGTGACCGGATTGCGCGCGCCCGCCAGCGCGCCGCCGATGCGCGCGAGGGCGACGAGCGCGTCGCCGGCGCCCGGATCGGGGATCGCGGACCCCGCGCTCACGCGCGACGCTCCGGCGCGTCGAAGGCGCGGATCGCGACGGCGGTCGCGGCGAGCGTGAGCAGCGCCAGCAAGAGCGCGCTGCGGGCGGGCGGGATCTCCGACACGCCGATCAGCCCGTAGCGCAGCAGGTCGACGCCGTACGTGAGCGGATTCGCCGCCGCGAGCCAGCGCGAGGGCGCCGGCAGGGTCGACACCGGATAGAAGATCCCCGACAGGAAGTAGAGCGGCACGGTCACGAGGGCCGAGAGCAGGCGGAACGACTCGAGGGAGCGCAGGCGGCTCCCGAGCACGATGCCGAGAGCCACGAAGCAGGCGGTGATGCCCGCCACCGCCAGCACGACCGCGCCGAGCGCGCGCGGGCCCGCGAGCCCGATGCCCGCGAAGGGCGCGAAGAGCGCGGCGAGCACGCCGACCAGCGCCAGCGACGCCGCCACCCGCGCCGCGATCTTCCCGACCACGAGGCTCGCGCGCGAGACCGGCGCCACCAGCAGCGCGCGCAGGAAACCGCTGGCGCGGTCCTGGATCAGCGTCACGCCGCCGCCGATGCCGCCCGAGCCGACGAGCAGCGCGAGCACGCCGGTCGCGAGATGCGCGAGATAGCTCGCCCCCGTCGGCAGGGTGACCACGCGGTTCAGCCCGAGGCCGATGAACGCGACCACCACGACCGGGAACACGAGCTGTCCGACCCAGTAGGCGCGATCGCGCCGGTAGCGCAGCCACTCGCGTCGGAAGATCGTGGCGGCGTCGGCGAAGAACGCGCTCATCGGGCGGCGTCCTCGAAGACGTGCCCGGTGTGGTGCAGGAACACGTGCTCGAGGGTCGGCCGCTGGAGCTCGACCTCGAGCACGCCGTGGGCGCGCACGGCGTCGAGCAGCGCCGGCAGGCGGCGCGGGCCCTCCGCGACGACGACGCGCAGGCGCGTGGGCGAGGCGTCGCGGCCGGCCTCCTCCGCCACGCGTGCGACGCCCTCGAGCGCCGCGAGCCGCGCGGCGGCGCCCTCGGGCCGCTCGAGCGCGAGCCATACGACGTCGCCGCCGAGCGCTGCCTCGAGCGCCGCCGGCGTGCCCTCGACCACGACGCGGCCCCGGTCCACGATTGCCACGCGGTCGCAGAGCGCCTCGGCCTCCTCCATCGAATGCGTCGTCAGGAAGAGCGTGCAGCGCCCGTCGCGTCGCAGCGCGCGCAGCGCGTCCCAGATCGTGGCGCGGGCGGCGACGTCGAGGCCGAGCGTCGGCTCGTCGAGGAAGAGCACGCGCGGCGCGTGCAGCAGGCCGCGAACGATCTCGAGTCGCCGCTTCATGCCGCCGCTGAAGCCGCGCACGGGCCGGTTCGAGTCGGCCTCGAGGCCCGACAAGGCGAGCGCGTCGCCCACCCGGCGCGCGCGGTCGGAGAGGTGGTAGAGGCGCGCGTGCAGGTCGAGCTGCTCGCGGGCCGTGAGCTCGGGGTCGAGGCTCGGCTCCTGGAACACGAGGCCGAGGTCGGCGCGCACCGCCGCACGCTCGGCGACCACGTCGCGGCCGAGGAGCCGCGCCCGGCCCGCGGTCGGACGCAGCAAGGTCGTGAGGATCGAGATCGCCGTCGTCTTCCCGGCGCCGTTCGGTCCGAGCAGACCGAAGCAGATGCCCTGGGCGACGCGCAGCGAGAGGCCGTCTAGGGCGGTGACGTCGCCGAAGCGCTTCACCAGCGCCTCGGCCTCGATGGCCGGCGGGGGTGCGGTGGGATCTCCGGCGTCGAAGGACTGGGTCACGCCGGCGCACCGTAGCGCGCGGCGGCGGCGCCCGAGCGCCTGTGCCAAGGTCGCGGGGCCGCCCGCGATCATCTCGTGAGGTTTCCCGTGCTGCGTCGCCTCCCGTTCGACCGCCTCGCCCTCGGCGTCCTGGTCTACACCCTGGCCGTGATCGTGTGGGGCGCCCTCGTGCGTGCCACGGCCTCCGGCGCCGGCTGTGCCGACCACTGGCCGCTCTGCAACGGCGAGATCGTCCCGCGCGCGCCCACCACGGCGATGGCGATCGAGTTCACGCACCGCGTGACGTCGGGCCTGCTCCTGATCGCGGTCGCCGGGCTCGTGGCCGTCGCGCTCCGACGCTTCCCCCGCGGCCACGCCGTGCGCCGGGCGAGCCTCGCGGTCGGCCTCTTCACGGCGATCGAGGCGGGGATCGGCGCGGCGCTGGTGCTGCTCCAGAAGGTGGGCGACGACGCGTCGGTGACGCGCGCCTTCCTGATCGCGATCCATCTCTCGAACACGTTCTTCCTGCTGGCCTGCCTGGCCTGCGCCTGGTGGTGGTCGCGCGGCGGCGCCCAGCCGGCGCTGCGCCGCTCGCGCGAGAGCGCCCTGCTCGCGGCGGCGCTCGGCGGCACGCTCGTCGTGGGCGCGGCGGGCGCGGTGACCGCCCTCGGCGACACGCTCTTCCCTGCGACCAGCCTGCGGGCCGGCCTCGCCCAGGACCTGTCGGCGACCTCGCATTTCCTGATCCGCCTGCGCGTGATCCATCCCGTGCTCGCGCTGCTCGCAGGCGCGGGCTGGATCGCGCTCGCCATGCGCTTCGCCGGCCCGGGCGCGAAGCCCGGCGGCGCGCGGGATCTGGCGCGGGCGCTCGCGACGCTGGTCTGCGCGCAGCTCATCGCAGGGGCCCTCACGCTCTTCCTGCTCGCGCCCCTCGCGCTGCAGCTCGTGCACCTGCTGCTGGCCGATCTGCTCTGGATCGCGGCCGTCCTGTTCTCGCTCGAGGCCCTCGCCCTCGGGGCGCCCGCCGAGGCCGCGTGCTACAACGGCGCCCGATGCGCCCCTATCAGATCTTCGCCGCAATGAGCCCCGAGCGCGGGCGCACCGTGCTCCAGTCGATCGGCGAAGCCGCGCCCGGCGCGCTGGTCCAGGCGCTCGGCGCGACCTGCTCGGCGATGCGCGTGCGCCCCGTGTTCCTGACCAAGCAGCCTCCCGAGAAGCGCCTCGAGCTCGTGCGCAAGACGCTCGCGCGCGTCTCGGCCGACGAGCTCGCCGAGGAGATGCTCGCGGTCTACTTCCTCCACTGCCGCAAGGATCTGCTGATCGAGTGGCTCGACGCGGTCGGGATCGAGCACGAGGACGGCGCCCTGAAGAGCGACCGGCCGGCGCCGCCGGACGACGGCAAGCTCGCCGACGCCGTCGCGCGCTTCCGGACGGCCGACGACGAGGCTGCGCGCGCCGATCGCCTGCTCCTGCTCCGCGCCTTCACCGCCCAGAGCGCCGTCGACTGGCCGGCTCTCGATCGGCTGCTCGCCGCCGCGGCGGACTGACGGCGCCTGTCCTGGCGGCTGCCGGGAGGCCCGTTTCTGCGCGCACCCTGGCCGCGGAGGGAGTAGTCTGGGCCGTCCGTCGTCTCGAAGAGGGGGGCTTCGGCGTGCAGACCGCGCGAGCCCGGTTCCGGGCGCGATGAGGTTCGAGAGCAGATGAGGATCGGCATCGACGTCGGGCCCCTCGCGGCGCCGGCGGGTGGAATCCCGCGCTACGTGGAGCAGCTCGTCACGAGCCTCGCCGCGCTCGAAGGGCTCCACGATCTCGTGCTCTGCGGGGCGGTGGACCGCGCGCTCGCGCCGCCCGCGGTGCGGCCGCTCGCCTGGGACCGGCGCGAGCTCCCGTTCCAACGCTGGGTGAAGCAGCTCCATCCCGTCGGGGCCGGGCGCCTCGACCTGTTCCACGCGACGAACTACCTGCCGCCCCTCGCGCTGCGCGCGCCGACGGTGCTCACCGTCCACGACCTTTCGGTGCACCTCTTCCCCGAGAGCCACGGCTTCACGCGGCGGCTGCGGCATCGCCTGCTGCCGGCGATGTGCCGCCGCGCCGCGCGCGTGATCGCAGATTCGCTCAACACCAAGCGCGATCTCGTGCGCTGCTACGGCCTGCCCGAGGAGCAGATCGACGTGGTCTACCTCGCCGCGGGCGAGGAGTTCCGACCGGTGCGCAACGAGACGGAGCGCGAGCGCGTGCGGCTGCGCTACCGCGTGCCCGAGCGCTTCGTGCTCTACGTGGGCTCCCTCGACCCGCGCAAGAACCTCGGCGCCCTGATCGCCGCCCAGGCGCGGCTCCGGCGCGCGGGCTGCCCGCTGCCCCTGGTGCTCGGCGGTGTCGGGCCTGCGCGGCACGTCGAGCAGCTATGCGAAGCGGCGCGCGCACAGGGCCTCGTGCCGGGCGAGACGCTGCTCCTGCCCGGCCACGTCGACGACGCGGACCTGCCGGCGCTCTACAGCCTCTGCGAGCTCTTCGTCTATCCCTCGCTCTACGAGGGCTTCGGGCTCCCGCCCCTGGAGGCGATGGCGTGCGGGGCGCCGGTGCTCGTGCCCGACAACTCCGCGTTCTCCGAGCTCTATCGGGGCACCCCGCTGCTCTTCGATCTCGACGACCCCGATGCGCTCACCGACGCGATGGCCGCGGTGCTCGGCGACCGCGAGCGCCGCCAGCAGCTCGCGGAGCAGGGACGCAAGCGCGCCTTCGCGCGCACCTGGGAGAGCGTCGCGGCCGAGACCGCCGCCTGCTACGAGCGCGCCCTCGCGCGCGCCTAGGACGAGCCGTGACCGGTTCCCTGCAGCAGCGACTCGACGTCGTGCTGGTGCTCCTCGGGAAGGAGCTCAAGGTCCGCTACAAGAGCACGGTCCTCGGCTACGCGTGGTCGGTCGCCTACCCGCTCGCCTTCGCCCTGGTGTTCTACTTCGCCTTCAAGGTCGTCGCGCGCATCCCGATCGAGAACTACGCGCTGTTCGTGGTGATGGGGCTCTTCCCGTGGCAGTGGTTCCAGAACTCCGTCACGGGAGCGAACGGCTTCTTCCTGGCGAACGCTCCGCTCGTGAAGAAGGTGCGCTTCCCGCGCTCGCTGCTGGTGCTGACGGGCGTGCTGAACGACCTCGTCCACTTCCTGGCGTCGTTCCCGGTGCTGATCGGGCTCATGCTCTGGAGCGGACAGCGGCCGACCGCCGACTGGCTGTGGCAGGTGCCGCTGCTGGTCGCGATCCAGTTCGGCGTCACCTACGGGCTCTCCCTCGCGGTCGCGACCGCGAACCTGTTCCTGCGCGATCTCGAGCGACTGGTCGGGCTCGGCACGCTGCTCTGGCTCTACCTCACACCGGTGCTGTTTCCGTGGGACATGGTGCCCGCGTCGATGCGCTGGACGCTCTGGCTGAATCCCATGGCCCTCGTCGTGACGGGCTGGCGCGCCTGCTTCACGGGCGAGCCGCTGCGCGCCGACGTGATCGCTGCTGCGGCGCTCTGGGCGCTCGCCCTCGCGCTCTTCGGGCAGCTCGTCTACCGGCGCTTCGAAGGGAGGTTCGCCGAGGTTGTCTGAGCTCGACCCGAGAGCGCAGGCCGCGCCCGCGGTGCGCTTCGAGCACGTGACGAAGGTCTACCGGGCCGGCGGCAATGCGCCGATCGGGCTCAAGAACCTGCTCCTGCGCCTGCCGGAGGTCGCGAAGGAGCGGCGCCGGCAGCCGCGCTTCGAAGCGCTGCACGACGTGAGCTTCGAGATCGATCCCGGCGAGTGCGTCGGCCTGATCGGCCCGAACGGCTCCGGCAAGAGCACGGCGCTCGGGCTCATGGCTGGAGTGCTGCGTCCGACCTCGGGCCGCGTCGAGACCCGGGGGCACATCTCGCCCCTGCTCGAGCTCGGCGCGGGCTTCCATCCCGAGCTCAGCGGGGCCGAGAACATCCTGCTGAACGGTGTGCTCCTGGGCCTCACCCGGCGCGAGGTGCGCGAGCGCTTCGCGGAGATCGTCGCCTTCTCGGGGCTCGAAGAGTTCCTGCACCGTCCCGTCCGGAGCTATTCCTCGGGCATGGTCGCGCGCCTCGGCTTCTCGGTCGCGGCCCATGTGGACCCGGACATCCTGCTCGTGGACGAGGTCCTCGCCGTCGGCGACGAGGCCTTCCAGCAGCGCTGCCTGGCGAAGCTCGAGGAGTTCCGCGAGGCCGGGGTCACGATCGTGCTCGTGAGCCACGCCCTCACCCTGGTCGACGCCCTCTGCGACGGCGCCCTCCTGCTCGAGCGCGGCGAGCTGGTGGCGGCAGGCAAGCCGGACGAGGTGATCGCGATCTATCGCGACCGCGTCGCCCACGGCGTGTCGTAGTCTCTCCTCCGTTCGGCGCGCCCCGGGCGGGGCGGGGCCGCTATGATGCGGCCCGGGGGAAGCATGAACGGGTTCTGGGACTTCCTGATCCGCCCGGCGCTCGAGGCCGCCGACTCCCGGGAGCTCGTCGAGGTCGGCTCCGAGGGCGGCGTGCACACCCGGCGGATCCTCGACTGGTGCGCCGCCCACGGCGCGCGCCTGCACGTGATCGAGCCCGAGCCCGCCTACGACGCCGACACGCTGCGCGCGGCCCACCCCGGCCGCCTGGTCTTCCACCGCGCCACGAGCCTCGAGGTGCTCGAGAAGATCGAGGGCGCGGACGCGGTGCTGCTCGACGGCGACCACAACTGGTACACGGTCTTCCACGAGCTCACGGCCCTCGAGGCCAGCCACGGCGAGCGCTTCCCGCTCGTCTTCCTGCACGACGTCGCCTGGCCCTTCGCGCGCCGCGACATGTACTACGCGCCCGAGCGCATCCCCGCCGAGCACCGGCACGCCTACGGGAAGGGCGGGCTCGTGCGCGGCCAGGAGAAGCTCGCGGCCGTCGGCGGGCTCGCGCCGGAGCTCGACAAGGCGCTCCACGAGGGCGGCCCGCGCAACGGTGTGCTGACCGGCGTCGAGGACTTCCTGGCAGGCACGCGCCTCTCGCTGCGCCTCGAGGTCGTGCCCGTCGACTTCGGGCTCGGCCTGCTCGCGAGCGAAGCGCTGCTCGCATCGAAGCCCGCGCTGCGCGCGCTCTTCGACGGGCTCTCGGCGCCGGACTTCGGCCTCCGTCTCGCCCTCCACACCGAAGAGCGACGGATCGACACGATGGTCCCGCTGCAGCGTGAGAACGACCAGCTGCGCCATCAGGTGAGCCGGACCGTGAAGCAGCTCGCCGAGCACCAGGCCGAGCTCTCGCGACACATGGTCGAGGTCGTGCGCCTGCGCGAGTGGCTCGACGCCGCCCACGCCGAGATCGCCGCCGCGCGCGACGGCGCGCAGGCCGCGGGCGCGGAGATCGAGCGCTGGCGAGCGCACGCGGCGGGCCTCGAGGCGCGCGTCGACGAGCGCACGCGCGAGATCGAGGGCTGGCGGGGTCACGCCCGGGGTCTCGAGGCGCGGGTGGAGGAGCTGCGCGGCCGGCTGGCGGACGCGAGCGCGCAGGCAACCGAGGCGCAGGCCCGCGCCGAGGCGCTCGGCGCCGAGCTCGCGCGCGTGCTCGGCTCGCGCGCCTGGCGCGCGACGGCGCCGCTGCGGCGCGCCGCGGCCTGGCTGCGCAGCACGCGCGGGGAGCAGGGCCGGTCGTGAAGCTGTCGGTCGTCGTGATCGTGTACGACATGCAGCGCGCGGCCCCGCGCACGCTGCTCTCGCTCGCGGCGTCGTACCAGCGTGGGATCGATCCCGAGGACTTCGAGGTGATCGTGGTCGAGAACGGCTCGAACCGGCCGCTCGACCCCGACGCCGTGCGCGCCCTCGGCCCGAACTTCCGGTACTTCTACCTGGAGAACGCCGCCAAATCGCCCGCGCCCGCCGTGAACTTCGGCCTGCGCGAGGCGCTCGGCGACGTGATCGGCGTCCTGATCGACGGCGCGCGCATCGTGACGCCGAACCTGCTCCAGCTCGCGATCCGCGCGCTCGACGTGCATCCGCGCGGTGTCGTCGCCAGCGCCGGCTGGACGCTCGGCCGCGTGGCGCAGAACTGGGCGGTGAGCCGCGGCTTCGACGAGGCGCAGGAAGACGCGCTCCTCCAGGAGATCCAGTGGCCGCGGGACCCGTATCGGCTCTTCGAGATCGCGACCCTCGACGGCTCCTCCGCCCTGTTCGGGCCGATCGCCGAGAGCAACACGCTCTTCCTGCGCCGCGCGCTCTGGGACGAGCTCGGCGGCATGGACGAGCGCTTCGACCAGCCGGGCGGCGGCTTCGTGAACCTCGACACCCTGGAGCGCGCCCTCGACCTGCCGGGCGCCGAGCTCGTGCTGCTGCTCGGCGAGGGGAGCTTCCACCAGATACACGGTGGAGTGTCGACGAACTCGCTGCCGTTCCAGCTCGCGAGCGACCTCGAGCGCTGGCACGCCCACTACCAGAACCTGCGGCACCAGGAATGGCGGCTGCCGAAGGGCCCGGCGACGTACTACGGCACGATCCCGGAGTCGTACCAGATGCAGATCCAGCAGTGGGCGACGCGTCAGACGCTCGGCCAGCTCGAGTTCCTGCGCGACCAGCTCGAGCAGCTCCAGCGCCAGGCCGAGCGCGCCAACGCCCACGCCGAGCAGGCGGAGGAACGCGCGCGGCTCGTCGAGGGCGCGATCGCACGGCGGACGGCGGAGGCCGAGCGGGCCGCCCTCGCCCGGATCGCGCGGATCGAGGAAGAGGCCGCGCGGCGCGAGGCCGAGGCCGTCGCTGCCGCGCGCGCGCCGCTCGAGGGCGAGCTCGCAGAGGTGCACGCAGCGCTGCGCGCGGCGCGCGCCGAGCTCCACGACGTGCGACAGAGCCTCGTCTTCCGCGCGGGACACCGCGCGAGCCAGCGCATCAAGCGCCTCGCGCCGCCCGGCACGCGCCGCGGCCACGCTTCGCTCCACGCGCGCGCGCTGATGCGCTGGGGCTTCCGCTGGCGCCTCGCGGTCGCGAGCCGTCCCGCCCGACAGGAGCTGCGCGAGGCGCTGCGCGCGCTCCGCGGAAGGGCGCCCGCGGCGCCGGAGATCCGACACGTGCTCCCCGGCGGCGGAGCCGAGGTGTTCGCGATCGAGGACTGGGAGGAGACGCCGCTGCTGCACGAGGCGGAGGTCGGGCCGTTGCTGACGGCGCTCTGGGAATCGACGGCGGCGACGGGCCCGGGCGGAGCGAGCGGAGGCGCGCGCACCGCATGAGCCATCGCAAGGCCACCCTGATCGTCCTCGCCTGGAACCAGTGGGACCTCACGCGCCGCTGCCTCGAGACCCTGCGCCGCACCGATCTGCCGGACGCCGAGGTGATCGTCGTCGACAACGGATCGACCGACGAGACGCCGCGGGCGCTCGAGAGCGTGCGCTGGGTGCGCACCCTGCGCCTGTCCGAGAACACGGGCTACGTGCGCGGCAACAACGCCGGGATCGAGATCGCGGACCCCGACTCCGACATCGTGCTGCTGAACAACGACATCGAGTTCCCGCAGCGCGACTGGCTCGCCCGGCTGCGTCGCACGGCCTACGAGGCGGACGACGTCGGCATCGTGGGCTGCCGGCTGGTCCTGCCGAACGGGAGGCTGCTCCACGCCGGCACCTACATCCTGCCCGACACGCTCTGGGGACAGCAGATCGGCGGCCTCGAGCGGGACTTCGGGCAGTACGGTCGCACCCGCGACGTCCAGGGCATCGTGTTCGCCGTCGCGTTCCTGCGCCGCGACCTCGTGAACGCGATCGGCGGCCTCTGCCCCGACTTCCACTCCTACTTCGAGGACACGGACTACTGCCTGCGCGCCGCCGACGCGGGCTACCGCACGGTGCTCTGCGGCGACGTCACGCTGGTGCACGACCAGCACGGATCGTCCGGCAGCGAGGCCGCGACGCTCGGCCTGTTCCGGCGCAGCCAGGCGACGTTCCGGAAGAAGTGGGAGAAGCGCTTGCGCGCCCGCGAGGGCCCGGAGCTCCTGTGGCAGTCCGTGATGACGCTTCCCGGCGGCTACGCCGAGAGCAGCAAGGCGCTGGTCCACGCCCTGGTGCGGCGCGGCGCGCGCCCGCTCTACCGCTACGCCTACGGCCTCGACACGCCGTTCCCGTTCGCCGAGCCCGCCTCGACGGGCGACTACCTGCTCGAGGTGGTGCGGCAGCGCGCGGTGCCCGCGCGGCCCGACGTCGCAGTGGTGTACGCCCAGGGCGACGTCCTGGCGCGCAACCCCGGCCGCGCGCGCGTCGGCTACACGATGCTCGAGGTCGATGGCTTCCCGGCCGAGTGGGTGCGCCAGGCCAACGAGATGGACGAGGTCTGGACCCCGACCGAGTTCAACCGCGACGGGCTCGTCGCGTCGGGCGTCACGCGTCCGGTGCACGTGATGCCCCTCGGCGTGGACCCGGACCACTTCCACCCGGACATCCGGGGGATCCCGAGCCCGAACGGCGAGTTCGTGTTCCTGGCGAGCCTCGAGTGGGGCGAGCGCAAGGCGCCGGAGCTCCTGCTGCGCGCCTTCAACGAGACCTTCTCGGCCCGCGAGCCGGTGCGCCTCGTCGCCAAGATCCAGAACAAGGATCCAGGGGTCCGGGTGAAGCAGGTCGTCGCGAGCCTCGGCCTGCGCCCCGACGGCGGCCGCATCTCGTACCTGCTGAACCAGGCCCTGCCCTACCACCAGCTCGGCCCGCTCTACCGCTCCGCAGACTGCTTCGTCTCGCCGAGCCGCGGCGAAGGCTGGGGAATGCCGACGCTCGAGGCGATGGCCTGCGGACTGCCGGTGATCGCGACGGATTGGGGCGGACATACGGCGTTCGTACACGAGGGCGTGGCGTACCCGCTGCGCGTACGCGGCACGTCGCCGGCGCTGGCGAAGTGCCCCTATTACGACGGATTCCGCTGGGCGGATCCGGACGAGGAGCACCTCCGGCACCTGCTGCGCCACGTCTACGAGCGGCGCGAGGAGGCGCGCGCGCGCGGGCTCGCGGCCGCGCGCGAGGTGCACGCACGCCTCACCTGGGATCACGCGGCGGCCCGCATCGTCAACCGGATCGAAGCGCTCTCGGGCGGCTCACGGAGGCGATGACGGCGCGATGAGATCCATGCTCGCACGTCTCGGACGGCGCGGCGGCGACGCGACGCCGGCCCTGCCCTCCGGATCTCCCGCGCTGCGCGAGCTGATCCTCCGGGACGGGCTCGACGCTCCGCGGGCGCGCGCGCTCGCGGACGCCCTCGAGGCCGAGGACCGTCTCGTCGAGGCGGTCGAGGCGCTCGCCACCGCGAATCGGCTGCGCCGGGATCCCTCCCTCGAGCGACGCCTCGTGCGCCTTCGCCACGCGGCCTTCGCACGGCTCGATCGTTCGCTCCCGCCCCCCGCCTGGCCGCCCTTCACGCCCGAGGACCCGCCGGGCGCGGCGGAGGGGCCGCCCGCGCTCACGCCCGAGGAGCTCACGCCGGGCGCCGTGCGGAACGGCATCCTCCGACACGGATGCGTGTGGGTCCGCGGCCTGGTGCCGCCCGAGCGCGTCGCGCGCCTGGTCGAGACCATCGACCGCATCTTCGCCTCGCACGACGCCTGCGCGAAGGGCGCAGGGTACGACGAGCACTACGACCCCCTCGAAGTGATCCCGGGCGGGGAGGAGATGCGCGGCTGGGTGCGGGACGGCCTCGGCGTGCTGGCCGCCGACTCGCCGCGCGGGCTCTACGAGTTCCTCGAGACCGTGCGCGAGCTGCGCCTCGACGAGGTGATCGCCGGCTTCCTCGGCGAGCGCGCCGCGCTCTCGGCGGAGAAGTGCACCTTCCGTCGCGTCGACAGCTCGCCGGTCCACGCCTCCTGGCACCAGGACGGCGCGTTCATGGGGAAGTGCCTCCGCACCGTGAATGCCTGGTTCGCGCTCTCGGATTGCGGCCGCGACGCGCCCGGGCTCGACGTGATCCCGAGGCGCCTCGACGCGCTGCTGCCGACCGGCGAGGAAGGCGCGATCTTCGAGTGGTCGGTATCGGCGCAGACGATCGCGCGCGAGCTGCCCGGCGTGCCGATCTGGCGCCCCGAGTTCCGCGCCGGCGACGTCCTGCTCTTCGACCATCTGTGCCTGCACCGCACGGCGGTCGATCCCGGCATGACGCGCCTTCGCTACGCGATCGAGAGCTGGTTCTTCGCCACCTCGGTCTATCCGGTCGGCACGCAGACGCCGATCGTCGTCTGAGCGCCGTGGTCGAAGCGGCGCGGGCCGCCCTCGGGATCGCGTTCGCGCTCGGGCCGGTGCTCCTCGCCGCGCTCGTCGCCGAGCTCGCGCACCGCGCGCGCGAGAAGGCCGCCGCCGCCGATGGATCGGCGACGAACGGGCGCGACGCCACCCTCGCAAAGCTCCTCGTCGCGGCGAGCGCCCTCGGCGCAGGCTCCCTGCTCCTGCACCTCCTCGTGCGGCCGCCCGCGGACCTCACCGCGGCGGCCGGCGATCCGCGCGCCCTCTGCTTCGCCGCCCTCGCGGGCCCCGCCCTCGCGAGCCTCGCGACACACCTGCGCACGGCGGCGATCGCTGCGCTGAGCCTCGGCATCGTCGGCTACTTCGCGGGAGCGGGCGCGCTCGGGCTGAACCTCGCGGTGCTGCTCCCGGCCTACGCGCTCGTGCGACATCTCGCGCCGCGCCGGCCAGGTCTCGCCGCGTGGCTCCAGGGCGCGCTCCTCGCCGGCGGCGCCGCAGGCCTCGTCGCGCTGCGCCTGCACGCGGGCGCAGCGGGGCTCGCGGCCTGGTCGCTCTACGCGTTCGCGGGCATGCGGCATCTGAGCTTCGCGGCCGGCGCGGCGCAGGGCCCGCCGCCGACCCTGCTCTCGTACCTCGGCTTCCTCTTCTTCTACCCGACCTGCATCGGCGCGATGGAGGTCTGGTCCGAGTTCCGAGACCGGAACCTGCTGGGCGCCCCGCCGCGCGCGATCGGCGAGGCGCTACGGCGTCTCGTCGTCGGGACGATCGCGCTCACGCTGGCCTTGTCCTTCGACGCCTCGATGCAGCGCGTGCTCGCGGCGAGCGGCTGGCTCGCCACCTGGAGCGAAGTGCTGCGCCTCTTCCTGCGCAGCTCGCTCGGCATCACGGGCATCTGGGCAGCCTACGAGGCCGGCGCGCTGCTGCTCGGCTGGCGCGTGCGGCCGAACTTCCGCGGCATCCTGCTCGCCGAAAGCCCGTCCGCGTTCTGGCGGGCCTGGCGCGGCACGATGACGAACTGGCTGATCCGGCACGTCTACGTACCGCTCGGAGGGAACCGCCGCTCGCGCACGCGCAACGTCGCCGCGGCCTTCGGCGTGAGCGGCGCGTGGCACTGCCTCGGCACGCTGCTGCTCTACGGCGAGGCCACGACCCTCGCGAGCCTGGCGCCGGTCGCAAGCTGGGCGCTGGTCTCGTTCCTCGGCGTCGCCCTCCACGGCGCGCTGCGCGCACGCCGCCCGGCGCGGCCGCCGACGGGCCCGGGCGGCCTCGCCGTCCGCGGCTTCAAGATCGCGGGCACGTGGCTGTACGGGAGCTTCACGGTCACGCTGCTCGACACGTCGCTCTCGGATCCGGAACGTTTCGTGCTGTTCCTGCGCCGGATCAGCGGGATCGGCTGAGCGAAGGCGGACGCGCGCGCGGCGGCCACGGCAGGAAGGCGCTCGTGCGCGCGACGTAGTCCGCGTAGTCGGGGCGACGCTTCCCGATGTCGCGCTCGAGCAGCGCGACGCCGGAGACGCGGAGCAGCAGGAACGTCATCAGCGCCGGCGAGGCCGCGAGGAGCACGCCGCCCGGCGTCGCCGCCGCGAAGGCGAAGAAGCCCCACCACACGCAGGCGTCGCCGAAGTAGTTCGGGTGCCGCGTCCACGACCAGAGCCCCCGGTCCATCACGCGTCCCGCGTTCGCGGGATCGGCCTTGAAGCGCGCGAGCTGCCAGTCGCCGACGCTCTCGAATGCGAAGCCCAGCACGAAGAGCGCGACACCGACGGCATCCAGGACGCCGAGCGCCGCCGGCAGCGGCGCCGAGACCGCGCGTTGGAGCGGCAGCGAGACGACCCACGAGAGCAGCCACTGCAGACCGAAGACGGTGGCGAGGCTCGTGAGGCCGAAGCGTTCGCCGTGACGACGTCGCATCTCCTGGTAGCGGAAGTCCTCGCCCTTGCCCGCGTTGCGCCACGCGAGGTGGGCCGCGAGGCGGCCTCCCCAGGCGATCGCGAGCGCGAGCACGAGCGGTGCGCGCGGCGAGGCGCCGTCTCCGACGGCGTACGCGACCCCCGCGTAGAGCGCGAAGGCGAGCCCCCAGAAGACGTCGACGATGCTCGCATCGCGCAAGCGCAGCGAGAGCAGCCACAGCAGCACGAAGGCGATCGCGCCGGCCGCGAGGCTCGAGAGCGCGACGGCTCCGAAGCCGCTCATGCGTGGCTCCGCGGCTCGGCGACGGCCAGCGCCGGGCGCGTCGCCGGGACGGTCCTCGGCGCGTGGGCCGCCACCCAGGCGTCCATGCGGAGCCACTGCGCCTGGAGCCACGCCTGACGTCCCGCCGCGTCGCGGGGCAGATCCGCGAAGGGCACGCGCCAGGTCTCGACCCGCACCGTGCGACCGACGAGCGCGCCACCGAGGAGCTCCCAGAAGGTCGACGCGGCCTCGAAGCCGGCGTGGGCGACGAAGAGC
>Ga0209706_10000137_pt1 | contig 36677 bp, 37 predicted proteins | sample PPLLaktember2015_6_FD_187263 | JGI IMG/M metagenome (GOLD analysis project Ga0209706, IMG submission 187263) | Freshwater sediment microbial communities from Prairie Pothole Lake near Jamestown, North Dakota, USA - PPLs Lake P8 Core (1) Depth... | ecosystem: Environmental > Aquatic > Freshwater...
AAGGCCGCGGCTTCTGCAGCGTGCGGGTCATCGACCGCCAGTCCGAGCACCGCCTGGATCTGGCGCAGCCACCTGCATGCGAGGTCCAGGCTGTCGCGCTGGGCACCCTCCTCCAGGCACCCCAGCAGCCGCTGCTCGACCGCGCGAAGTATCGTCAGCAGCTCCGCACTCAGGGCTGCCGCGACCGCCCGGTCCTGGCTGCGGCGCGCGGGTTCGGTGCGCAGATCTATGCGGTGCGCGTGGGGGTCGGACCGGCCCGACAGCGCAGCACGCAAGCGGCGCGCTACTGCTGCAGCCTGCGCATCCAGCGTGGCGCTCGCCTCTGGCCAGGCGGCCAGCACGTCGTCCACGAACAGCAGCGCAACGGCCACCTCGCGCACCGTGCTCACTGGCAGCGCAGCCGGTAGCGCCGCGACTGCCGCCTGCAGCTCGCCAGCCAGCGACGACAGCGCCGGATGGGGCAGTCCGGCAACGCGCAGTTCCTCCAGTTGCGTGCAGACGACTGGCAGCGTGTCGGCATCTACGCCTGCGCACTGCTCCCAGGACGACTGCAATAGCGCGAGGCGCTCGCGCAGCGCCTGCACGTGCTCCACCGCTGCCGCATCGTCCGCGCCGACGGCGGGCGGCGGCTCGGGGACAGTGGCTTCGGGTCGGCGGTTAGCTGACTGCAGGTCCTGAAAGAGCGCATGCAACGGCGTCACCGCGCGTGATTGGCCGTGCATGACGTCGCGCAGATGCGCGTTCAGCTGAACGCACGCCCGCCGGCAAGTCGCGATGGGCTCGCGCACGTCGTTCGCATCCCCGGCGGGCGCCGCAAGCAGCGCGTCGGCTTCCCGCAACACCCAAACCGCCTCGTCGAGGCCGATCAGCTCGAGCGTGCCGCGCACCCGTGCAAGCGTGGCGCGGACTGCTGCGAGCGCATCCGGTGCACAGGCCGATGACTCGCCACCGCCCGCCGCGGCGTCGATACGGTCCAGAGCAGCGACCGCTTCGGCCAGACTTCGCTCGACCTCCGGTGCGATCCAGCCGTAGACGGCGCCGTCCGCCTGCAGGGAAGCGGCCATCGTCGAGTCCCTCAAGCGACCTTGAACCGCGTGACCGAGCCTTTCAGCTCCTGCGCGAGCGATGCCAGCTGCCCCACGGACGACGCGGTGCGCTGGGTACCGTCGGTGGTCTCGCTGGTCAACCCGAGCACCTCGCGCATGATGCTGCGAACCTGCTCGGCTACCGCCACCTGGTCATGCGTGCTGCTGGCGATACTCTGCATCAGCTCCGCGAGGTTGCGCGTGATCTCCTCGATCTCCTGCAGCGATTGACCTGCCGCGTCGGTCAAGCGCGCCCCCTCGACCACGCCATGGGTGCTGCGTTCCATGGCCGCCACGGCCTCCTGCGTGTCGGCCTGGATGGTCTTCACCAGCGCAGCGATCTGCTTGGTCGCCTCGCCAGAGCGCTCCGCCAGGCGCTGGACTTCTTCCGCCACCACCGTGAAGCCGCGCCCCGCCTCGCCCGCGGAGGCGGCTTGGATCGCAGCGTTGAGCGCCAAGACGTTGGTCTGCTCGGTGATGTCCGAGATCAGGTCCACGATCTCGCCGATCTCCTGCGTGCTCTCGCCGAGCCGCTTGATCCGTTTTGCCGTGTCCTGGATCTGGACGCGGATCTCGTTCATGCCCGAGATGGACTCCTGCACCGCCTGGGTGCCGCGCTCGGTGGTGGCGATCGAGCTGCGCGCGAATTCCGCGGACTCGGCAGCCGTTTCCGAAACCTCGGTGATCGAGCGCGTCATCTGCTCGACCGAGCCGTCGGCCTCGCCGATGTCCTGCGCCTGCCGCTGCGCAGCGGCCAGCAGCCGCGCGGCGATCTTCTGCGCCTCATCGGTGGCGCTGGTAACCTGCTCGGACGCTTCGTTGATGCTCTCCACGACCTTGCGCAGCTCGCCCACGGTGACGTTGACGCTATCAGCGATCGACCCCGTGATGTCCTCTGTCACGCGTGCCTGGGCAGTGAGGTCCCCATCCGCGATCAACGCCATCTCGTCCATCAGGCGCAGGATGGCGTCCTCGTTGCGCTGGTTATGCTGGGCGAGCAACTCGGCTTCGTGCTGGCGCTCCTTGATCCGCCGCAGCAGGTTGCGGCCGAGGACCAGCATACCCAGCATCGCCAGCAGCGCGAACACGGCACTGATGCCCTGACTCGCCGTGCGGGCGCGCGTAAGGCTCTCGACGCGTTCCCCCAACAGCGCGTCGGCGCGGCGAGAGATGGTCCCCTGCAGCCCGTCGAGCCGCTCGATCACCTGGGTGGTCGCCTGGAACCATGCGTCCGGCTCGACTGCCGTCGCACGCCCGATCAAGAAAGCGCTGTCGGCCCGGTCCAGCAGCCGCTGCGCATCGCTCAGGACCTGACCAGCCTTCTCCTCCAGCAGCTCGCGGTTGTCTGCATCTGCCGCGATCGCCGCGTCGAGGTTCACCGCCACCTGCTCCAGCGCGTTGCGTGCGTCTGCGACGGTGCGGATGACCATCTCGCGCTCGACTTGACCAGTGTCCCGCCCGAAGCTGTAGGCCTGCAGGCGCAGACCGGAGATATGCGAGATGGCCGCCGGCAGTGCGAGGGTGTCGGGGACGATCAGGAAGTAGGTCTGCTTCTGCGGATCGAGAAGCAGACCGGAGCGCTCGGCGACCAGGCCGAGCAAGTTGTTGACGCCGGCCATGAGCCGCGTGTGGGCCTCGTAGTTCTGCACCGTGGACAGCGTGTTGTACTCCGATTCCAGCAACGTCCACTGCGCGCGCAGCTGCGTCCACAACGACGTCAGCTCGAGCTCGCGGCCGTACAGGGCGGTGAGCCCGTCGACCTCCTTCATCCCCACCCTCACCTCCGCGGCGGCACGGCCCAGTGCGGCCTGCACCGAGGCGTCCCCGGCCAGCAGGCGAGTGGTGAGGTCGCGGTGCAGCGGCACTGCGGTGACCAGGCGGTACACGGCGTTTGCGTAGGCTTTGCCGCGCTGCTCGCGCTCGGCAAGCTCGACGCCCTGGTTCTGCTGGCGCAACAGGAAGAAGCTCAACAGCACGATCGGCACGGCGAACAGCAAGCCGATGCCGACCAGGGTCTGCAGGTCGCCGAAGCTGCGCTGTGCGAACGCACGTGCAGCGGTCAGCGGATTCGGTTTCGTCACGCCCTTGGGCACGGCCGGTCTGCGGCGCCCGAAGGGCATTGGAATGCGCACTCGCATTGCTACTCCTTGCAACCGATCACAACGCGGGCGGCCTCACGCACCGACCCGCAGGAACTCCTCGTCGGCGAGCAGCGCCGCGACCTCGAGCTGCCGCCAGCGCTGTCCGTCGGCATCGCGATAGGTTTCGCCCGCCCAGGTGCCCTGCGCGGCGCGCGGCGGGTCCGCCGTGCCCAGCTCCGACGCGAACTCGCTGAGCTTGCGCAGGCCCAGGACACGATCCATCAACAGAGCGGCGCTGGTGCCAAAACGCTGCCCTACCAGCAGCAGCCTGCTGTCCTGCCGCAGCGTGGTGGGCGCCTGATCCAGGAAAGCCGCCAGGTCGACCACGCTGAACAGTGCGCCACGCACGTTGGCGATGCCGCGAAACCAGGGCTTGGTGCGAGGGACCGGTGTGAGCTCAGGCACCGAGACCACTTCGCCTGCGTCGGCCAGCTCGATCATCCAGCGCTCATTGCCGGCTACGGCGCACAGGCGCACGGCCTCGCGCGCGACCGTGCCTGCCTGCGCGATGCGGCGCGAGAGCTGCTCCTGGAACTCGCGCAGACTGGTCTTTCGGTTCATCTTGCGACTCCGGCCTGTGACGGTCAGTAGCGTGATGCAAAACGCAACGCCGCACTCCGATCAAGCCGCTGAACCAATGTCTGTTTACGCTCGATCAGGGAGTTTATGCGCATCACCCTGCTAGCTCTGCGCAGCGATCTTCTGCAGCAGCTCGGCCTCGTCGATCGGCTTCATAACGTAGTCTTTGGCTCCCTGCTTCATGCCCCAGATCCGGTCGGTCTCTTGATTCTTGGTGGTGCAGATGATCACCGGGATATGCCTGGTGGCGCTGTCCTGGGTCAGCTGGCGCGTGGCCTGGAAGCCGTTGAGACCAGGCATGACTACATCCATCAGGATCAGATCGGGAGAGTCGGACCTGGCCTTGGCCACGGCCTCCTCGCCGCCCGAGGCGAGCAGAACCTGATAGCCCTGCTTACCCAGCAGCTCGCGCAGGTAGTACTGGTCGGTGGGAGAGTCGTCCACCACGAGGATCTTCTTCACGCTCATCTCGATGCTCCTTCCGGAGATTACTGGGCTGTCACGGTGTGCCCGCGCGCGGCATGCTGGCGCACCGCTTGCAACAGACCGTCGCGGGTGAAAGGTTTGGTGAGATACTCGTCCGCGCCGACGATACTGCCGCGTGCACGGTCGAACAGACCGTCCTTGGACGAGAGCATGATCACGGGGATAGCGCAGTAGCGCGGGTTGCGCTTGATCAGAGCGCAGGTCTGGAACCCGTCCAGGCGCGGCATCATGATGTCGCAGAAGATCACGTCCGGCCGCTGCTCGACGATCTTGGCCAGGGCATCGAAGCCGTCCTCGGCCAGCACCACCTCGCAGCCAGCCTGCTTGAGAAAGATCTCAGCGCTGCGGCGGATGGTGTTGGAGTCGTCGATCACCATGACCTTCAGGCTGGCGACCGGGTCGGGCGCAGCGGCGCCCGCTGCAAGCATGGGGTTCTCCACAGCGGTATCCGAACGCGGCCGGTCAGCGCAGGAGGGAATCGCCGCGCACGTCGGTGACGTTGCGGCGAAGCGAAGCGCGCACATACTGCTTGCCTTTGGGCGGCAGCCCGACGTAGCCGAGCTTCTCGGCGATCTGATCGCCCTCGGCGCTCAGCGACCAGTCCAGGAAGGCCAGCGTCGCGCGAGCGCGCTCCGGGCGATCCTGCACGCGCGGGAGCACCACATAGCTCGCAGCCGCGATGGGCCAGGCACGCAGGCCCGGCATGTCGGTCAGATCGACGCCGAAAGCAGAACGGTCGGCGTAGTGTCGAGCCCAGTCGGCCGCGTCGGCGGCGGCCAGCAGGGTAGCGGGCTCCGCGGACACGAAGCGTCCGAACAGGTTCTGCAATTGGGGGAACGCGAGCTTCGCTTCCTGCGCCTGGTTCAGCTCCGCGTAGCCGATCGCTCCACGCAGCCGTTTGACTTCGCCGATCAGTGCGGCGGTGCCCTTTGCGCCCGTGCCGACCTTCCATTGCACGGCGGAGCCGCTGCCGACCTGCTTGGCCCAGGCCTCGCTGACCTTGCTCAGATAGCGCGTCAACACCTGCGTCTGCTCGGCTTCGTCGGCGCGATACACCACCTGGATATCCAGATCGGGTAGCGCGAGATCCGGGTTGAGCCCGGCAATGGCCGCATCGCTCCACTTCTCGATGCGTCCGAGCAGGATCTCCGCGAGCAGCGGGCCGGTGAGCCGCAGCGCTCCGGGCGCCACGCCCTGCAGGTTGACCACCGGGACCACTGCGGTCACGACTGTCGGAAACTGCGCCAACCCGGCCTTCTCCAGCTCTATGCTCCGCAGCGGCAGATCGGATGCTCCGAAGTCGACGTTGCGCTCCACCGCCTGCGATATCCCTCGCGCCGACCCCACCGCAGCGTATTCAAGCGCCATGCCGTAGCGCGAACCGTAGGCGAGCCCCCAGCCTTCGTAGACATCCGCCCTCGCCCTGCTCCCCGCGCCAGCCAGGACGGTGGGCGTAGCCTGGGCAAGGCATTCTCCGGCCACCAGGCCGCCGGCAAGCGCCAGCACCAGACTCACAACCTGCTTGTTCATAGGCCTCTTGTCGACTGCTGTGGAGTTGAGTTCACCGTCCGGCTCGATCACCGCGGCGGACGTTGTCTCGATCCCGCAAGGGGTCGCAGCACGATCGCACCGTGCTTGCCTGCATCGATCTGCTAACGGTTTGTGTGCGCGGATCTTTAGCTGGGCAGCCGGCCGCTCACCTGAGCCCGGCCTGGTAGCAAGGATCGTGCTCCGTGCGGATGGCCTGGAGTTTGCTTTTTGCGGTCGCTGGACAGTGCTCCTTTGCACGCGCTGCGGCGCTGCACGTTGGGCCGCAAGGCCGGCCCGGCGCAGCCGATAACAGCAGCATCGAGAACTAGACAGCCATTGACGCAGCCGCTGCGTGGAATCCGCTGCGGCGCGCCCCATGCCGTGACCCTGCGCACCCTCATCGTCGACCCCTCGGCAGACTTCCGCACCATCGTCCGGCTGCTGTTGTTGCGCGAATGGCCCGGCGCACAGGTGACAGAGTGGGACCCGGCCGTGAAGGGCAAGCCGCAACTGGACAAGCTCGCCGGACCGGTGGACTTGGTGCTGCTCGGCTGGGAGTCAGGCGGCACCGGGCTGTCGGGCTGGACGGAGGCTGCCGTGGCCGCGTGCAGCACGCCGCTGGTGCTGCTGGCGGAGGCGCCGCCGGCAGAGTCGGGGGCGCAGTGCCCGCCGGGCAGTGTGACGCTGGGCAAGCGCGACCTGTCGCAGGCAACCCTGGCCGCCGCCGTCAGCCGTAGCATCGCCGGCGACGGACACACGCTGCCTTCGGGTCCGTTGCCGACTGCGCATCACACCGAGGCAAAGCACACCGCGGCCCCCGTGATCAGTGGCATCCACATCGTGCGCAGACTCGCCACGGGCGGTATGTCGACCATCTATCTTGCCGAGCGCGGCCCGCAGCGCGAGGTATGCGCGCTCAAGCTGCTGGATCCCGCCCTGACCGACGACGAGCAGTTCCTGCGGCGCTTCCTCGACGAGTACGCCCTGCTCGCCAAGCTCAAGAACCGCTATGTGCCGGAGATCTACGACCAGGGCATCACCGACCAGCACGTATACATCGCCATGGAGTACTTTCCCAATGGCGACCTCAAGGCTCGCCTGGCCGACGGGATGTCGCCGGAAAATGCGCTGGCGATGCTGCAGGAGGTAGCCCAGGCCCTGGTGATAGTGCACAGCGCAGGGATCGTGCACCGCGACCTGAAGCCGGACAACATCATGTTCCGCGCCGATAACAGCCTCGCGCTGATCGACTTCGGCATCGCTCGCGAGTCGAGCGCACAGACCACCGTGAACCGGCGCGGGCAGGTGCTCGGCACGCCCTACTACATCAGCCCGGAACAGTGCCTCGACCAACCAGTAGATGGCCGGGCCGATGTATACGGCCTGGGCGTGATCTTCTACGAGGCGCTCACCGGCGAGCGCCCGTTCAAGGCCAGCACCGTCGGGGGCTTGCTGCACCAGCAGGTGCATTCCCCGCCACCCGCACTACCCGATCGACTCGGCCGCTTCCAGAGCCTGGTGCACCTGCTGCTGGCCAAGCAGCCGGAGGAGCGGTTGACGGCGGCGGAGCTGGTGGCAGTGCTGAAGATCGACTTCGCTGGCGCTTAGAGCGACTACTGCTGCTTGGTGCGACTACCGCTCACCACGAAGACACGAAGGCACGAAGAAAACCTTAAGTGTCGGTGGCGCCGGTCTGGATTCCGTGCCGGGTGGCCCGGCACCATACTCCCGACACGAATTCGGGGACACCCGGCCGGTTGAGAACATTGCGCCGGGCAACGGGTCTCTTCGTCTTTCTTCGTGCCTTCGTGTCTTCGTGGTGAGCGGTAAAGACGTACCCCGTCAGACCGAGCAGGAACCGACGTCCCAGCGCAGATAGCGACGCTGCACGAAGCGGAACACCAGCACGCCGGCAACGATGCCGGTGATGGTGAACAACGCGAGGACCTTGCCTTCACCCAGCTGGACCAACGGGATCGACGGGCAACCGCCCGCCAGAGCCCAACCCAGCCCGAACAGCATGCCGCCGAGAATCGTGCCCCTGTGGATTGGGCGCGACACCTTGAACCGGCGCTGTAGCACCACCTGGAACATCAGCGTGGTGAGAACCAGCGCTCCGGCGAAGGTGAAGAACATGCGCCAGTCGGCGAACACGAACATCTTGTGCAGCTCGTCGTAGCTCGAGAAGCCGATGCGCGACAGAGAAAATCCGAGCAGCACCCCGAAGGCGATCTTCAGGGCAAACGGGTTGAGCGTGTTGTCGTTCATAGCAGCACCATGAAAAGGAAGGATGCGACGACCGCCGTGCCGAAGAAGGCCGCCGTGGCAGTGAGGCTGCCCAGCTGCAGGCTCGAGTTGCCGGTAATGCCATGCCCCAGGGTGCAGCCCCCGGCCATCTGAGTGCCGACCCCGACGCACATGCCGCCCACGAACAGCACCAGCCAGGCGACGGGGCCCGAGCCGAAGAGCGACGCGTAGGTCTCGCCCATGGTCGTGGCGATCTGCCACTGGCCGCTGGAAAGCGCCGCCAGCAGACCACCCGCCGCGATCGCCAGCAGGAACGCCAGCTGCGCAGCCGGGTGGGGCCGCACCGCAGTGGCTGCGTCGGCGCTCGTGGGCTCCTCGGCTTGGGCAGCGCGCATTTCCGCCTCGATCTGCTTGCGCTCCTCCTCCGGGAGGTCCTGGAGCGCAGCCAGCGCCTCGGCCATCATCTGCTCCTTCAGCCGGTCGGCGTTGCGCGCCATGGCGAGCTCGGTCTCGTGCGCTTTCGCCTCCTCCCGCCAGTCGACCACCCGGCCGAAAACTCCCGATACCCCGCAGGGAATCCCGAGCGAATAGAAATAGCCCACCGCGACGACTGTCAAGGCAAGCGCACCCAGCCACCAGGGCCAGTACTCCAGCATGAGACTCATGAGCTTTCTCTAACGAACAAGGGTAAGGACTGACACGCCACTCTCACAGCATGATGGTCTTGCCGTTGGGCAGCAGGTTGGGGGGCACCGTCTCGCCGCTCTCCGAACGCTTGAATCGCTCGCAGTTCTGGCTACGCCGGTCGCTATCGCAATACATGAGCTTCCAGGAGCGCAACGTGGCGTTGGACTGGAAGTGCTGGAACAACGGACAGGTCGGGATATGACTGCAGGCCATGCGATCACTCTGGGACGATGCACCATACCATCGGCGCGGCGCATCGGTTTACAGACCTGTGACGGTGCAGGATCCGTGCCACTGACACGCAGCCGACCATCCGCGCGACTGTAGTGGATCGCTTATCGGCCACCGCGCCGCAGACTTGAGTCCGGCAGCACCGGAAACGTTAAAGTGCTTCACCACACTCGCGATTGCGCCCCATGACTATAGCATCACGCTGCCTGCTGCTCATCGCGTTGGCCATCGCGATGACCTCTGCTGCCGCCCAGCAATCCGCTCGCTTCTACGTCGGCGCGGGGGGCGGGCAAGTGCACTCGATGGACTACTGCGGCCCGTACTTCGACACCGTGGTGGTCGCCTGCGAGGACACGACCCTGGCCTACAAGGTGTTCGGTGGTATGCAGCTGCTGGACTTCCTGGCGGTGGAGGCCGGCTACGCCGACCTCGGCAAGTTCACCTCGGAGCTGGGGATCCTCGGCACGCCGGTGAGTGACGAGACGCGCGTTCGCGGGCCCCTGCTCGAGGCTGTGGTTACGTCTAGCGGCCCTTCTGATAGGTGCCGATCAACTGCGCCTCGGCCACGATGTGTCCCTTCATCGCCTGCTCCAGCCTCGCTTTGTTCGGCTTCTTCAGATCCGGCAGCACGGTGTCCAGCGCGTAGAGCTTGTGGAAGTAGCGGTGCCGGCCGATCGGCGGGCAGGGCCCGCCGTATCCGGTGCGCTGCCAATCGTTGAGCCCCTCCAGGGCGCCGGCGGGCAGCGACTTCGCGGCCTCGGCCAGACCGGTGCTAGAGACAGGCAGGTTGTACACCACCCAATGCACCCAGGTCATGCGTGGCGCGGCCGGGTCCGGCGCATCGGGATCGTCCACGATCAGCGCCAGGCTCTTGGCCTTCCCTGGTATGCCGCTCCAAGTGAGCGGTGGCGAGATATCCTTGCCCTCGCAGGTATACTGCTTCGGGATCGAGCCATTGTGCGCGAACGCGCTGGACGTGATGGTCATGCTCATGTTTGCCTCCTCCGCTTCAGTCTGAACCGCCAAGGCGCCAAGGACGCCAAGGACAACCATCCGAAGCAAATCCGAGCCCCATGGTCGGATTGTCATGGCCTTGTCTGTCATTCCTTTCGCCCTCGCTCGTCATTCCCCCCGCGGGTTACTCGATACAATACTCAACACACAGGGCGCAATAGCGTAGCGCATTGCGCCGCACGCCTGGCATCGAGCACCTGGCGGGTTATGCTGCGTCAAACCGCCCTACGGTCAGTCAGCATTCAGGACTCCGCTGGCGGCATGCCGCGCCAGCGCCCATTCCACATGTTCCCGCACGAGCGCCGAGGGATGCTCACGGCGCGAATGAAGGGCTCGAACGGCTTCCGGGGTACTCGGCGCGTTGCCCAACGCCACCGCAAGATTGCGCAGCCAGCGCTCGTGGCCCAGGCGGCGGATCGCACTGCCTTCCATGCGCGCCAGGAACTCCTCCTCGGTCCAGCAGAAGAGCACGGCAAGCGCGGCGCCGTCGAGGCTGTTGCGCACCTCGAAGTCGGCAAGCGCGGCGCGTTGTGCGAACTTGTTCCACGGACACACCAGCTGGCAGTCGTCGCAGCCGTAGATCCGGTTGCCCAGCAGCGGACGCAGCGTCTCCGGAATGCTGCCGCGGTGCTCGATGGTCAGGTAGGAGATGCAGCGCCGCGCATCGAGCACATAGGGCGCAACGATGGCATGCGTCGGACAGATGTCGATGCAGCGCTCGCAGGTGCCGCAGTGCTCGGTCACCGGCTGGTCGGGCGGCAGCGGCAGATCGCAGTAGATCTCGCCCAGAAAAAACCATGATCCCGCTTCCCGGTTCAGCAGCAGCGTGTGCTTGCCACGCCAACCGAGGCCGGCACGGGCCGCCAGCTCCACTTCCATCACCGGCGCACTGTCGGTGAACACCCGGTAGCCGAACGGCCCGACTTCCTGGGCTATGCGCTCGGCCACCGCCTGCAGGCGATCGCGCAGTACTTTATGGTAGTCGCGACCGACCGCATAGCGCGACACGAACCCGAGGCTGCCGTCTGCCAGCACCGCATTGCTCTCTCGCGCCGTCTGCGGATGATAGTTCATGCGCACGGAGATCACGGACACGGTCCCTGGCACCAGATCGCTGGGCCGGCTGCGCCGCGTGCCGTGGCGCGCGAGATAGTCCATGTCGCCCTGATATCCGCGGCCCAGCCAGTCCAGCAGGCGAGCTTCCGCCGTGCTCAGATCGATTCCCGCGACGGCGGTCTGCTGGAATCCGAGCGCGCCCGCCCACTCGCGGATGCGCTCCTTCAGGGCCATCCAGTCACACCAGTCACCGCGTTGCTGTACTGCTGAATTCGACAGTTTTTCCACACTTCACAGTGTAGTCTCGCGGCTTGGATGTTGCTTGCAGATCGACCTCGATAACAGTATGCACTGCAGAGGTCGACCATGAATGTCATCAGACTGCTATGCGCGCTTGCTGCGCTGTGGCTCGCCGCCGGCTGGACCAGCCCGGCGCTGGCCGCGCCTGCCGCGCGCGTCGAGTTCGTTGCCGGGAAGGTCGTGGCCCTGGACACCCGAGGCCGCGAACGTGTGCTGACACGCGGCACGACGGTTGGCGAGGGCGACACGGTCGATACCGGCCCGGGCCGCGTGCAGTTGCGCTTCAGTGACGGAGCGTACGTGTCGCTCCAACCGCAATCGAAGTTCCGCATCGACGCCTACCGTTTCGACGGCAAGACCGACGGCAGCGAGCGCGGCTTCTTCAGCCTGCTGCAAGGCGGGCTGCGCACCATCACCGGCCTGGTGGGCAGGACCAACAAGAGCAATTACCAGGTGACCACCGCGGTAGCGACCATCGGGATCCGCGGGACCGAGTACACGGTCAGCTACGGCAACAGCGTAACCGGCGCTGTGGGCGAGGGCGAGATCGTCGTATGCAACGGGGGCGGATGCCGGGACGTGAAGAACGGGGAATCCTATTTTGTCGCGGACGCCGACGTGCGCCCCGTCATCACAGGCAAGAAGACGGACCTGCCGCCACCGCAACCCGAAAGTGCGCCTGCCGAGCTCGTAGCGGGCGACACCAAGACGTCGACCGGCTCACCGAGCGGGCTGCAGCTCGCCGGCACTCAGCAGCTAGCGCTCGGTCGCGGTCAACAGCGCCACCGGCGCAGCGGTCACCGGCCAGCTGACCGGCGGGGTGCTGGAAGCGCGCTTCGGCGCCGGCTACGTCAACGCCCGACTGGACATCGCGATCGCAGGAAACAACCTTACCGTGCAGGCGAACAACCTCGGCTTCTACGACGCCGACGGCACGCTCGGCTTCTACAACGATAGTGCAACGTGCACCGCCGGCGGCTCGTGCAGCGGCGAGGTCAAAGGGTTTATCGGCACCGGCGCCGCGCGCGCGGGCGCGATCTACCGGGTCAGTGTCAGCGGCTCGACCCTGCCCGGCCCGGTCGTCGGCGCGGCCGCCTTCACGAATCGCAATCCACCGGCGGCACAGTAGCGATACTGGAATCCGGGGTCGGGCGCAGCCGGCAAGCGCAACGAGCCAGAACACCCGATCCCTCGCCCTCAGGGGACAACAGGCTGCGAAGCAGCCTGTTGCGGCGGACACTAACCTTCTGGGACCCCCACCCTAGCCCTCCCCCTGACCACGGGGATGCAATGCATGCCACCAGGGCGACCTTGGGCGACATGCAGGTTTGGCAGATCCCGGGAGAGTTGCCCCCCTGAGTTGCGCCGAACACTCTCGACGGTATGATCCCGTTTCCTGCGGTCAAGCACAGAGCCTCCGAGGTGTTCCACGAGATAGGGTTGCCGATGCGCTCGGGGTGCGATGACCATCGCCTCGCCGCGATGCCGCAGCGCTACGGCAAGGGAACTGACCACTGCGGAGATCGATTCTGAGCACTGCCCGCCCCGCGCTGCACTTCGCCCACGCCAACGGCTTCCCCGGAGCTTGCTATCGCAAGCTGTTCTCTTTTCTGGCCGCCGATTTCGACGTCGTCTATCTGCCCGCCGCAGGGCACGACCCGCGCTTCCCGGTCAGCGACGGCTGGCCGTTGCTGGTGGAGGAACTGATCGCTTCCGTGGCCGGCAGCTCACGCGCGCCGGTGCTCGGCGTCGGGCATTCACTGGGCGGATATCTGACCTACCTGGCCGCACTACGCCGCCCGGACCTGTTCCGCGCCATCATCCTGCTGGACGCACCGATTCTGGGGCCGTTCCAAGGCAGCGCGCTGCAACTGGTGAAACGCATCGGCCTGATCGATCGCATCACGCCGGCCGGAAGCACGAAGAACCGGCGGCGCGAGTGGTCCTCGCTCGAGGCAGCGCTCGAGCACTTCCGGCGCAAGCACCTGTTCCACGACTTCGACCCCGACTGCCTGTGGGACTACGTCCATTACGGTACCCGCCGCACCGCGCACGGTGTCGAGCTCGTGTTCGACCCCGACATCGAATACCGGATCTACCGTACGATTCCCCACGACCTGGCGGCGCCTGCACGGCAGCTTGGCGTGCCCGGCGGATTCATCGGCGGCCGCACCTCCACGGTGCTCGCGCGCGCAGGCCTGTCCGCAACCCGGCGCCGCCTGCGCGTGCATCTGATCGAGGGCGGCCATCTGTTCCCGTTCGAACGACCGTTGCCCGCCGGGCATGCGATCCGCACCTTGGCCGCCGAATTATCCGGCTTATAATCCCGCCTCCTCCAACACAGTCCGGCACGGCGCAGCGCCCCGCACTCCGTTGCCGCAGGCACGGCGCACCGCCGCTATCAGGGAGACCATCCACAAATGGCAAAAGCGAAGAGCAGCAACGCCGTAGGCGTCATCGGGCTCGGTTCGATGGGCCAGGGTGTCGCGCACACCCTCCTCGGAAAAGGCTTCACGGTCTACGCCTACGATGTGCGACTGCAGGTCCTGCGGGATTTTGCGCGCAAGGGCGGCAAGGCCTGCGCCAGTCCGGCCGAGGTCGGCGCCAAATCGCCGGTGGTGATCGTGCTGGTGGTCAACGCCGACCAGACCGCGGAGGTGCTGTTCGGGCGCAATGGCGCGGCGGCCCGCATGCCGCGCGGCACGGTAGTGATCGCCAGCGCCACGGTCGCGCCTGCCTTCGCCGAAGAGCTGGGGGCGCGGCTCAAGGGCCTGGGCATTCACATGATCGACGCACCAGTGAGCGGGGGTGCAGCCAGGGCCGCGGGCGGGCAGCTTTCCATCATGGCATCCGGCGCGCGCGAGGCCTTCACGCGCGCCGAGGCAGTGCTCGGCGCGATCGCCGCCAAGGTCTACCGCCTGGGCGATGCGCCGGGCATGGGCTCAAAGGTCAAGATGATCAACCAGCTGCTCGCCGGCGTACACATAGCCGCCTCCGCCGAAGCGATGGCGCTGGGGATTCGCGCCGGCGTGGACCCCAACGTTCTCTACGAGGTGATCTGCAACAGCGCCGGCTCCTCCTGGATGTTCCAGAACCGGGTGCCGCACATCCTCGCCGGCGACTACACGCCGCTGTCGGCGGTGAACATCTTCATCAAGGATCTGGGCATCGTAGTGGACTCGGCGCGTAAGAACACCTTCCCGGTTCCGCTGACGTCGACGGCCCACCAGCTGTTCATCATGGCCGGCGCGCATGGCCACGGCATGGAGGACGACTCGGCGGTGGTGAAGGTGTTTCAGGCGCTGTCCGGCATCCCGCTGCCCGAGAAACGCCGCGCGGCGAAGGCGCGCCCGGCGAGGCGTGCCGCTGCCGCTAGCAAGCCACGCAAGAGGGCGGCCAAGCGGCGGGGTTGAGCTGAGAGCCACTGCTGCTGATCGCACCAACCACAAACGCATCGACCACGAAGGACACGAAGGAACACGAAGGAGTTCACAACCGCCCCTCGTGTGGACTGTGTTGCGCGTGCCCCGCGCAGACCCCGCTCGGACCGGCTTCGAGCTTTACTTCTGACCCTTCGTGTCCTTCGTGGTCGATGAGGTTCATCCTTCCCTGGTGTGCGGCTATTCGCACTCCCGACATTCCTTGGCCGGGGTGGACTGCGCGGCGGGAGCCTTCACCTGCAGCAGCGGCCTGAGCGCCTGCAGCCGCTCGCTCAGGCGCTGCAGCTTGTCTTCGATGGCGGGACCAAGGTAGAGCTGCGGGTTGGACGGCGTGCGGCCTTCCGCGCTCTCGCGTGCATCGATGCGTACCCGGGCCTGATCGAAGGCCGCCTGAAACGAGTAAGTGCCGCGCAGCGCCTCGTCGAAGTAGGCCTTGGCGAAGTACGTGAACTCCGAGGTAGACCCGCAGCCGAAGGATTGGTGGAACGCATCTGCGGCCGTCACGATCATGGTGTGGTCGTCCTTCAGCGCGTAGATGAAGCCTCCCGAGTAGCACGCGGAGATCACAATCACTCGCCACTTGATCCCCGAGGCGTCCAGCATGCTCTTCAGCATGACGGGATCGATGTCGTCCAGCTGCAGCGGCCAGAACTGCATCGCGAGCCGATGCTCCTCGGAGCCGTGCGAAGTGAGGTAGAGGAACAGCACGTCTTCGTCCCGGTCCATCACCTCCCCGATGTGCTCGAGGGTGCGCGCGAGCGCTGTAGCACTGGCCACCGGCAGTTGCTGCACAGTCCTGGGATTGTTCACCAGCGTGACCATGCGGCCGGCAGCATCGAAGCGATCGCGAAACAGGTCCCGTACCACGGCCATTTCCTTCATGAACACATCCTCGGCCGCGTAACCGGCCACGCCCACGAAGTACAGGTCCTCGACGCCGGCGCGCTCCGGCTCGAGCGCCTCGAGCGCATGTGCCAGCAGCGTAGGTTGCGCATAGAAGGTGTCCTCGCGGCTGAGCGCGTCCCAGTCGGCAGCGCGACCTTCGTCGGCCGGGCGCGCTTCCCACAGCGGCGCCGACGGCAGGTACCAGAGCGGCAGCGCAACCACCGCACCGAAGACGGCGGCGTGGAATATCGCGCGGACCGGTCGCGCCTGCGCCAGCCGCAGGATGCCGGCGAGCATCGCCGCGAGCCACGCTGCGTAGAGCGCGTACCAGAGCCAGCCGCCGACACCTTCATAGCCATCCAGGCCGAACCAGTCGCGCGCAACCACGAGATCGAGCAGCTCGAATGCGACGTCGTAGGGCAGACCAACGCTGCAGAAGAGCACCGGCACGGCCGTCAGCAGCGCCGGGACCCGTTCACGCCACGCGATCACCGAGCCGCACAGGAGCAGCAGCGGCACATACACCACCGCACGCGGCAACCCGGGGAAGTTGAGCTCGCCCTGGGTCCCTTCCCTCAGCACCGCGAACAGCAGCTGCAGCCCCAGGCCGATCAGCACCAGCGCGACGATCTGACCTGGCGTGGAGCGCAGGTCCGCCAGGCGCACGGGCCGGAAGAGGGCAGCCCGCACCCCTGCCGCCAGGTTGCACCGCAGGTCCGGCCAGAACCCGCCGGGGACTTCTTCGGGCAGAGGTGGCGGGGAGGTCTGCTCCAGGCCGGAGCTGGAATCGGAGTCGATCATGGGAGTCGCATGGCGGGCGCGGCGGCTCGTGGATAGAGCAAAAAACGCGCTCGAATCCGCCGGGGCAATGCGCTCAGATCGAGCGCTTGCCCTCCTTGCCGAGGCGGTACTCGATCAGCTCGATGCTCTGCTGCACGCCTTCCAGGTTGGGGTTGATCGCGAGTGCCCGCTCGAAGTACTCGAGCGCACGCTCCAGTTCGCCGCGCTGGACATAAATCAGCCCGTAGCCAGACAGTGCACCGAAGTGGTTAGGGTTGCGCCGGATGACTTCGTCGCAGTCGTGCAGGGACTGCTCCAGGTCTCCCATGAGATAGTAGGCGGTTGCGCGCTTGTTCCAGCCCTCGGCGAACTCCGGCTGGATCTCGATCGCACGCGTGAAGTCGTCCACGGCCGCGCCCATCTGGCCGTTCTCCATGCGGCGGATGCCGCTGGCGAGCAGCGCGTCCGCGCGAGCGTCGCCCGAGCGCATCCAGACCTGCCACACCGCCGTTTCGGCCAGGCTGCGCACCACCTCGTCGTCATCGTAGAGCGCGTCGAGCAGGGCCCCGGCATCGCCCATCGTCCCTACCTTACCCAGTTCGAGCGCGGCCGCGCGTCGCGCCTCTACGTCTGCTCCGGTGAGTGCCGCCAGCGCCTGCTCGCGGCCGACCAGCTCGGCTCCGGCCGGCTGCGCAACCAGTATCCCCAGCAGCGCACACGCGGCAGCGCACATCGCTGCCATCCTCATCGCACTCGTATGCATAGACTTTGCTCCGTTGCGGGTTTCCTGCCCGGCGGCAAGCTTCAATTCCCCGCGCGCGCGCCCGGGAACTGCGAGATCGCATTTCGCGATTCTACCCCGGCCGTTGACAGTTTCGCCGGCAGCGCTTTCGCGCCACAATGTGATTTACCTGATAATCGGGGTGGGCCTGCTGGCGTATGCCGTCGCAGGCCTCGTCGTGATGGGCACAGGCGTGCCCGCCTGATCCGACGCATCCTTGGCCGAACTTCATTGAGACCGCGAACCATGCCTGCTTCGATGCCCTCCGCTCTTCCGCCGCCCGCTGTGACCGGCATGCCCTTGGCCGAAGTCGACACACCCGCCCTGCTGCTCGACCTCGACGCCTTCCAGCGCAACCTCGACACCCTGAATCGCACGCTGCAAGGTACGTCCGTGCGCGTGCGGCCCCACGCCAAGTCCCACAAGTGCCCGCAGATCGCGCTGGCGCAGATCGCGCGTGGCGCAGTGGGCGTGTGCTGCCAGAAGGTCAGCGAAGCCGAGGCGCTGGTGCGCGCAGGGGTGCAGGACGTGCTGATCGCCAACGAGGTCATCGGTGCGCCCAAGCTCACCCGCCTCGCCGAGCTCGCGCGCCATGCGCGGTTGGGCGTGTGCGTGGACGATCTGAATAACGTCGACGACCTGCACCAGGCAGCAAGTCGCGCCGGCGCGCGGCTGGACGTATACGTCGAGGTCGACGTGGGCGCCGGACGCTGCGGCGTGGCCCCCGGGAAGCCTGTCCTGCCGCTCGCTCAGGCGATCATGCGCGCCGCCAGCCTGCGTTTCGGCGGACTGCATGCCTATCAGGGCGCGGCCCAGCACCGGCGAACGCCGCAGGAGCGGCGCAACGCCATCGCCGAGGCGGTGAAACAAGTCAAGGCGACTGCCGACCTGCTGAAGGCCAACGGTATCGAGGTACCGATCGTGACCGGCGCCGGTACTGGGACCTATCTTCTCGAGGCAGGCAGCGGCATCTACAACGAGATTCAACCCGGCTCCTACGTCTTCATGGATGCCGACTATGGCCGTAACCTGGGTGAGGACGGGTTGCCCGTGCACGAGTTCGAGCAGAGCCTGTTCATCCTCGCCACCGTCATGAGCCATGCCCTCCCCGAACGCGCGGTGGTCGACGTCGGCCTGAAGGCACACAGCGTAGATTCGGGGATGCCCGGCGTGGTGGGCGTCCCGGGGGCGGAGTACCTGCGAGCCTCCGACGAGCACGGCCTGATCGCTCTGCGCGGCCCGGGCCGGGTGAGTCTGGGACAGAAAATCCGGCTCATTCCCGGACACTGCGATCCGACGGTGAATCTGTACGACTGGCTGGTGTGCTACCGCGGCGATCGGGTAGACGCGATCTGGCCCGTGGCTGCGCGCGGGGCCTTCTACTAGTAAGGGTCGGTGGCCTGCCCGAAATTGGTAAGAGGTTGCTAGAATCCGTCCTACGGCTTCCGATCGCCGAGAAGCCGAAGCGAACGGAGACCTCGACATGCATGGATACGATTCGTCACGACTGATCAAGGCGCTCTGGCTGAGCTGCCTTCTTGCGCCTGCCGTGGCACTGGCCCACGTCGGCCAGGGAGATATGCAGGGCGGATTCCTGTCGGGGCTCGCACACCCCGTCATGGGGCTGGACCACGTGATCGCGATGGTTGCGGTCGGCATGTGGGGCGCGCAGCTCGGCGCCCCGGCGATCTGGGTGCTGCCGGTGACGTTCCCGCTGGTGATGGCCTTCGGCGGGGTGCTCGGCGCGATGGGGGTTCCGATCCCGGGGATCGAGATCGGCATCGCGCTGTCGGCCGTCGCGCTCGGCGCGATGGTTGCCTTCGCGGCCCGCCCGCCACTTTGGATCGCGGCTTTGCTGGTCGGTATCTTCGCCGTGTTCCATGGTCACGCCCACGGGGCGGAGTTGCCGGAGTCCGCCAATGCGATCGCCTACTCGGTGGGCTTCGTCGTGGCAACGGGCCTGCTGCACGCACTGGGCATCCTCATCGGCGTGATGAACCGCTGGCCCGCGGGTGCTCGCGTGCTGCGGGCCGGCGGTGCGCTCGTTTCGCTGGGCGGGGTGTACTTCCTGGTCGGTCACTTTGCCGGCTGACCGCTCGCCGAACCGCTGGCTGCGGAGATCGGCGCAGGCACTTGCCGCGCTGGCGCTAAGTGCCACCGGCGCCCACGCACATACCAGCGCCAAAGGAGTCGGCGACTTCTATGCCGGGTTCCTCCATCCGCTGACTGCGTTGGAACATGTGCTGCCCTTCCTGGCGCTCGGAGTGCTCGCCGGGCAGCAAGGCCAGCGCTCACAGGCCGGCCTGCCGGTGTTCTGGGTCGCACTGATGCTCGGCGCCACAGCGGCGTTGTGGCTGCCCGCGGTGCCGGCGGTGGACCTCGTCAACATCCTGTCGGCACTCATCCTCGGCGCGCTCATCGCTGCGGCGTTTCCGCTGCCCGCCTCCGTTTCCATCGTGCTGGCCCTGCTGTTCGGCCTCAGCCACGGCTACGCCAACGGCACCGCCATCACGTCGCTGATCAAGCCATATCTGTTCATCCCGGGCGTCGGCCTTGCGGGGCTTGTCGTCACCGGCTACGGCGTGATCGTCACGGACTATGTCCTCCGCCGCAAAGTGGGCTGGATGAGCATCGCCGTGCGCGTCGCCGGGAGCTGGATCGCGGCCATCGGCATGCTCGTGCTGGCCACGAGCTGGAAGCGGCTGGTCGGCTGACCGTGGCCGTCTCACGCACTTCAAACGGCACTTCTGAACCACGGTGGACACGGAGGAGGGACAAACGGAGTCGCGACAGGGCTGTGGGCCGAGGCCCGCCGACCAACTCGTCCCAGCAACCGAAGTGCGCGCCTGTTTTGGGCCGCCGTATTGCTGTCACGCCGCCTCACAGCTTCGGTTATCACGGCGCCGCTCGTCGAGAGCTGCGTTCGTGCAGCTTTTCCTCTGTGTCCTCCGTGGTTCAAGATTCGTAGCCGTCACTTACGCACCGGAGACAGCCCATGGCCGCCCCCCGCTACTTGAGCTTCGACACCCTCAGCCTGCACGCCGGCCAGCAGCCGGACCCGACCACGGGTGCGCGTGCGACACCGATCTACCAGACCACGTCGTTCGTGTTCCGCGACACAGATCACGCCGCTGCGCTCTTCAACATGGAGCGCGCCGGGCATGTCTACTCGCGCATCTCGAACCCGACGAATGCAGTCCTGGAGGAGCGCATCGCGGCGCTGGAGGGCGGCATCGGCGCGATCGCGACCGCCAGCGGGCAGGCTGCGCTGCACCTCGCGGTAGCCACCATCGCCGGCGCCGGCTGTCACATCGTCTCCAGCCGCTCGCTCTACGGCGGCTCGCATAACCTGCTGCAGTACACGCTCAAGCGCTTCGGCATCGAGACCACTTTTGTCGAGCCGCGCAACCTGGAAGCCTGGCGCAGCGCGATTCGCCCCAACACGCGTTTGCTGTTCAGCGAAACACTCGGCAACCCCGGTCTCGATGTGTTGGACGTGCCGGCGGTGGCGCAGATCGCCCACGACGCGAGGCTGCCGCTGCTGCTGGACTCGACGTTCACTACGCCCTACCTGATGCGTCCCTTCGGACTGGGCGCGGACCTGCTCTATCACTCAGCCACCAAGTTCCTCGGCGGCCACGGCATCGCCATCGGGGGATTGCTGGTGGATGGCGGCACTTTCGACTGGGAAGCGTCCGGCAAATTCCCTGAGCTGACCGAGCCATATGAGGGCTTCCACGGCATGGACTTCCAGGAGGAGTCCACGATCGCCGCTTTCCTTCTGCGTGCGCGCCGCGAAGGCCTGCGCGACTTCGGCGCCTGCATGGCCCCGACCACTGCCTTCCACATCCTGCAGGGCATCGAGACGCTCGGCGTGCGCATGGCGCGGCACGTCGAGAACACGCGCAAGGTAGTCGAGTTCCTCGCCACCCATCCCGCCGTCGAGTCGGTCAGCTACCCGGAGCTGCCCTCGCACCCCGACTACGAGCTCGCGAAGAAGCTGCTCCCGCGCGGAGCGGGCGCCGTGTTCACCTTCAGCGTGAAGAGCGGACGTCCGGCAGGACGCAGGTTCATCGAGTCGTTGCGCGTGTTCTCGCATCTCGCCAATGTCGGCGACGCCAAGTCGCTCGTGATCCATCCTGCCACGACGACGCACTTCCGCATGGACGACGCTGCCCTTGCCGCCGCCGGCATCGGGCCGGGCACGATCCGCCTTTCGGTCGGCCTGGAAGACTCGCAGGACTTGATCGACGATCTGGGCAGCGCGTTACGTGCTTCGCAGAAGCCTTGAAGCGCTAAGCGCCAAGGACGCAAAGGACGCCAAGGAAACGAATAAATGGCCGAGGTACCGGTCGAGAATCGAGTTGCGCGCGGGGTCATGGACGCCGCGATGAAGGTCCACTCGACCCTCGGGCCCGGGATGCTGGGAAGCATTTACGAAGTCTGCCTCGCCCATGAACTGGCGAAAGCGGGATTCAGCATTGCGCGGCAGGTGCCGTGTGCCGTTACCTACGACGGCGTCGAGCTCGACGCGGGGTTCAGGCTGGACCTGCTGGTGGATGACAAAGTAGTCATCGAGATCAAGGCGGTTGAGCGGCTTATGCCGGTCCACGCCGCCCAACTGCTGAGCTACTTGAAGCTGACCGGACGGAAGCTCGGTCTGCTGTTGAACTTCAACGTGGCTCACATGCGAGACGGCGTGAAGAGAGTAGACCGGTTCCTTGGCGCCCTTGGCGTCCTTGGGGTTGAGAGCTTGTTCTCTGGAGTACTAGGACATGGAGCTAACTGTAGACCATCGCACCGTGTACGCCTACACCGGCGGCCGGGCCTTCGATCCGGCGCTGCCGACTGTCGTGTTCATCCACGGCGCCGAGCACGACCACTGTGTATGGGTGCTGCAGAGCCGCTATCTCGCGCACCACGGGCGCGGTGTGCTGGCGGTCGATCTGCCCGGCCATGGCCGATCGGAGGGTCCGCCGTTGGAAAGCGTCGAGGCGGTGGCGGATTGGATCGCAGCGCTGCTGGACGCGGCGGGTGTGAAGCAGGCAGCGCTGATCGGCCACAGCATGGGATCGCTGATCGCCGTCGAGTGCGCGGCGCGCTATCCGGAGCGGATCTCCCGGATCGCCCTGATCGGTACCGCCTTCCCCATGCGTGTGTCCGACGAGTTGCTCGACGCCACAAAGAACAATGAGCCGCTGGCCCAGGACATGGTGAACATCTGGTCGCATTTTGCGTACGCCCAGTATCCGAGCAATCCCGGCCCCGGCTTCTGGGTGATGGGAGAGAACCTGCGGCTGATGCAGCGGCAGAAACCCGGTGTGATGCATGTGGACTTCGCCGCATGCAACAGCTACGCCAACGGCGCGCAGGCAGCCGCGAAGGTGGCCTGCCCTGCCCTGCTGGTGCTCGGCAAGCGCGACATCATGACTCCGCCGCGCGCAGCGAAGGAGCTCACCACGGCCCTCAAGGACAAGCGCGTGGTCGAAATCGCCGGCACCGGCCACGCGCTCATGGCCGAGAAGCCGGACGAAGTGCTGGATGCGTTGGTCGGGTTCGTGTAGCGAGCGGTTACGGCAGCTCCGGTGCCGCCATGAACCCCATGCCCGGCGGCTGCGCCGCCACCCCGCCTCGTGAGAGGCGGGAGGACAGACACTCTCCTCCTGCCCGAGGAGGGGTGCCTGCACAGCAGGCGGGGTGGTGGGAGCTTGCCCGAGGAGGAGGAGGAGTACACACCGCATGAAAGCCACCCGCCGCAACGACTTCGTCGACCACGTCTGCGACCTGCTCGCACCGCTCGGTGAGGTACGCTCGCGCGCGATGTTCGGCGGATACGGGATCTACGTCGACGGGGTGTTCTGCGCCATCGTCGCTTACGACACTCTCTACTTCAAGGTCGACGACGACAACCGAGCCGACTTCGAAGCGCTCGGCTACGGCGCCTTCAAGCCATTCGAGGACAAGGACATGGTGATGTCCTACTACGAAGTGCCGGCCGACGTGATGGACGACCGCCACGCGGTGCTCGACTGGGGACGCAAGGCGATCGACGCCGCGCGGCGCAGCGGAACGAAGAGGCGACCCAATCCCGGCGCAAAAACCAAGAAGGGTGGATCCCGCAAGCCACCTCGCGCAGTGAAGTAGGCGTGGAGTGCCTCGCCGCTGCCAATCGAAGGAGAGGCGCTCCACTGCAGTACCGTGCGAGGGGAAACCTTACGTGCACGCCTCCCTTGCCCTTTCCTCCCTCGCTATGCAGGAGAAAGAAGGCCGGGCGCACTCACGGAATGAAGCTCATCGTCTTCATCGTCTGCTCGAGCAGCTTCTCCGCGCTGCTCACCTCGAACTTGCCCGGCTCCTCGATGTTGAGAGTCCTCACCGCACCGTCGTGCACCAGCATCGAATAGCGCTGCGACCGCACGCCGAGTCCGCGCGCAACGAGGTCCATCTCCAGGCCCAGGGCCTTGGTGTAGAGCCCGCTGCCGTCGCCCATCATGCGCACCTTGCCCTTGGTCTTCTGGTCGCGGCCCCAGGCGCCCATAACGAAGGCGTCGTTGACGGAGATGCACCAGATCTCGTCGATGCCGGCAGCTTTCAGCTTGTCGAAGTTCTGCACGTAACCGGGCACGTGCTTGGCCGAGCAGGTGGGCGTGAAGGCACCGGGCAGACCGAAGATGGCGATCTTCTTGCCGGCGACCAGTTTCTCGACCTCGAACGCGTTCGGGCCGACGGTGCAGCCCGGCGTCTCGTCTTCGATGAACTCGTACAGCGTGCCGGCAGGCAACTTGTCTCCGACTTTGATGGTCATGGCGGTCTCCTTGAAGGCGGTGAACGAGCCGCTAACTATAGCAGGCCGGCAACGGCTGCGAGCACGCTCGTATAATTCCGCATCGAGAGAGCATTCCCGCACAATGAGTAAGGCTGTTTCCGCCACACTTCCCGGCGACGACGACGAAGACGACGGCGCGCCGCCGATCCCCGTGGGCAGCAAGAACTACATCACGCCGGCCGGCTTCCAGCGCCTGAAGGACGAGGCGCTGCACTTACTCGACAAGGAGCGGCCGGACTTGGTGAAGGTCGTGGCGTGGGCCGCCTCGAACGGCGACCGCTCGGAGAACGCCGACTATATCTACGGCAAGCGACGCCTGCGCGAGATCGACCGCCGCATCCGCTTTCTCACCAAACGCATGGAGGCGGCCGAGGTGATCGACCCGACAGCACGCGAGGAAACCGATCAGGTATTCTTCGGTGCGACCGTGACGGTGGCGGACCAGGACGGGAACGAGACCACCTACTCCATCGTCGGCATCGACGAGGCCGATGCCAGCCGCGGGCGCTTGAGCTGGATCTCACCGCTCGCCCGCGCGCTGCTCAAGCATCGCGAGGGCGACCAGATCGTCTTTAAGGCGCCGGGCGGAGATCAGGTGCTCGATGTCGTGGCGGTGGAGTACCGGGAGCTGTCCTGAGGGCGCAGGCAACGAGCGAACGCGACAGCAATCTGGCCAGGACCTGAACCGCTCTGGGAGGAGCTGTGGCTGAGAGAAAACTGACCGGGAAAATCGCACGCGAGCGGATCCGGCTGATGGAGGTGCCGCGTCCGCTGGCGGGCATCGTCGAGGGCTACCGGGCGCTGGGACATGCGAGCGGTATTCTCTCCGACATCATGGACGAGCTGGGCATCACCGGCGTGATCGCCGCCTCCGTCCTCAGGCCGACGATGCCAGGCACCTGCATCGCTGGACCCGCGCTCACCGTGCGCAACATGATCCAGCGCGAGCACGCCTACGAGACCGCGCGCAGGCACGTGAACAAGATGGCCGAGTTCGAGGCGCACAACCTGGCGCTGTCGGGCGATGTGGTCGTCATCGAGGGCGTGCCGGGAATCTCGAACATGGGTGGCATCTCGGCGCAGACCGGCAAGCGCCAGGGCGAGGCGGGCGCAATAGTGTTCGGCGGTGTTCGCGATATCGCCCACTCCCGTGCGGTCGGCTACCCGGTCTGGTCGACCGAGGTCACGCCCGTTACCGGCAAGTGGCGCATCGAGACCGTCGAGATCAACGGCGAGATCGAAGTGGGAGGCGTGCGCGTGGCCCCAGGGGACATCGTGTTCGCCGACGACACCGGCGTGTGCTTCATCCCTCGAGGACGCGCCGTTGAGGTGCTCGATCGCGCGCGCAAGAAGGCAGCGGCGGAGGAAGCCAAGTGCAAGGCCATAGACGCCGGCACACCCGTGCCCGACCTGCCCAAGAACGCGTGACCCGAAGTAGCGGGCCACTGCCTGCAGCGTGACCGCAGAAGCGGTCAATGCGCAGGAGAGCCGCGAAAGAGTGTGCATGTTTCACCGAATGCCTGGCCGACTCGTGCGAATGATCCCTCTGGCCGTGTGTGCCCTCGCGGCGATCGTCTTGCCGCTCGCCAGCGGCAACGCACGTGCGCAACGCTTCCCCGAACGGCCGCTGAGGCTGGTGGTGGGATTCGCGCCCGGCGGCCCGGCCGATGCGCTGGCACGGATCACGGGGCAGGTCCTCTCCGACAGTCTGGGCCAGCCCGTGATCGTGGAGAATCGCCCCGGAGCCGGCGGCACCATTGCCGCAACCACTGTGGCGAGGGCCGCGCCCGACGGTTACACCCTGCTGGTCGGCGCCACCTCCGATGTCATTAACCCGCTTGCCCGGAAGGAAGTGCGGTACAGCATCGAGGCGAACTTCACACCTGTCGCCCTCATCTCCAGCGCGCCCAACGTGCTGGTAGTGCATCCTTCCCTACCGGTTGGCTCGGTGCAGGAGTTGGTCGCGTACGCCAGGGCGCACCCGGGAGCGCTCAACTACGGCTCCGCTGGTGTAGGCACGCTCAGCCATCTCGCCGGGGCGTTCGTCGCCGCGACAGCGCAGCTGCAAGTCGCGCACATACCCTACAAGGGCACCGCGGCTGCACAGGTCGACCTGCTCAGCGGCCGGCTGCAGTTCATGTTCGACAGCATGGTGAGCGCCCTGGCCAATGCGAAGGCAGGCAAGGTCAAAGCGCTGGCCGTCACCTCGCCGCAGCGCTGGCCGAACGCACCGATGCTGCCGACCATGGCCGAGAGCGGGTTTCCGGGCTTCGACATGATGGCCTGGTTCGGGCTGCTGGCGCCGGCGGACACACCCCCGTGGGTCGTTTCACGTCTGTCCGATGCCTTGTCGAAGGGTCTGCAGGCCGGCGAGGCGCGCCGAAGAATCCGCGGTATCGGCGGCGAGCCGGGCCGCCTTACCCCGGCTGAGTTCGGGCACTACATCCGCGCCGAGACTGCGCACTGGAGCAAGATCTTCGCCGACGGAGTGGTGCGCCTCGAGGAATGAAGCGAGGCGGGGGAGGGCTACGCCGCACTCAGCCGCAGAGCGTGCGCAGCCGCTGCGCTGGCCAGCCCCTCCAGGTTATAGCCGCCCTCCAGCACCGACACCACACGGCCGCCGGCGTGCTTCGCGGCGATCGCCAGCATGACGTCGGTTAAGTCGGCGAAGTCCCGATCGGTCAGGGTGAACTTGCCCAGCGGATCGCCGATGCGCGAGTCGAAGCCGGCGGAGATCATCACCAACTCGGGCTTGAACTTGTCGGCAGCGGGCACCAGCACTTCGCGGAAAGCACCGAGGATCTCCGCCCGCCCGGCGCCCGCAGGGAACGGACGGTTGACGATCAGGCCGCGGCCCTTGCCTTCGCCGATCTCGCCGGCGTGACCGGTGCCCGGGTACCAGGGATCCTGGTGCGTGTCGAAGAACAACACCGAGCCATCGGACCAGAACACGTCCTGCGTGCCATTGCCGTGGTGCACGTCCCAATCGGCGATCAGGATGCGCTTCGCCCCGTGCCGGGTCTGCGCGACGCGCGCGCCGATGGCGATGTTGTTGAACAGGCAGAACCCCATTCCGCGTGCGGCCGATGCGTGATGGCCGGGCGGGCGCACTGCACAGAAGGCGTTTGCCGCTTCTCCAGTCATGACCGCGTTCACTGCCGACACGACAGTGCCGGCCGCAGCGAGCGCTCCCGCCCATGACCCCGGCGACAACGCGGTATCGCCGGTGCTGAGCGCGGCTCGGCCCTCGTCGATCTCGCGCCGCACGGTGTCCAGATAGGCGCGTGTGTGAACGAGCAGGACATCGTCTTCTCGCGCAGGCAGCGACTGCGTGAGGGCCACACGCCCGTGCGCCTCCAGGCCGCGCATGACCGTCATCACGGCTTCGAACCGGGCCGGTGTCTCCGGATGATCGGGTCCCGTGGCGTGCACCAGGCAGGCCGGGTCATGGAAGACGTGCGTGCCAAGCCGTCGCTGGGCAAGCGTCGGCGCGGTGATGCCCCCGGCTGCCGCCAGCAGCAACACCGAGGACCGACGCAGGAAGGTCCGCCTCGGCCGGATCGCTGATGGGTCGGGATGGTCCATACGTGTGGAAGAGCGTACCGAACCCCGCTGGCTGCGGCAATGCAGGCGGGTATTTCTGCTAACCTCCGATCCGGCTGTGGACCGGCACGGTCCGCGCGGGCACGACAACCTACAACATTGGGAGGCATCCGTGAGCAGACTCTATGGTGCGCAGCAGCGCGCCCTGCAGGACCGTTTCGACACCCGCCGCATCGCCGACAAGATCGAGGCGTTGGCGATCCATCCTGAGCTCGGCGACATGGAAAAGGCCTTCATCGAGAGCCGGGACATGTTCTGGCTGTCCACCATCGACGAGCAAGGCCGGCCGACCGTTTCCTACAAAGGCGGCGATCCCGGATTCGTCAAGGCGCAGTTCCTCGAAGCGCAGCTGGTGGTGCGGGTGGCCGTGACCGAAGTGTGGCCGAACTGCCCGCGCTACGTCCACCGCTACCAGAAGTCGCTACGCTCGCGCTACGTGCCCCGCACCCAGTGCGAAACGCCGCTCGCCGGCTGGAAGCGCATCGACATCATTCAGGACGACCTGCCCGCCGCGGACCAGGGCCGCGCAGCGAAGGAAGGCGGGTTGGTCACGATCGAGGAGTGGTTTGGAAAGGTAGGCGTCGGCGCCGATGACGCCTGAGCGCAACACCCGCCCGTTGCGAGATTCGGACACCGCGAGAATGTCGGACGCAGCCCCAGACACGAGCAGCGTGGTCGCCTATTACGACGCCCACCCGATCAACGAGCAGCAGATCCTGCACGCGCTGGCCGCCAACGGAATCGCGCTGGACGGACTGACCGAAGAGGTCCTGAAGGATCACGACCAGGATCACTTCGGCGGCATCGAAGCCAATGAGACGCTCATCGCCAAGGCCGGCATCCTGCGCGATCAGCGCGTGCTGGACGTGTGCAGCGGAATGGGCGGGCCGGCGCGCTACCTGGCCGACCGCATCGGCTGCCAGGTGGTGGGTCTGGACTTCACCGAGAGCCGCCATCTCGCTGCCCAGCGCCTCACCCGGCTGGTCGGGCTCGAGCATCTGGTCGGCTTCCGCTACGGCAACGCACTCGACATGCCGTTCGAGGACGCGAGCTTCGACGTGGTGATCGGCCAGGAAGCCTGGTGTCACGTGCCGGACAAGCCGCGGCTGATCGGCGAATGCGCAAGAGTGGTCAAGCCAGGCGGCACGATCGCCTTCACCGACATCCTGCGCCGGCCCGCTCTCTCGGCTGCGGAGATGGCGCGGCTGACCCGGGAGATGACCTTCCCGACCCTGGAAACCCTGGACGGCTACAGCGCACTGCTCGCGAAGCACGGCTGTGCGATGCGCTCACGCGATGATCTGAGCGAGCATTGGGCGCGAATTCTGGTGCAGCGCCTGGCCATGTACCGCGGATTGAAGGACGAAACGATCCGCAAGTTCGGCGCCGAGCACTTCCAGGGCTGGGACGATATGTACTCGTTCTTCGTGGGGTTGTATCAGGACGGCAAGCTGGGCGGGGGGCGGTTCGTGGCACGGCGGTCGCTGTGAGAACGAAGAAGCTCTCTTCCCGGCAGGGGCGACCCATCAGCAGCATTACGTCACGCACCGCACTGCCCGTGCGGCCAGCCTGTCGTACATGTCCAGCAAGCGCTGGCGCCAGGGGTGCACCGGGTCCGCCGGGTCCAGCAACTCGAAACCGGACACGCAGCGCGCCCACTGGAACATGCCGAAGACGATGTAGTCGGCATAGGCCGGCGAACGGCCGCAAACGAAGGGTTGATCGGTCACAGAGCGCGCAGGGGTTCGAGCGCCTCACGGAACCTGCCGCGCGTGTCCTCGCGATTCGCGACGACCTCCTCGAGTGGCCTGCCAAGGCGTTTCTCGCGCGTCTCGCGGAAGTATCGCTGGTCGCTCTCGTGCAGTCCGGCCCAGACGTCGCGCACAACCATGCGCGTGACCAACGGATGCAAACTGCGCTCGGTCCAGTATTTGATCAGCAGCGCCGCACCCCGCGCCGCTTCGCAGCCGAGCAGCGGCTTGTCCGGATAGTGCTCGTCGAGATAAGTGGCGATCTTCCAGGAGTCGGCGAGGACGGTGGCGCCGTCCACCACCACTGGCACGGTCCCGTTGTTGGGCTGGGGAAGAGCGCCTCTGTCCGTGAACCGCCAAGGGATCGTAGCCAGCGGCAATCCCTTGTGCGCACAGGCCATGCGGGTGCGCCAGCAATAAGGGCTGAAGCGGTGGTTGTCGTCCGCTCCGGCGAGGTCATACATCTGCATCTGGATTCCCCCTAGAGCACAAGCTGAACGCCAAGGACGCAAAGGACGCCAAGGAAAGCCGGAAGGCTGTATCGAGAGGCAACGGAGCGTGCGTCGTTCACAGCGGGAATCGGCCGGCCGCTTCAGCTCCAGCCGAACCGTTATCGCGCTCCACTACGAGGCCCTCGTTCCCCGTTTTGCGCTTTCCCGTGGCGTCCTTGGCGTCCTTCGCGTTGAGAGGCTTTCTCTGTTGGAAATTATCGCCGCACGGTCGCTGCACTCTGCCCGAACAGGAACTTCCTCGCCTCGTCGTCGACCACCGGCTGGCTGCTGATCGCTTTGCCCTTCTCGTAGGCGCGCTCAACCGCAGGGCGTGCTCGGATCGCCTCGAACCACCGTTTGAGGTTGGGGAAGTCGTCCAGGTCCTGGTTCTGCCGCTTGTGCGACACGGTCCAGGGATAGCAGGCCATGTCGGCTATGGAGTAGTCTCCGGCGACGAACGCGCGGTCTGCGAGCCGCTTGTCCAGCACCGCATACAAGCGCGATGTCTCCTTCACGTAGCGGTCGATCGCGTACTGGATCTTCTCGGGTGCGTAGTGCAGGAAGTGGTGCGTCTGTCCGGCCATCGGCCCGAGCCCGCCCATCTGCCAGAACAGCCACTGCATCACATCGACGCGCTGGCGCAGCTGCGCAGGGAGAAACCGCCCGGTCTTCTCACCCAGATAGACCAGGATCGCGCCTGACTCGAACACGGACAGGGGCGGCCCGCCGTCGGCGGGAGCATGATCGACAATTGCCGGCATGCGGTTGTTGGGGGAGATCGTCAGGAAGTCCGGTTGGAACTGCTCGCCGCGCCCGATGTTCACCGGCTTGATGGTGTAGGGCAGCCCGGTCTCCTCGAGGAAGATGGTGATCTTGTGCCCGTTGGGTGTTGGCCAGTAGTAGAGGTCGATCATAGGTCGTAAGGCGTGAGGGGTGAGGGGTCAGGAGCAAGGGGATGCGGTCGACGAGGCTTGCTCCGCGGCCCAATGCGTACCTACGCGTCGTCGACGGCAATGATGCGCTGCGCGACGACGCCCAGGTCGGGCCCGACGATGTCGGGCGGGTCGAAGAGCGGGTCGAGGACCATGCCGGGACGGGCGATGAACGCCGCTCTGCATCCCGCCCGCATCGCGCCCGCCACGTCCCAGGAGTGTGCTGCGACGAGGCGCACGTCTGCGGGCGCTACGCCGAAGCTGTCGGCGGCGTGCCGGTAGACCTCGGCCGCCGGCTTGAGGCGGTGCACGGCGTCCACGGACAGCATCTTGTCCAGGTGAGGGGCGATGCCGGAGTTGGTCAGCTGGGCCTCCGCGACTGCCGGTGGCGAGTTCGTCAGGGCAGCGAGACGGAATTCCGCCGCCTTCAGCCGCTGGATCGCCGGCAGCACATCGGGGTGAGGCGGGAGCGTGCGCATGCCGCCCAGTATCGCCCGCGCATCGGCGTCGGACAAGACCACGCCGCGCCGGGCCGCCACCATCTCCAGCGCCGCACGGCCCACTTTGCCGAAGTCGGAATAGGGTCCGGTCACCACGGTGAGCAGCGCGCTCTGCAGCACCTGCCCGAACCACGGGTACAGCACCTCGCCGTCGCCAAACACCCGCTCGAACTGCGGCTGCAATGCCCGCAGGTCGAGCAGGGTTTCGTTGACGTCGAACACGATCACTCGCTTGCGCATCCGGCCTCCTTTCCTGTCCCCTGGATCGGGGTCCAGGGCAGGCTCCGATGAGGTTGAGTCAGGGAATGATCCGCTCGGCACGGAACCCGGCCAGCAGGCGCAGAAACATTTCCTCGGTATCGACGGATTCGCAGAAGCCCGCCCGGCGCGCCTTGCCCATGTCGGAGACAATGTCATAGTCGGAGCCGAACACGAAATCGCCGAAGCCCCAGGCGGCGATCTGCTCGTAGGCATAGGGCGCGAGGCCGTGCCTCGCCACGATCCGGTCCCACACCGGACCCTTGTCCGCCATGAAGCGGGTAAGGCTGATCTGGCGCGGCGGCGCCAGCTCCATGTCGAAGAAGCGCGCGAAGCGGGGCCACAGGTTTTCCCAGCGGATCAGGTCGCCGTTGGTAATGTTGAAGGCCTGGTTTGCACAGTTCGGCACGGTGGCCATCCAGACCAGAGCCTTCGCCAGCAGCGCCGAGTCGGTGCACTGATACAGCGAACGGTAAGCGCCGGGCTTGCCCGGAAAGCTCAGCGGCAGCCCCAGTTCCTTCGAGATCGCAGCGTAGACGGCGATCACAGTCGACAGGTTCATCGGGTTGCCCACCGCGAAGCCGCAGATCGCGTGCGGTCGCGAGGCGGACCACGTCCAGCGCTTGCCCTTATGGCGCGCCTCCAGGAAATCCTGCTGCGAGTAGTACATGTTGGGCGGCATGTGCCGCGGGTCGGTCTCTTTGGCCGGCGTCTTGAACGGCCCCAGATGGCTTCCGTACCACTTGGTGCCCTCGACCAGATGAACGTGCTGCAGGTCTGGCGACGCGGCCTCCAGGGCATCCAGCAGGTTCACCAGCATCCCGGTATTCACCGCCACCAGTTCCTGCTGGTCCGGTCGCTCCAGGTAGGCGGCGTAGAACGCGTGAGTGATGTCCCGGAGCGCGCCCAGCTTGTTCCTGCAGTCGGACGGATCGGTCAGGTCGGCCGCAACGTGAAGATAGTCGCCCGGCACGTCGGGCTTGCGCCGCGACACGGCGACGACATCCCAGTCACCCCGCTCGAGCAGATGCATGAGGAGATAGCGGCCCACTATCCCAGTGGCGCCAGTGACGAGTGCTCGCATTCGGCGATGTAAAGCGGTGAAGGGTGAGGGCGTGAAGGGCGAAGGGGGAAGGGGGAAGGGTAATCCAGCGACGCTGATTGCGCCAGCCTGGCGGGGACTGGGGTGCAGCGCTACCCGCGATAGAACCAGGTCCTGGTCTCCAGTCGCACGCTGGGCACTACCCTTTGCTCCCACGCGTTACCCCTTCAGGCCTTCACCCCCCTTCCCTCGTCGGCCTTCCTTAGTTACCCTTCACGCCTTCACCCTTCACGCCTTCACCCTTCACGCCTTCACCCTTCACGCCTTCACCCTTCACCAGCTTCGCGATGACCAAACACCTCGACCTACTCACCATCGGCGGCGGCAGCGGCGGCGTGGCCGTCTCCAACCGAGCCGGCTCGTACGGCGCTAGGTGCCTGTTGATCGAGAGGGGGCGCCTCGGCGGCACCTGTGTGAACGTCGGTTGCGTACCCAAGAAGGTGATGTGGAACGGGGCCCAGATCGCGGGTGCACTCGAGGATGCGGCCGACTACGGCTTTCGCGTCGGGGCGCACGAGTTCGACTGGGCGACGCTGAAGCGCAACCGTGACGAGCATGTGCGCGACCTCAACAAGCACTACGCACGCTACCTGGCGAGCAACAAGGTCGAGGTCGTCGCCGGCGCTGCCCGCTTCGTCGGCCCGAAAACTGTCGAGGTCGGCGGCGAGCGCTATAGTGCCAACCACGTGGTCGTCGCCACCGGCGGGCACCCAATCGTCCCGGACGTCCCCGGCGCGCGCTACGGCATCACTTCGGACGGCTTCTTCGAGCTGGAACGCTCGCCGCGCAAGGTGGCCATCGTGGGCGCCGGATACATCGCCGCGGAGCTGGCGGGCGTGCTGCACGCGTTGGGCAGCGAGGTGACAATCGTCCTGCGCCGGGAACGCTTGCTCGGCACCTTCGACCCCCTGCTGCGCGAGACGCTCATGGAGCAGATGCGCGGCGACGGCATCGAGCTCGTCACCAGCACGCCGATCATCGGCCTGGAGAAGGACCATCACGGCCATCTGACGCTGTTGTGCGGCAGCGGTACGCGCCTGGGCGGATTCGACACCGTCATTTGGGCAATCGGCCGTGCGCCGTCCACTCGCGACCTCGATCTGCCCGCCACCGGACTGGCACCGGACGAACTGGGCTTCGTGAGCACCGACGAATACCAGCAGACTGCCGTGCCGGGTATTTATGCAATCGGCGACGTAACCGGACGGGTGGCGCTAACGCCCGTAGCAATCGCCGCGGGACGGCGACTGGCGGACCGCCTCTTCGGCGGCATGCCGGACCGCAGGCTGTCCTACGACGACATCCCGACGGTGATCTTCAGCCACCCTCCGATCGGCACGGTAGGGCTTACCGAGCCTGAGGCCGCCGAGCGCTTCGGCGCGGATTCGCTGAAGGTCTACCAGGCCCGGTTCACGCCCATGTACCACGCCTTCACTACGCGCAAGGTGGCGACGGCCATCAAGCTCGTGGTTGCAGGCCCCGAAGAAAGGGTGATCGGCTGCCACATTATCGGCCCGGGCGCGGACGAGATGCTCCAGGGTTTCGCAGTCGCGGTAAAGATGAGAGCGACCAAGCGCGACTTCGACGATACGGTGGCGATCCATCCGACGGTCGCCGAGGAACTGGTCACCATGCGCACCGCTCGGCCGGCGGCGGTGTAACGATTCCCCCGGCGAAACTCGTTCAGGACGCCCCGGCGAGCCGACAAACTCATTTACCACGAAGGACACGAAGGAACACGAAGGAAATCGTCTGGTACCTTCGGCCACATAACGTGGCAGTCGATGCTGGTTGCGGCTTCCTTGTCATCCCCGGCCGTTCGGTAGAACGCGACGTTCCTTGTTCCTTGGTGTCCTTCGTGGTGGCTGCGGTTGGTTGTCAGGCACGCGCAGAGGGTGGAGGGACCGACACGAACACCTCCCCGTCCACCGTCCGCACCGGGAAGGTCCGGACCTCGCCGCGCTCGGGCGGCTCGACCTCGCCGCTGCGCAGATCGATGGTCCAGCCGTGGTCGGGGCACGCGACCTTGCACAGATCGTAGAGCACACCCTGCGACAGCGCGGCGCCCCGGTGCGGGCAGCGGTCCTCTATGGCGTAAAGCACTCCATTCTCGGCACGGAACACTGCGATGCGGCCTGCGGCAGTGTCCAGCGTTCGCGCCCGGCCATGGGGCAGCTCCTCCTCGTTGCAGATGCGCAACCAGGCCATCTCAGCGCGCCCGCGTCGCGGCTGAGGCTCGAGGCGTGCGCCGGCGCGCTGCCCGGGGAAGGGCAAGGAGCGGGAGGGGAAGGCGCGGCGCGCTGGCCGCTCTGCCGGCGAGGTCGGTCATGATCGTGCAAGCAAGCGCGGAAGTTTACCCGTGGTGCATACGCGGGGGTAAGCCGTCTAGCCCGCCCCCACCTTTGGTGATACCTTTGCCAGCTGCCGGAAGTGCAGCCGCGCCGCACGGCTAGCCCGGAGCGCCGTGCGGGGCGTCCGGGCGGATAGCGTCAGGCAAATAGAACAACCATCACGCCCGGGGGAGTCATGAGCAACGCGACCGTCAACGAAGCGGTGGAAGTCCAGAAGGGGCACTTCGATCCGTACCAGCTCGACCCCTCGCACATCCTCGAACCGCCGACCAGGATGCGCGAGATCCTCAAGAAGATCGGCCCGGGCATCATCCTGTCCGCTTCGATCGTAGGCTCCGGCGAGCTGATCGCCACCACTACGCTGGGCGCCGAGGTGGGCTACACGGTGATGTGGCTCATCATCTTCTCCTGCCTGATCAAGGCGCTCGTGCAGTCGTTCCTGGGCCGCTACACCATCGCCAAGGGCGAGACCGGGCTGGAGGCGTTCAACCGCATCCCGGGCAGGATCGGCAAGGTGAACTGGGTGGTGTGGGCGTGGGCGGCGATGGTGCTGGTCACGCTGTTCCAGATCTGCGCCATGTTCATCGGTGTGTCGCAGGCCATGAAGCTGGTCACCGGCATCGAGGTGGTCTGGTGGGTGCTCGCGTTCTTCGTGCTGACCCTGGTGCTGCTGCTCGGCGGCGCCTACCACCGCATCGAGCGCCTGGCCATGATCAAGGTCGGCGTGTTCACCCTCATCACCCTGCTCTCGGCGGTCGTGCTCACGCGCATGCCGCAATACTTCTCCTGGAGCGATGTGGCGCAGGGGATGACCTTCAGACTCCCCGAGAAGGGGCTCGCCACTGCGCTGGCCGTGTTCGGGATCACCGGCGTCGGGGCGACCGAGCTGTACATGTACACCTACTGGTGCGTGGAGAAGGGCTATGCCCGCTACACCGGCCCGCACGAGGACAGCGAGGCCTGGCGGCGGCGCGCGCGCGGCTGGATACGGGTCATGAACGTGGATGTCATCTTCTCGATGGTCATCTACACCGTGGCGACCATCGCCTTCTACCTGCTGGGCGCGGGGATCCTGCACGGCATGGGGCTGGTGCCGGCCACCAGCGACATGATCCCGATACTGTCCAACATCTACACCGAGACGCTGGGCGGCTGGGCGAAGTGGCTGTTCTACGTCGGCGCGATCATCGTACTGTACGGCACCATCTTCGCGGCCACTGCCGGACACTCGCGCATGTTCGCCGACTTCATGCGGCTGCAGGGCGCCTTCGAGCACGACGACATGAAGGCGCGCAACCGCTGGCGAGACATCTTCATCGTCGTGCTGACCGTGATCCCGGTCGGGATGTTCTTCGCCTTCGGCGAGAAACCGGTCGCGATGGTCAAATGGGGCGGGCTGGCCCAGGCATGGACCCTGCCCATCCTCTCCCTCGGCACCGTGTACCTGATCCGCCGCTATCTGCCCAAGGAGATGAGCGCGACCCCGATCGGCACTGCGTTGCTCTGGATCGGTGCGATCGTCATCACCGGATTCGTGCTGATCAGCGAAGCGCGCCGCTGGGGACTGTTCGGCTGACAGACTGGGGTTTCGGGTCTAGTAGGTCGTTCCATCAATACGGTT